>ENA-OFCE01001617-OFCE01001617.1-metagenomes-genome-assembly--contig:-NODE-1617-length-11112-cov-2.261735_pt1 | contig 11112 bp, 8 predicted proteins | sample MGYA00153388_OFCE01 | MGnify analysis MGYA00153388
CTGCACCAACCGCACCAACCGCGAAAATCCTGCAACTCGCATGGGCAGCAAATATGCCTGCTCAGCCTGACTCACAAAATAATATACAATCCCCCCTTGCCCAGTAGAGCGAGGTTTCAAAGCTTTTACCTCTGCCCATGGCAACACCCAACCTTTTCGCAAAACGCGCGGCACCCAAACTGGATAGGTTACCTGAATCTCAGTTTCAGTGACGATAACTCGCTCCGACAAAGCCCCATACAGCGCGATAAAGCCTAAGCCAATGCCAAACCATAGCCATTTAGGGGAAACGGCAACTCCGTCCGTTTGCGGCAACAAGGGCAACGGCGCTGTCAAAGCTACATATAGCGCTAGCAACGTCACCCGAATCAGCGGTGAAAGTTTAAAGGTTGCCGGGATTTCTGTTGAAGAACTAGATTGAGTCTCTTGTGGCGATTGAGCCGATTTCACTAATCTTGCTCCATTTTTTCTACACTTTACACCCTACAGCCGAATCCATCAGGGTAAGTATTTCTGCACTACTGTCCAGCCTGTAGCAGATACCCAAATAAACCCAACTAGCAAAACTGCGTTGATTCCAACATGTAAATATCTTGCCCATAAGCGATCGCTACTAATTTGCACGGCACTCCAAGCAGATAGAAAAACCAGATAGACAACGGCTAACCCCGATATTAGATGAACGGAATGCCCTAATTTGCCATATTCGCCCAAGGTGCCAACAATGCCGATCGCCAATAGCACCAGCACCAAAATGGCTAGGGTCGCTCCCAACAAAAAATGTGCCGGACGCAGCCAATCCGGGCGAATCTGCTCATTTTGCCTCAGCGATCGCATCCACAGCCCAGAAATTCCCAACAGCAAGTAGGCAAGCCAGGATAAACCCATCGACCACGCTGCAATTCGCCAAAGCCAGATAAAAGAAGGAAGATTCACAAGTTAATAGGGATGGAGGATTGGAAGATCACTTTCTAATTTGCTTAGAACGCTCTAAAAACTAATTGGTTGAATATAAATATCTTAAAAGAGAGCAAGCTGATTGGGTGGAATAGGTGCGGCATCGATCGCGTCGATTGCCGGTCCCGATGCCAGTTTGTGAGCATGGCGGGTCGTTTCGGGCAGGCGATATTTGGTTATGCAGCGCATGACGTAAGCGATCGCGGTGTCTAAACTAATCCGATGCCCCGGAGAGATGTAAACAGGCTTTGTGCCCACACGGGTTCGCAACGCCACGCCAATCGTCTCGCCTTTGTGAATCAGCGGTTGATATCTACCTTTTTCATCCACCAAATCAGCGTGTTTGCCAACTAATAAAGATTTGGCAACGCCCACCGTGGGCAGATTAATGATTAATCCTAGATGGCAGGCAATGCCAAAACGTCGCGGGTGAGCCGTTCCCTGACCATCACACAGAATCAGATCGGGTCGAACTGTTAGTTTTTCTAGCGCATCCATCACAGCCGGAATTTCGCGAAAAGAGAGCAAACCTGGAATGTAGGGAAAGGTCGTAGGGCGGCGGGCGCTGACCTGCAAATCATCTAGATTCAATACCGCAACCGCAGCACGAGTAATCGTTCCCTCCGCTTCAAAGCCCACATCCACCCCAGCCACATAGCGCACCTCACCTAACTGATCTGTCACAATCACTTGGCTGCGAAGTTCTTGCTGCAACGCGATCGCCTGCTCTGGTGAAAACGACCAATCCAGCGAAGCGATATTCATAATATCTTTTTTAAGATGAGTGAGTAAAAATGGAACGCATCAATTTTTTGTTTGGATACTTCGTGTTCGATTAAGTAGCTAGCAGTATTGCGTTTGCAAAGTTGCTTTTCAACCATTTAAGTGATGGCATAAGGACAACTTTTCATATCAGAGTATCGCTTAAACAAAAAGCTCAGGAATAAACATCCTGAGCCTCTTATTAACTAACTTTGCCAATTAATAGAAAGAAGTAAGCAATCCTCTCTTTCACTAAATGGACTTATTGGCACTCTAGCTGCAAGAACTAGAAGCTGTTGCTGCGACGACCACCGCCGCCACCGCCACCGCCAAAAGAGCCGCCTCTGTCTTCGCGAGGTTTAGCTTTGTTCACTTTGAGATCCCGACCCATCCACTCTGCACCGTCTAGTGCATCAATGGCGGCTTGCTCTTCAGCATCGGTGCCCATCTCAACGAAACCAAAGCCACGCATCCGACCGGTTTCACGATCAGTGGGTAGTTGAACGCGCTTAACTGAACCATATTCTGCAAATACAGCAGTTAAGTCAGCCTCAGAAACGTCGTAAGATAAATTGCCCACGTAAATTGACATATTGTCTCCAAAATCAAAAGGTTGCAGAGAGTGAGATTTCGGAGAGAAGCCTGTCAATACAAAACGGAAAAACTCGTCAATATTAGACACAAACACTACAGCCGATCTTATTCTCATCCATACTTTAACACCTTGATTATAATCGTTCTACCGAAAATCTGCCAGCGCATCGTAAAGATATATAACCAAAATGGCGATCGCATCCCTGTTCGCAGGTCATCTTGAGATAGATGGCATCTGTTTGGGTTTCTCATAAAATAGGCTTTCATCTGAGTTGGTGACTATTTTGTCATACTGCTAGTTTCGTAAATAATCTTGTAAAGACTAGGCTGATTTTGCAATAACCATGCACCCCGAAACCGACAATTGGAAACAAGCCCAAGCTGCAATCCAACAGCTTAAGGCGGCGATCGCGTCAGCCGCTAGCACCATAGAAGGCGCGATCGCATTCCCCATTCAAAACATGGTTGAGCAGGGGACAGAAACCATTGGTAACATCGTCACGCCGATCGCAGAAAATCCCTTAGTAAAATATGCAACCAAATTGCCAGGGATCAGTTGGTTGATGGCAGCATTAGGTCAGGTAAACGCAGAGGAAGTAGCGCAAGATGTAGTGTTGCTACAACATCAACATCCCCTGGAAACTCCTGAGCAGTTGGCGCAGCGGGTTATTGCTGATAGTGCATTTAGAGCCGCTAGGATTGGATTGTTGACAAACATCGTGCCGCCGTTCGCTTTAATGCTACTAGCGGTTGATATTGCTGCTGTGACTGCCCTGCAAGCTAAAATGGTCTATCGGATTGCAGCCATTTATGGGTTTTCGCTCAATGAACCCGCCCGCCGTGGGGAAGTTGTAGCTTTATGGGGGCTTTCTATGGGCGGATCAAGCGTCCTCAAAGCGGGACTCAGCGTTGTTGAAGTGATTCCCCTACTTGGGGCAGCGGTTGGGATCGCAAGTAACGCAGCTCTGCTGCAATCTCTTGGCTACGTGGCTATTCAGTTCTATGAAAAAAAGCAAGCAGCACTGGACAATGTTAAATAGCTCCATACCCAACTTAAGTAATAATTGAGTGAAGCAACTGCAAAAAACACAGATTTTTAGACGGATGAGGCGATCGCTCAAATACTAATCGGTAGAGCGTATCGAGCGATCGCAATACTCAAAAATCAACCAGCGACTTCTGCAACACCCACTGGGCAGGAAACATTGGTGCCACCCAGCCCACAATATCCACCGGGATTTTTGGCAAGATATTGTTGGTGATACTCTTCCGCGTAGTAATACGGTGGTGCATCCAAAATTTCTGTCGTGATGCTTCCGTAACCCGCTTGACTTAGCATTGGTTGATAAGCCTTCAGGGTTGCTTCTGCAAGCTGGCGCTGCTCATCTGAATAAGTATAGATGCCAGAGCGATATTGCGTTCCAGCATCATTGCCTTGACGCATCCCCTGAGTAGGGTTGTGGCTTTCCCAAAACACTTTCAGCAGTTGCTCATAGGAAATAACTTTGGGGTCATAAACCACCAAGACCACTTCATTGTGCCCTGTCATGCCGCTACAAACTTCGTTATAGGTGGGGTTGGGCGTGATTCCGGCAGCGTAGCCCACTGAAGTGCTAAAAACACCGGGTTGCTGCCAAAAGATGCGCTCGGCTCCCCAAAAACAACCGATGCCAAACATGGCGGTTTCCAATCCATCAGGAAAAGGCGGCTTGAGCGGGTTGCCGTTAACAAAATGGCGATTATTAAGACGCATTTCCTCGGTGCGCCCCGATAGTGCTTCTGTAGCAGTAGGTAGGCTTGATTTCTTGCCAAATCCAAAAAGTCCCATTGGTTTTAACTCTCAACTTTGCAATTCTATCTTTACTCTAGTTCACAATTTTGAGAATCTGCTGAGCATCAGGGAAGAAAGCTTTGAGTTTTGAATGGTTGACGATCGCTCGGTTTGGCTAATTTCTGAGTTCTTTCAGTAAGGTATCGATATCTCGGAGGCGATCGCCCGTATTCCCTTGGGCTTTAATTAAGTTCCGAGCTTGATCCAATGCGTAAACCGCTTCTTGTTTGCGTCCAGATTCTTTTAACGCCCTAGCTAGCTTATAGTGACCATCAGGATCATTGGGAACAATGGCGATGTATTGACGGTAGAAGCTTGTGGCAGTCGAGTAGTTCCGTTGTTCAAAGAAAATATCGCCCAGTCCTTCTTGCGCTTCTGGAAGATTTGGACGGAGGGCGATCGCCCGTTGATAAGCCCGTAGGGCATCATCGTAACGCTGTGCCGCCTGAAGCGATTTGCCTATTTGAAGCTGAATACTAGGATTTTGGGGTTCCAGTTGCACCGCTTTATTAAATGAAGCGATCGCCTTTTCAACATTACCCAACTGGAGCCAAGCTGCACCAATGTGAACCCGCGCCATGCCCTGCTTTGGAGCAATTCGAGCTGCCTGTTGCAACGCAACAAACGCTTCTTGAGGACGCTTCAACTGAATTAGCGAAGTCCCTAGAAGTTCAAAGCCCTTGTAGCTATTGGGTGAAAGCGCGGTGACGCGACGATAGATAGTCATTGCTTCGTCGTATTTGCCTTGACGCGCCAAAATGACTCCCATACTTAAATTGGCGTTGGTGTGACGAGGATTGAAAGAAATTGCGCGACTGTAGGCGGAGAGTGCCTCATCATTTCTGCCTAAACTAGCAAGGTTGAAGCCAAGCGCGTAGTGAAACTCAGCATTCTTAGGATCTAGGGCGATCGCCTGCTGATAGGCTCCCAATGCCTCATTGTAGTTTCCCTGACTGGCATGCAAAAAGCCCATACCCGCAAAAATTTTAGGGTTCGCTCTATCTAGATCGGCTGCTTGCCGATAAGCCGCAAGTGCCCCCAAAACGTTTCCAGAGTTCGCCAAACGTCGCCCTTCTCGCAGCAGTTGAGTCAGCGGTTCGTTGGCGCTGTTGCCTTTAATTGGGTTTTTAGCATTGGCTGAACTATTTTCTAGCCGCCGCTGCTCCTGCGCAAAAACTGGAGAAATAGTCATGGCGGCGACAACCCCAAAACCAGTTACCCATAAAATATGTCTGCGCATATGCTTCCTTTTCACAACCGCTGTAATTGATTACCCAATACGAATCATGATTCTACAGGTACAGCCCCATAGTTGCAAAAGCTGACTAAAAGATCGCCCTTCCATTTCACCTATTTAGAAATCAATCTCAAATCAAAGGTCTTAGTCTTAGTTTGAAAATCATCCAACTGCTCAAGCGCTAAAATACTTGGCGGCTGGGTGATAAGCCACGATCGCGGTGGTTGATTGTTCAGGATAAAGCTGTTCACTTTCGTCCATCACCATGCCGATGCGATCGGTGCGTAAAAGTTCCAATTGCGCGTACTGATAAGCAATTTCTGGGCAAGCGGGATAACCAAAGCTATAGCGCGATCCTTGATAGCGTTGCGCCAGCATATCGCGGATATTGTCAGGATCTTTACCGCCAAAGCCCAACTCGCGTCGAATTCGGGCATGAGTCCATTCTGAAAGCGCTTCGGCAATTTGCACCGAAAGTCCGTGAAAATAGAGGTATTCGGTATAGCTATCGGCTTTGAATAACGCTTGGGCAAATTCGGTGGCAGAGTGTCCGGCTGTAACTGCCTGCATCGGGAAGACATCCATTTGCCCGGATTCTTTGGCAGCAAAAAAGTCAGCAATGCAGTAACGCCTTAGGGATTTTTGGCGAGGAAATTTCCAGGTAACTAGGGGGCAAGTGATGCCGTCGCCGCCGTCTGCAATATCTGGATCGTAAAGGTGGACTGAGTTGCCTTCAGAGTAGCAAGGGAAATAGCCATAAATAACTTGGGGCTGGAGCAGATTTTCTGCCACAATTCGGGTTTTCCAGCGCTCCAAAATCGGATAAACCGTCTCTTGCAAGAACTGGTTGTATGCTTCTTTTGATTGCTCTCGCGGCTTGCGGAATTGCCATTGTCCCGCGATCAATGCTTGCAAATCCAGATGCCAAAAAATTTCATCCCAAGGGATGTCTTCAGCATTCAGGATTTTGGTGTCCCAAAATGGCGGTCTGGGGCGGGGAATGTTAGCAGCGATCGCTTCCGAGCGCACCGTATCTTCAGGGGTAAGGGCTAGAGGCAAGGGGCTAGAGGCAAGGGATGCTGATTCTGCTTTCCTTTGCTCTTCTACTGGTCTAACTCTCTCTTCCTCCGCAAATTCATTCAAAAAGCCTTTATTATTTTCCCATTCACCCGCCGCTTTGGCAGGCATCAGCTTTTCCATGAAGTTTAGGTCAGAGAAGGCATCTTTGCCATAGATAACTTTGCCGTTGTAGGCATTCTGGCAGTCTTCATAAACAAATTTGGGCGTGAGTGCCGCGCCACCCAAAATTACAGGCACCTGAATGCCGCGCTGGTTAAAGACCTCCAGGTTTTCTTTCATAAAAGCAGTGGATTTAACCAGCAAGCCGCTCATGGCGATGCAATCGGCGTTGTGCTGCTCGTAGGCTTCGATGATCTTGTCTACAGGCTGCTTAATGCCCAGGTTGATCACTCGATAGCCATTGTTCGAGAGAATAATATCCACCAAGTTTTTGCCGATGTCGTGTACATCACCCTTGACCGTCGCAATCAAGAAAGTGCCCTTAGCGGTGTCTTTTCCGGCTTCGGCTTTTTCCATGTAGGGTTCCAGGTAGGCAACCGCTGACTTCATGGTTTCCGCTGATTGCAGCACGAATGGCAACTGCATTTGCCCAGAGCCAAACAGTTCACCAACAACTTTCATGCCGTCTAGCAAGTAGATGTTGATGATATCCAGCGGTTTATAGGTTTGCTGGGCGATCGCCAACGCATCTTCCAGCCCAATTCGCTCACCGTCGATAATGTGGCGCTTCAGGCGCTCTTCGATCGGCAAATCTGCCAGCACATCTTTGGAACGGGCTTCTTTTGCCGAAACCCCTTCAAATAGCGTTGTCAGAATGGTCAGCGGATCGTAAATGCAGACATTATTTTCGTCAAACTTGCGTTCATCATGGATTAAGTGATGGCAGATTTCCTGATGTTTGGGATCAATTTTTGCCAGGGGCAGAATTTTTGCTGCACTGACGATCGCCCCATCCATACCCGATTGCACGGCTTCATGCAGAAATATCGAGTTCAGCACAATTCGTGCCGCCGGACTCAACCCAAAAGAAATGTTAGACACGCCCAGCAAAATGTGGCAGCCGGGGAGATTCTCCCGAATTAGGCGAATCGATTCGAGTGTGGCTTTACCATTAGCGCGGTCTTCTTCAATTCCGGTGGAAATGGGCAGTGCTAGCGTGTCAAAGAAAATTTCGTGAGCCGGAATCCCATATTCCAATGCCTGACGGTAGGCGCGTTGAGCAATCTGAAACTTTTTCTCGGCAGTGCGTCCCATGCCATCTTCATCGATCGTGCCAACGACTACACCCGCTCCATAGGCTTTTGCCAGTTTCAACACCTTCAGAAAGCGCTCCTCACCGTCTTCGTAGTTGGTGGAATTGAGGATGCATTTGCCGCCTGCCACTTTCAACCCGGCTTCCATTTTTTCCCATTCGGTGGAATCCAGCATTAAGGGTAAGGTGACATCCGTAACCAGACGCGACACCAAATCGTGCATATCTTTCTCGCCGTTGCGCCCAACGTAATCCACGTTCACGTCTAGCACATGGGCACCTTCGCGCACCTGCGATCGCGCCACGGCAACCAGTCCATCCCAGTCTTCGTCATTCAGCAGTTCTCGCACTTTTTTCGAGCCGCTGGCATTGAGCCGTTCGCCAATAATTAAGAAAGAATTATCTTGATCATAGGGTTGGGCGGAGTAGATAGAGGCAGCAGCAGGGATGTAGTTGAATGCGGGACGGGGGGAGAGTGGGAGAGTGGGAGAGTGAGAGAGTGGGAGAGTGGGAGAGATTGCCCAATTTCTGACTCGGACTGGGCGCTCTTTGGGTTTGAGTGTCTTCGCGAGTTCGGCAAGCTGGTGAATGTGATCGGGACGAGTGCCGCAACAGCCGCCGATGACTTGCACCCCCAAATCTTCGACGAAGTGCAGCAATGCCATTCGTAGTTCCATTGGGGTTAGCTTGTAGTGGGCGTGACCGCCGACGTTTTCGGGAATGCCAGCGTTGGGAATGCAGGAGATCACAAAGGGCGAATGCTGAGACAGATATTTGATGTGGTCTGCCATGCGATCGGGTCCTGTGGCGCAGTTTAGCCCCAAGATATCAATTGGAAAGGGTTCCAAAATTGACAGCATGGCGGCGACATCGGAGCCGACGAGCATGGTGCCCTGAATTTCCATGGTGACGGAGACCATTAACGGACGGCGATCGCCCTTTGCCGCAAATACTTCTTCAATCCCATTCAGTGCTGCTTTGATTTGCAGTACATCCTGACAGGTTTCCACCAAAAACAAATCGACACCGCCATCCCACAAGCCCTCCGCCTGCTCTCTAAAAGAGGCTTTCATCGTGTCGAAGTCGATGTGTCCCAAGGTTGGCAATTTGGTGGTGGGACCAATTGAGCCTGCCACAAAGCGGGGTTTCTCAGCAGTAGAAAACTCTGCCGTTATGCTTTTTGCCAGTTCTGCCGCTTTTTTGCTGAGCGTGTAAGCTTGATCCGCCAAATCATATTCTACTAACACAATCGAGGCAGAGCCAAACGTATCGGTTTCAATCACATCGGCACCCGCTGCCAAAAAGTCGCGGTGTACTTTAGCGACGGCTTCGGGCTTGGTATGAATCAAATACTCGTTGCAGCCCTCATACTCGGCTCCACCAAAGTCTTCTGCGGTCAGGTTTTGTAACTGCAAACTGGTTCCCATCGCTCCGTCAAATACTAAAACGGGGCGATCGGGATGGTAAAGACGCTCAAGAAACGGGCTATTCATCAATCACTCTGAGGTAAAACGCTAAAACGACCAGCCTGTCTGACAATTTAGCTTAACTCATCCCGCAAAAAAATCGTAACCACTTGGGAATGACGAATGGCGAATGGCGAATGACAAACCCCGTAACGCATCATCTTGAAAAATGATGTGTCACGGAGTTTTGGGAGATCCTACCTAGCTAACAGTCAACCGCTAGACCTATGAGGTTGCGTTGATAAAATCCATCAGTCCCAAGTATTTAGGAGCAGTGCTAGGGTTTTGGTTTTGATGTTCCAGTGCGCCCCAGAATCCCCATTTGCTAGGAGCCGTGACATCGTTGAATTGGTTGAAATCACCACCGCCGCTGCTTGCTTGCCACTGATCCAGGTAGGCTTTATACACATCTCTCATGCGAGAATTGCGATTGACTGCTGTAAATAGGTCAGTCATTTTTGCCACCTTGTCGTCCGGGAACTGGTAGCTGGTCAGGTGGGCACCGCCCTCATAAGAGACTAAATCGAGACCAAAACGTTTCGCAACAATGGCATTGTTGTCGAACATGGCTTTGATTTCTGTGGGCATTTCTTTTAGCATTCCATCAATGATTTGGTCAGCAGTCATGTTGATTGTGATGTTAACGCGATCGACATCGTTGATATCGCTCCAGCCATCCCCATCGGCATCGCCAAATCCATCAAAGTAGGGCGCGATCGCGTAGGCATCGGCATGTTTGTAAGCATCTTTCCAGCCTAAGATTTGTTCGCCGACCCAAGGATTGGCGGCATGTCCTGCCAAGACGCGCTCAACCCGTTGACTGGTGCTGGCTCCAAACACGTTTTCCCAAATTTTGAAGATTTCAACCGAACGCTCGGAGTAGTAACGCAATCCAGCGCCCCAAATGGTGTTGTCTAAGCCGCGTGCTAACCCTTGTTGCCCCACGTAGTTTGCTTGCGTAAAGATGCCGTTCCAGGTTTCGTTGGAATATTCCACATGAGCTTTGAGAGACGGATCGAGGCGATCGCGTACCATCGTGGCAAAGTTTCGCACATAATCATCGTTTGCCTGGGCTGGCAGGGTAAACCATGGATCAATTTTCAGCGTATTGGCAAGCTGGATTAAGTATTCCAACGCCACGCCTTTACTGGTTGCCTGGGTAGCACTGGTGAGAGTAGCGCGATCGCTCCAGTTTGCCAAAGTGGAGTTATTCGTTGCTTCCCAATCCATGAACCTGAGCGTATCAAATTTTGCCAATCGCTCTAAGAACACCGGGTTAAACGGTTGAGTCTGGTAAGTATTCTCAAAACCGGGCAAAATGAACCGAATATTGCGAACCGGATTACTCGAATTGGTTTCTAGAAGCCGGATGAAAACCCCGTTGTTATCGGGTTTCACATCAACGGTGATTTTTCCAGGAGACTGACTGACGATTTTGGCATTGTCGTAGGTGAAATCGATTTTGCCTTCCCCGTCGTAGAACAGGGTGTATCTGCCAGCGGGAAACGTGGTTCCCGTCAGGACAATCGCTTCCGCAAACTGTCCCGGCGCTAGGGATGCAATCCAACCTTCAGGTGTGAGATTTAGCTTGCCACCTTCGCCCCACTTGGCACCCATTCTCGTGAGGTTTTGAACATATCCACAAAAGGAATTTCTGTAGACCAGTCGGCAATCCCTGCTAGGTTGGTGCCAATCTGCGATCGCGTTCCGGTTGGGGTTGCCCCAAACACATTGATGCTAAAAGGTTTGCTATCGGTTTTTGCGCCTCCAGTGCCAGAGTTGCCGTTGTCATTCACATTCACATTGATAGTGTCGTTGCCGATGAAACCGCTCTTGCCCGTGTAGAGGACTCCATTGGCTGCCGCTAAGGTGTTGTTAATTTGTTGGAGAGTTCCAGTTAGAGTAACTGCGCCCGTTCCATTGTTTTTGATAT
>ENA-OFCE01001618-OFCE01001618.1-metagenomes-genome-assembly--contig:-NODE-1618-length-11106-cov-2.632793_pt1 | contig 11106 bp, 9 predicted proteins | sample MGYA00153388_OFCE01 | MGnify analysis MGYA00153388
CCGATAATTTTTCTTGGCACATTTTCTTTTCAGCTGATAAAAAAATGTATCAAGTTATAACTCCTAACGATGCAGTTCTTCTTTTTTTACGATAACTTGTTTCTTAAACCGAAAGGCCCCCCATAGAATTGCCAGCCACAGGGGCATGACATACAGTGATAATTTCATGTCATCGATTTGAAACATTAACCCTACAATCATAAGCAGAAAAGCAATGCAAAAATAGTTGGCAAAGGGATACCCAGGTACTTTGAATTCTAACTTTTCTGCTTCTGCGCCTTTAGCTGCCCGAAACTTGAGATTCGCAATCACAATCATAACCCAGTTAATAACTGCAGCCAAAACGGCTATTGAAATCAAGTATAGAAATACTTTACCCGGAACCAAGTAATTTAAGACCACAGCAATCAGGGTGCAGGCAGAAGAAGCAAGAACACCTGCTACTGGAATGCCTTTGTTGTTTAATTTGCTAAAAGCCTTAGGGGCATTGCCCTGCTGTGCCAAGGCATAAAGCATGCGGGCATTGCTGTAAATCCCGCTATTATAAACGGAAAGAGCCGCAGTAAGAACAACGATATTTAAAATAGTTGCAGCAGCAGGGATGCCCATTTTAGAAAAGATTTGTACAAAGGGGCTTCCTTCCAAGCCGACTTTATTCCATGGATAAATAATCAGCATGACCATTAACGCACCTACATAGAAGAGCAGAATTCGCCAAATCACCTGATTAATGGCTTTAGGAATTGATTTTTTGGGGTTATCCGCTTCCCCTGCAGTAATACCAATTAACTCAATCCCCCCAAAAGAAAACATGACAATGACCAAAGAAAGCAGCAGCCCCCACACGCCGTTAGGCATGAAACCGCCATGTATCCAAAGATTCTCAAAACCAATGGCTTGACCTCCTGTGCCAATACCTGCAAAAATCATCAAAATCCCCAGTACAATCATTCCGATAATGGCAATGACTTTAATTAATGCAAACCAGAACTCGAGCTCGCCGAACATCCTGACTTCAACTAAATTGATTAATGTAATGATGACTAAAAATACGAAAGCAGAAATCCATGGCGGTATATCGGGCCACCAATAATGAATATAAATACCAACTGCGGTTAACTCCGCCATACTGACTACAATATAGTTAAACCAATAGTTCCAGCCAGACAAAAAGCCAGGGAACTCCCCCCAGTATTTATAAGCATAGTGACTAAAAGATCCGGAAACAGGCTCATCTACCGACATTTCGCCAAGCATCCTCATAATCAAGAAAATCACGATTCCACCAATGGTATACGACAGCGTAATTGCCGGTCCCGCCAACTGAATGGTTTGGGCTGATCCATAAAATAGCCCTGTACCAATGGCTCCACCCAATGCAATCATCTGTATATGGCGATTTTTTAACCCTCGATGCATGCCATGGTTTTCTGAAGTCATGTTTGTTCTCCTTTCAATTTTCACCTTATAATCAATCTGATAATTCTAAATATATGCATTTTTTATGCCAATAAAAAATCTTCAAAGTATCCGTATTTTTCAAATCTTATATGCCCGAATTTTATTTAAGATCGTCGTATTTGACACTCCTAAAACTTGTCCGGCTAACCTTGATGAAGGATATTTTTCTAAAACCTTCATGATGACTTCTTTTTCAATACCAGCAACGATCTCTTTTAGCGAAGGCCATTCACCTTCAAGGGGAATCTCAATCTGTAATGCTTGCTCTTTTCGTGAGATATTCTTTCTGCTATGACTGTAAGCAGTGATATCCGCCCAAGCGAAAAGATGATCTGGTCTAATTTCAGCAGCATCAGTCAAATTAATCAAACGCTCCAGGGTATTTTCCAACTGTCTTACATTGCCGGGCCATTCTTGCTCCATCAAGAGAGCTGCGCTTTCTTTTGCCAAATACATTTCTGGCTTATTCAGTTTTGTACAAATTTTTCGGATTAAATGCTGGGCAAGCAAGGGAATATCCTCGTTTCTTTCTCTCAGGGGCAAAATGACCAATGGAATCACATTCAGCCGATAATATAAATCCTCCCGGAATTTACCCAAGCAGATCAATTCTTCCAAATTGCGATGGGTGGCGGCAATAATCCGCACATCCACCGCAATTTCTTTACTTCCCCCCACTCTGCGAATGGTGCCTTCTTGCAGAACACGCAATAACTGAACTTGTAGTCTCTGGGATATGTCCCCAATCTCATCCAAGAACAACGTACCATTGTCAGCCTGTTCGAAAAGTCCTTTTTTTCCTCCTTTGACAGCGCCGGTAAAAGCCCCTTCTTCATAACCGAATAATTCGCTTTCCAGAAGGGTATCCGTCAATGCTGTGCAGTTGATAGCGATAAAAGGATTCTCGCACCTGAAACTGCCTGTATGAAGAGCTGTTGCAAATAATTCTTTGCCAGTACCGCTTTCCCCCCGCAGCAAAATGGTCGAGGAGCTTTTAGCTACAGTTTTGGCAACCGTTATGAGTCGAGCCATTTGAGTACTTTGATACACAATGTCATCGAAAGTAATCAAAGGACGGGTTTTATCCGATTGCAATAGTATATTTTTTACTTGATGAAAATCTTGTACGGTAGAGACCGCCCCGATAATTTCTCCTTGATCATTTTTCACCGGAACACTGCTGAAGAGAAATTGTATCGTCCTGCCATCCTTCTGAATCTTTCGTTCTCTTAATCGGTAAGTGTGTCCCAGCTGTAATGTTTCAAGAATAGATGGGGTTTTCCCCAGCAATTTTTCTACTTGTAAACCGACAACCTCATCTGGAGTACAATTAAATATTTTACATGCAACTTGATTGATATGGGATATTTTCCCTTCCTCATCAATGGCAAGCACCCCTTCGCTAACGGAATTGAGAATGGTTCGTAATTTATGCTCCTTTTCTTTATAAGGCATTTGACTGCGGAATGTAACGGATTGAATATTCTCCAATGTTCTTAAGTCGGCAACGAATTCTTGAACTTGCATTGGAGAATCACACTGAAATTGAAGAACCATTCCATAGTTGGGAATGACCTCCATGGCTATTTTATCAATATGATGGTCTTCGGTAATCTGAAATATTTTATACCCTAATCCCGGGCAATTGATAAAATTGATTTGTATAATGTATTCCTGCATTGTCTGTGCCGCCTTTCATGCCATAGTATTCAAAATCTTCTTCTAAAGAATCTCGATTTCCCACTTACCTTATCAATAAATAGACTACACCGCAAAAAATACCTGTGATCTACTGATAAGGTAGATTACAGGTATTTTCTATAAAACAAATGTTAATTCCTACTACGCTTTCACACTAAATCTGGAAATTGCTAACTGCTACTTATAACTCCTGAGCCATTTGGGCAAGCTTTTGACTCAAAGCTGCGATTTCTTCCATAGAAGCAGCCTGTTCTTCTGTTGCTGCCGAAACGTTCTGTACCTCTCCTGCCGCAGCCTTCGTCAATTGATCAACCTGCTGTACCGAAAGTACAACAAATTTATAAAAATATAGGTTGAAAATTATAGTTGGAAGTTTCTTACTGAAACTTGCAGTTCTTCTGCCATACGTGCTAATGCTTGACTTGATGCAGCAATTTCTTCCATCGATGCTGATTGTTCTTCAGTTGCTGCAGAGACTGTTTGTGTTTGGCTAGCAGTATCTTTTGCTATTTCATCAAGTTGTCCAATATACGATACCATTTGCTGGCTTTCGCTAGTCATTTGATGCATGGCGGTAGCTATGCCCTGTCCCTGCTCCGATACTTTTCCGACTAGGGCTACTATTTGATTGAATTGTAAATTCGCATTATTGACAACATCAGTACCAACTTGTACTTCCCGCGTACCAGTATCCATAGCAGAAACGGCTTTATTCGTATCTGTTTGAATTTCACCAATCAACCCAGCAATCTGTTTAGCCGCCTCCTGAGATTGCTCAGCCAGTTTCCTTACCTCTTCCGCTACTACGGCAAAACCTCGTCCCTGTTCTCCCGCACGCGCCGCCTCGATAGCGGCATTTAAGGCCAACAAGTTTGTCTGACCAGCGATTCCAGAGATGGTATCGATAATTTGTCCTATTTCTTTCGAACGTTCACCAAGTTTGGCCACTACATGGGAAGAATTCTCCACAGTTTCTTCAATATTTTTCATTTGTTTAATAGCACTTTCAATGGCCTTACTTCCATCCTTAGCCGCGTTTGCTGCCTCATTAGACGTTGTCGCAACATTACTCGTGTTTTCAGCTACCCTTTGAATACCAACTGCCATCTGCTCTACTACTTTAGATGTGACATTGACGACTTGCAGTTGTTTCTCTGAACCGTATGCAACATTGGTAATTGATATAGCCACTTGGTTCGCGGCAACAGACGACTGTTCGGCACTAGCTGTTAGTTCTTCAGAAGATGCCGCCACTTGGTCGGTAGTCTGTGCAATAGCCTTAACTAGAGTCCGTAAGTTTTCGGTCATATCGTTACATGCGACAGCCAACTGCCCCATTTCATCATTTGATGTAATCTCAATCGCCTTAACCGCCAAGTTCCCCATGGCGATTTCCTTGGCGTAGGCTACCAAAGCATTCATTGGTTGGGTCAAGCGTTTTGCTACAAACCAAACGACACCGCAGACCAATAACATGATAATGATAATTGAACTTGTCAGCTTCTTAAGCATACTAGCAGCAGGAGCGAAAAATTCACTTTCTGACACCACTGTCGCTACTGACCAACCAGAGCTTGGAATAGGCTGAAAAAATGCTATCTTCGAATCACCCTTAAATTTATAACGGTAAATCCCTGACTTTCCTTCAATCATTTGCTTTCCTAATTCCTTGATAGCTGGATCATCAAACTCGGTTATTTTCTTTTGCATTACTACATCTTTATCCGGGTGTTGGATGTAAGTCCCGTCCTTAGCAATCATAATGCCATAGCCTGTTTTTCCCCATTTTAGACTATCTGTTATTTGTTGTACTGCAGTTAGTGATATACCAATGCCAACCAAACCTTGGGGCGCATTTTTCTCATCTTGAATTGGTGCTACCATAAAGATAGCGGGGGCGCCAGTACTGCTAGCAATAAGAGGCGGCGTTATTTGCGATTGACCGCCAGACATAATCGACCTAAAATACTCACGAGTTGTTATATCGTTCATTGTAAGAGTGTAATCACTGCCTTTTTTATTGATAGCCTTAGATTCGCCTTTGCGGTTAGCAATAATAAAACTAAAGTAAACTTCTGAATATTTTCCGAGGAGTTGCTTTCCTATATTCATTTCTAAAGCATCAAGGGAAGCAACATCAGTGTCAATTGCTTTCACTGCTGGAGTTGAAGCAATGAGTTCTGGTATTATCACTTGCCCTTTAAGCCAGGTGTTAATATCATCTGCCGTTTTGCCCGTTGTGGCCAACATACTTTTACTCAATTCTTCCTCAATTAGGCTGCTAATCCCGATGTAGGCCGATATACCAACAGCAATCAGACCGATTATGACTAATGGCATAATCAGCAACAACAGTTTTGTCCGATAAGACATATTCTTTAACATTTCATATCCCCCTGTAATGAAAAGATTGTTGTGTTGCCCAATTCAGAAGCTGTAATAAATTATAGTTTTAAAAACGGGTGTTGATTTAATCAGGTTTATTGGTATCAAGAGAATCCATGGCGATTTTCACCACTACTTTGCGAACTTTGCATGCTTTTTCACCAGTACTGCAATTAGGTCTGTGAGCATCCCAAGGAAAATAAACTGCAAACATTCCTTGCAAAAGAATAAGCTGTGTTTCTGGAGCAATCGTTTTGTAATATATAACATCCCGTTTATCAAGACAGTCTTCGTCAATTCCACAGGCTGCCTCCAAAGGGCCAGATCCTATCATTTCTTCTCCTGAACAAATATATTGTATGTCTAAATATTTATTATGAACTTCAGGTCTACGTTGTTCCTTAGGCTGCGTCTCATATTCTGAAACCATGGCAAAGATTATACTACCTTGAATATCATGTCTCCCCAGTGCTAAGGTTGAAAGATCTGTCTCTAAAAGAAATTTCAAGCCAAGCTGCAAACTTATTGGGTACAAAGCCATCTCATTTTCTATATTTGATAAATATCCTACAATCACGAATTTCTACCTCCCCTATGTTCTTTCAATCTTGACATATCAAATGCTATTTTCAAAAACGAGGCTGTCTCCAAATAAAATGCAAAACGTCCCTTTTGCCGACATACGAAGCTCTCGCATACATTATGAGAGTCTTTTATTTACTCCAAGAATAATAAACTTTGTGCTAACGAGTTTCTCTTCCTTAAGGTTATGAATTGAATGTGAATTTCTTTTCGTGCAAATACTGATCAATGGCTTTAGCTGCTTTTTTCCCTGCACCCATAGCAAGGATAACGGTAGCTGCACCTGTGACAATATCACCCCCAGCGAATACTCCGGATTTGCTAGTGATTCCAGTTTCAAAATCAGCATTAATGTTCCCTTTTCTGTTTGTTTCCAGTCCTTTAGTCGTTGATTGTACTAATGGATTAGGACCTTGACCGATAGCGATGATGACAGCATCTACATCCAGTACAAATTCGGAATTCGGAATCTCAACAGGGCGACAACGCCCTGAAGCATCTGGTTCGCCAAGTTCCATACGGAGGCATTGTAGACCTGTTACCCAGCCTTGTTCATTGCCCAGTACAGCTATTGGGGCAGTCAATAGCTGAAAATCAATACCTTCTTCTTTGGCATGGTAAACTTCTTCTAGTCTAGCTGGTAGTTCTTTTTCCGAACGGCGATATACAATAGAAACATGCTCTGCGCCCAGACGTAAGGCTGTTCTGGCACCATCCATGGCCACATTGCCGCCACCGACTACCGCTACTCGCTTCCCAACATGAATGGGTGTACCGCTTTGAGGAAAACGATAGGCTTTCATCAAGTTACAGCGAGTCAAAAATTCATTGGCAGAATATACTCCATTGAGGTTTTCGCCAGGTACATCCATAAAATAGGGAAGACCAGCTCCTGTGCCAATAAATACGGCATCGAACCCTTCTTCTTCTATCAGTTCATCTACGGTAAAAGTGCTACCAATCACGGCATTTACAATCACTTCAACGCCAAGTTTGCGCAAATTATTAATTTCTACCTGCACCACTTCATCTTTCGGCAGACGGAATTCTGGAATACCATACATCAATACTCCACCGGGCAAATGTAGTGCTTCAAATACGGTGACTTTATAGCCCATTTTTGCCAGATCACCCGCAGCACTCAGTCCAGCCGGCCCGGAGCCGATAATCGCTACTTTTTGAGCATCAGTGGCATACTCCACTGAAGTAATACTTTCACCTTTGCCCCGTGCATAGTCTGCAGCATAACGTTCTAGACGACCAATGGCAACGGATTCGCCTTTTTTTGCCAATACGCAATATTTTTCACACTGCTCTTCCTGAGGACATACTCTGCCGCATACTGCGGGCAGACCATTGGCTTCTTTTATTTTAGTAATGGAGGCATCCATATTCCCTTCTTTTATGTGCTTAATAAAAGCAGGAATATCAATTTCTACCGGACAACCCTTACGACAAGGTGCTGTTTTACACTGCAGGCAACGCTCTGCTTCGGACTGAGCCAATTCCGCTGTATAACCAAGGGTTACTTCTGCAAAATTTTTAGCCCGTACCTTGGGATCTTGTTCAGGCATTGGATGTCTTTTTAGTGAGAGTGGCATTTGCATCCCCCTTTACCAGCCACATGTTCGCTGTGCTGTTTCTCATGTGGTTTGTACATCCGCTGGCGGGCCATTAATATATCAAAATCTACTTTGTGCCCATCAAATTCCGGACCATCCACACAAGCAAATTTATTTTCATTACTAACAGATACACGGCAACCTCCGCACATGCCTGTCCCATCTACCATAATCGGGTTAAGACTTACCACTGTGGGAACGCCGTAGGGACGTGTGGTTTCGGCAACAAATTTCATCATAATAACAGGTCCAATTGCCACAACGAGGCTTATGGTTTTATCGGAATCTAAGAGTTCCTTGAGAGGTTTGATGACCAAGGCTTTTAACCCTTTTGAACCATCATCTGTGGTAATAATGAGTTCATCACTGATTGCCGCCATTTCTTGCTCATAAATCAGTATATCTTCCGAGCGAGCGCCAATAATCGAAATTACTTCATTGCCTGCTTCCTTCATGCCACGAGCAATAGGATATACAGGTGCAATGCCGATACCGCCACCTACACACACAACAGTACCTATTTTTTCGATATGTGTTGCTTTACCAAGAGGTCCCACTAAATCTAATAGAAACTCACCTTCATTTAGAAGACCCAATTCTACAGTAGATGCGCCTACTTCCTGAAAAATCAGTGTAATAGTGCCTTTTTCTCGATTAAAGTCAGCAATTGTCAGCGGAATACGCTCTCCCTCTTCATTGATACGCAAAATAACAAATTGTCCTGGTTTAGCTTTTTTAGCAATAAGTGGTGCCTCGACTTCAAAAAGCTGAACACTAGGCGCCAGTTGCTGTTTAACAAGAATTTTATACATAAAAAGCCTCCTTATACATGATTTGTTATTGTATGATTATTCTTCTTTTTGATAGACATTTAAGGCAGCTTGAACCGCTTCTCCAGCACATACCTTTACTTTATGGCGAATCAGTACAGCCTCCAATGCTCCTAAGACATGAAGAATATTTTTCTTTCTGCAACTATAGCCCATTGAACCAATTCTCCAAATTTTACCTTTCAGAGGACCAAAGGAGCTAGCAATTTCAATTTGAAAATCTTGCAGTAACATACGGCGAACTGATTCACCATCAATTCCATCTGGTATAGTGATTGATGTCACTACAGGAAGCTTGCAATTTGGATCACCATAAATATTCAGCCCCATAGCCTGAATACCTTGAATCAGCGCCTTTTCATGTAATTTATGCCTAACGAATCTTGCTTCAAGCCCTTCCTCTAACACAATTCGCAATCCTTCACGCAGAGCATATAACATAGAAGTTGCTTCAGTATGATGATTCAGGCGAACCGGACTCCAGTAATCCATAAGTTGACTAAGATCAAAATAGTTGCTACGGATTAACCTTACTTGCTGATTTTGCAAATCACTGGAATCTACTAAACCTCTTTCAATTTTCTTACGCTGCAATAATACAGCCTCCACCCTTGAATTAAAAGTAATCGGTGCCATGCCAGATGGAACAGATAAGCACTTTTGGGTACCGCCAATGGCAGCATCAATTTTCCATTCATCAACCTTTACGGCTGTTCCGCCAACGGTAGCAACTGCATCAACTATAAATAAAATATCCAATTCACGGCACGCTTCACCAATTTCTTTTAATGGTTGCATGCACCCCGTTGAAGTTTCTCCATGGACCATGGCTACAATTTTCGGTTTAACTCTCCGTATTTCTTGAATCACCACTTGAGGATCAAAGACCTGTCCCCAATCTGTTTCAATATTGGAAACATCAGCACTATACCGCTCGGCAATCTCCGTAAGCAAATGACCAAAACGGCCATAAATGGGAATTAACACCCGATCTCCAGGCTCAATGATGCTGCAGAGAACGGCTTCGATACCAGCCCGTGAAGTACCATCAATAGGAAAAGCCCAATGGTTCTTAGTCTGAAAAACAGCTCTAAGCATTTCCACTGTTTGATTCATAAGCTCGGTAAACTCAGGGTCAAATTGCCCCAATATGGAAGTACACATGGCTCTGAGCACTCTTGGTTCAACTTCAACGGGACCTGGCGTCATTAGTGTACACATTGAAGTATTCAACTCTTTATACATCTCATTCAATCTCCTTTGATAACACAACTGCTAAAGCGATTGTCTTTCACAATCACTTTAGCAGATGATTACATATTTACATGATTGTATCGTTAGGTGATTCTACATCTGAATCACCTTTCCTGCCCGATTCATTCAGAGCAGATTATCGTACCATTATCTTCGGTGACCGCTTTGTACGCATTCTCCAAAGATGTAATGATGGCTTCTCGGCCTGGTCCGGATTTAACGAACTTGATAGCCGCCTCGACTTTTGGCAGCATAGACCCCGGGGCAAAATGCCCTTCTTCAATATATCGATTGGCCTCGTCAACAGTGATACGTTCCAGCCATTTTTGATCGGATTTACCAAAATTGATGGCAACACGAGGTACCGCCGTCAGAACAACGAATGTGTCTGCATTAATAACATCTGCTAGTTTTGCTGCTGCTTTATCTTTGTCGATCACTGCGTCAACACTGTATAGCATACCGTCTTCGCGACATACAGGGATTCCCCCCCCTCCGCAAGCAATAACAACGTCTCCGTTCTCCATGAGGCAGCGGATCGTCCCTTTTTCTTTGATATCAACCGGCTCGGGAGATGGAACCACTCGTCTAAAGCCTCTTCCCGAGTCCTCGACAAAAGTGTAGCCCCTCTCCTCTCCGATCTCTTTTGCTGCCTCTTCCGAGTAAAATAAGCCAACGGGTTTAGTTGGATGCTGGAAAGCCAGATCATTTTGATCGACAATGACCTGGGTGATAGCTGTTGATACGTGTGTCGTCATTCCTTGCTCCAGGAATGTATTTTGCAGGGCATTTTGCAAATGAAATCCAATATATCCCTGGCTCATTGCTGAGCACTCGGCAAATGGCATGGCGGAGACATTTGAATTTTGCTTGTATGCGAGTTCGAAGGCCAGATTAATCATTCCGACTTGCGGTCCATTACCATGGACAATAACGATTTTATAACCATCTTTGACAAGTCTCACAATATGACTAGCAGCAGTCAGGACGGCTTGCTTCTGTTCATCAGGAGTATTGCCTAGAGCATTTCCTCCTAAAGCGATAACTAACTGTTTGTTCATTCTGATTCTCCTCTTCATATTGCTTAATATGCTGTAGTCAATTTTTTTCTCATTAGTGGCAATAGCCACGACAGCCAAACGCATCCCATCGACATTCAGAATCGTTCTGAACATGCCTAAAACCCAATCGCTACTAACAAAGAGAGCAGTATTTTGATGGAATCCAGTAATAGTAACCAGACCGTTCTTGTCCGTACCGATGATAATCTA
>ENA-OFCE01001620-OFCE01001620.1-metagenomes-genome-assembly--contig:-NODE-1620-length-11103-cov-6.981807_pt1 | contig 11103 bp, 6 predicted proteins | sample MGYA00153388_OFCE01 | MGnify analysis MGYA00153388
TCGACCACGAAGTGCGCCGTGCGCCGGTACAGCGGGTCGCGCTCGCGGTACAGCTCGCGCAGGCGGCGCAACGGGTCGGCCACCTGTAGCAGCGGCCGGTGCGTGTCGTGGCGCAGCCGGCGGTGCAGTTCCTCGGCGGTGGACCGCAGGTAGAACACGTGGCAGCGCGAATGCAGCGCGTCGCGCGTGGACGGCCGCAGCACCGCGCCGCCGCCCGTGGCCAGGACCACGCCAGGCAGCGCCGTCAGCTCCTCGATCACGTCTTGCTCGATGTCGCGAAAGGCCTCTTCACCTTGTTCGGCGAAGAAATGCTTGATCGGCATGCCGATGCGGCGCTCGATCTCGTGATCGCTGTCGGTGAACTTCAGTCCCACTTGCCGCGCAAGATGACGCCCGACCGTGGACTTGCCACAGCCGGGCATGCCGACGAGGGCCAGGGTCAGGGCGGACAAGCTGAAGGTGCGGCGCCGCGAACGACCGGCACGCTGACTGTCGTTCCCGTGCCGCTGGGTGAGCGGAATGTGACGAAGATGACGCCGGAATTCACCAGCGGGTCGCTGAAGCTGTAGGCCACGGCACCCAGAGAGGCTTCTGTCGTGCTGGCCACGGGCGACCCGCCGCCGAGGGTAACTGTCAGCCCGGTGGTTGGCGTGGAGGCCGAGATCGTCGTGCCGGCGGCCATTGGATTCAGCCTCGGCGGCAGGCCACGCGACACGCTGCCGGGGTTGGCATCGGCCACGATGAAGCTCAGGGTGTCGCTGCTGCCGCCGTACCAGGTGTCGCCGGTGACCGCTGTGAACGGCAAGGTCTGCGCCGGTGAGGGTCCGACCTGCAGAGTCAGCCGGCTGCTGACGCAGGTGTTCGACAGGCCCCGCGTGCTGGCCCAGAGCGGCCGTGCTGCCGACGTCGACAGCACGGTCTCAAGGGCGCGACGCACGTAGACCTGGCCGGCGCCGCTCCACTTGCCGTCGCAGGTATCGCTTACGGCGCCGTTCGCGAGGCTGACGCTCGGGATACTTGCATCCAACGCCAGCAGGGGATTGCCTGGCGCTGAGCAAGCGCTGCTGTTGTTGATGTTCAGCGAAACGAATTCGTCAACCGTGGAATCGAAGCGCCCGTCGAAGTTGCGGTCCTTGAAGATGTTGCCAATGTCCTGGAAGGGTTCACCGGGGTCGTAGGCGTTGTTGCCGTTGGTGTCGATGAAGGACTCTTCGCCAAGGGCATACGACGTGACAGTGACACGCCCATCCACCGGCCGCGGTTCCGAGGACACGAAGTTGGCTGTAGTCCGGGCGATGCCGGCAACGAGGGCTGTCTGCTTGATCGCCTCGATCTGTCCGCCCTCAGTCACAAAGTTGATCGACGTGCCGGCAGGGACCGGGTTGCCGCTGCGGTCGGCAGCGATGATCTGATAGGTGTTGGGGGTGCCATCGATGTTGTAGCCCTCAATGTTTTTGGTGTTCTGCGACAACGAGAAGTTGAGCTGCGACGGCAACCCCACCGCGACGCTGAGGTTGCTGGACACCGTGGCGATACTGGTGTTGGACTGGAGCCTGGCGTTGATACGGACCGGCGTCGGCAGCGTGCCTGAGTTCACACGCACCGCGACGCGACCCAGCGCGTTCGACACCTGCGTGAACGGACTCGGCGACGGCGGCGCAACCGACTCCACGCCGCGGCCTTCCATCGTCACGCCGCCCGCGCCGGATTGAAGACGCAACTCCACGACCCGCCCGGGCAGCGGATTGCCCGCCGCGTCACGCACCTCAAAAGTCACCACCGACGACTCGGTGAAGCCCGACCCGCGCAAAAAGATCTGCTCTGGTGCCGCTGTAAGAAACGCAATGCTCGAATCCGACGGCACCCTGATGGCCAACTCCAGCGAGCGGGACCTCCCGGTGGCCGTGACGACGGCCTGCACCTGGTCCGGCTGACCGTTGAGCACCGCACCGCATCCGTTGTCGCGGTACTGCAGCGTGGTAACGCTGGCAGTGACGCTCACCGAGGGAGGAGACAAGGTCGCCTTGCCCTGGCTGACACACGCCGAGGTGAAACTGACGTTGACAGGGGACGCGAAGCTGGCGCCGGTGACGCCCAAGGTAAGCGTGGTCTGGCCGTAAGCGGATAGCGGGTTCTCGGCTGCGGTGAGGCTGTCGAGGGTCACCGGAGTGGCCTGCACTTGGAAGCCGCGGGTGGCCGACAACGAAGCGCCCGCGTAGGTGGCCCTCGCGGTGATCTCGTCGGCACCCTGGCTGTTGGCACTTGCCGGTGAGAGCACGACGACCGCTCGTCCGTTGGTGTCCGTGAGCGAAGTCGTGACGTTGGTTGTGGCGAGCCCGCGAACGACATTGAAGGTGACGACTTGCCCGCCCACCGCAGCGCCGGAGGCGTCACTAAGCAAGACGGTGACGGTGGCCGGCAGCGCCGCACTGATCGATTCCGTGGACAACGGCAACATATTCAAGACCGGCGTGCCGCCACTGGTCGTGCCGGTGAATTGTGCGGCTGCCTCTGCGACTCGCGTGATTCCACTCACCGTGGCGCTCGCGCGGAGCAGGTCGGCGCCCGCGCTAGTGGCCAGGCGCGGCGAGATGGCGGTGGTCGCCACCCCGTTGACGTCCGTAGTGGCGCTGGCGGGGTTGAAGGCGGCCAGATTGAACGCAGCGCTGAAGGTGACGACGGCATCCCTGACGGGCGCGCCTGAAGCCGAAAGCACCGTGGCGCGGGCTGTGGCCGGTGCGATGGTGCTGATGTTCGAGCTCGACAGGGTCAGCCGAAGGTCTGGCACTTCCGCGACAAGCTGTACGTTCGCGGTGCCTTGTAGGTCCCGCCCGGCTACAGTGGTGCTCGCACGCAGGATTTCCGCCGCATTGGTAGCTGCGCTGACTGGAGATACCCGCGTGCTGGCTCGGCCGTTGACATCCGTCAGCGCTGAAGGCGGGGTGACGCTTGCCAAGCCGCCAGCAGCACTGAAGGCAACCACTTGGTTTGCAACCGGGGCACCGCGGTCATCGCGCACGATGGCTACGAAATCCACCGGACTCGTGGAAGCCCGCAGCGTGGTGGTGATCGGTGACAGGGCCACAGAGATCGTGGGGGTTGCGGCCGTGACGTTAAAGCCGACCGAAGCGTTAAGGACGGTGTTGGCGCCCGAGGCGGCAATCACGGTCGAAGTGGCTTGGATTTCGTCGGCCCCCGAGAGGCCGCCCGTCAGTGGGCGAACGGTGATGGTGGCCACGCCATTGGCATCGGTCAGCGCCGAATCGGCGCTGAGGGTGGACAGGCTTCGAACGGAGTTGAGCAACACCAACCGACCCGGGATGGGCAGATTCTGAGCATTTCGCAGCGTGGCCGTGACAATGGCTTGAGCATTGGCCGTGACCACATTGCTGCTGATAGCCAAAGCCAGGCTGGCCTGCCCCGATGCCCCTGTGCTGGCCTGCACTTGCAGGGCCGCCGTGCGTGAGAGGGTACCGCTCGTGGCAGTAACGGTGATGGTGCGCAGACTCGTGTTGGCGCCAATACCGACGGTGCCCTTCAGGAGTCCGGCTGTGTCGGTGACGGTGCCGCTGGGGGTCACGATGGCTTCGTTGTTGACGCTGAGGACTACCGGCACGTTGCCCACGGCATTGCGGTTCGCGTCGAGTGCTGTGGCGGTGGCGCTGATGGATTCAAGGCCGCTGTTGGATATGGTGGAGCTGCTCAAGACCAGCACAAGGTCTGCCGCAGTCGCGGTGCCACCGGAGCCGCCGCTGCCGCCGCCCGAGCCTCCGCCAGAGCCGCCCCCAGAGAATCCCGAACTTCCGGAATCTCCACCACCGCCCCCACAAGCGGCAAGTGCAAGCAATGCCACGATGGCACCAAAGCGTCGAAGACTCGTCATGTTCATTTCCCTACAGACGTCAGCGTCAGCGTGCAGCCGAGCGGTCGGTCACGATCTTCGGTGTGATGAAGACCAGCAGTTCGGTCTTGCTCGTGGTGCGCACACGGTTCTGGAACAGCACGCCCAGATAGGGGATGTCGCCCAGCAGCGGCACCTTGTTGATTTCGTTGCGCTCTTGTTGCGTGTAGATGCCGCCGATGACCACGGTGCCGCCGTTTTCGACCAGCACCTGGGTCTTGACCTGCTTGGTGTTGATGGCCGGGCCGGCGGCTGTCAGCTCGCCGCGGCTGTCCTTGTTGACCTCGACGTCGAGGATGACGTTGCCTTCGGGTGTGATCTGCGGCGTGACTTCGAGCCGCAGGCTGGCTTTCTTGAACTGGACCGACGTGGCGCCGCTGGAGGTGGCCTGCTGAAAGGGAATCTCCTCGCCTTGCTCGATGCGCGCCTTCTGCTGGTCGGCGGTGATGACGCGCGGGCTGGAGACGATGTTGCCCTTGCCCTCGGCTTCCAGCGCCGACAGCTCCAGGTTCAGAAAGCGGTTGGCCGTGGCGCCGAACAACGACAGCGCCACCGTGGCGGCCGTGCCGCCACCGAAGCCGGTGGACACATTGGCCGGCAGGTTGACGAACTGGTTGTTGGTGTAGGCCGAAGGCGCACCGGGTTGCAGCGTCTGTGCGCCGATGGCCGAGTAGTTGCCGCCGACGACCACGCGCGTGTCGCCGCCGACGCTGTAGCCCGGCGTGCCGCCGCGCACACCGCGCAGGTCGGCGCCACCCAGCTTGATACCCAGGGCACGGCCGAAGCTGTCGTCGGCTTCGACGATGCGGGCCTCGATCAGCACCTGGCGCACGGGAATGTCGATCTTGCCGATCAGCGACTGGATCTCTTCGAGCTTGCCGGGGATGTCGGACACGAAGAGCTGGTTGGTGCGCGTCTCGAAGATGACGCTGCCGCGCGGCGACAGGATACGCGTGGCGTTTCCGGTGCCTCCACCACCACCACCACCACCACCGCCGCCGCCGCCGCCCGAGCCGCCCAGGGACTGACCCGACAGGCTCTTGGCCACTTCCTCGGCCTTGGTGTAGTTCAGCTGGAACGATTGCGTGCGCAAGGGTTCGAGTTCGGCCACCTTCTTCTTGGCTTCGAGGTCGACCTGTTCCTTGGCCGCCAGTTCTTCCTTGGGCGCGATCCACAGCACGTTGCCGTTCTTGCGCACGCCCAGGCCACGACTCTGCAGGATGATGTCCAGCGCCTGGTCCCACGGCACGTCCTTCAAACGCAAGGTGACGGTGCCGGTGACGGTGTCGCTGGTGACTACGTTGAAGTTGGTGAAGTCGGCGATCACCTGCAGCAGGGCGCGGACTTCGATGTTCTGGAAGTTCAGGCTCAGCTTGTCGCCCTGGAAGCCCGGGCCCTGCGTGAGCTTGTTGGGGTCGATCTTGAGCGGACGGACTTCCAGCACAAACTGGTTGTCGCTCTGGTAGGCGCTGTGTTCCCAGGCACCGGAGGGTTCGACCACCATGCGGACGCGGTCGCCGCTTTGAAAGGTGGCGATGCTGCGCACGGGGGTGCCGAAGTCGGCCACGTCCAGCCGTCGGCGCAGGTTGTCGGGCAGCGTCGAGCGCAGGAACTCCACGACCAGGCTCTGGCCCTGCTGGCGGATGTCGACACCCACCTGGTTGCTGGGCAGGTTCACGATGACCCGGCCGGCGCCGTCGGCGCCGCGGCGGAAGTCGATGTCGCGCAGACCCTGCGCGGCGGCGTTCTGCGCCTGGGCGAACTGGGCCGGCTGCTCGCCGACGCCGACTGCCGAGCTGCCGGCCGCGTCGAGCACCAGCAACAGCACACGGCCCTGCAGCTGCGCGCGATAGCCCGAGGCCTGCTTCAGATTCAGCACCAGCCGAGTCCGATCACCGGCCTGCGCGACATTCACCGACCGCAAGTTGCCCTGATTGATCTCGACCATGTTGCGACCCAGGGCGTTGCTGACACCGGGCAGGTCGATGGCGATGCGCGCCGGCGCCTGCACCGAGAAGCCATTCGGCACGGCGGTGAGCGGCTCGCTGAGCTCGATGCGCACGACCTCTGTGCCGGCCTGCTGGCTGCTGGTAATGGACTGAATCGCGTTCTGCGCCCAGGCCAGCGAAGGCGTCACGAGCGACAGCGTTACTGTGGCCAGCGTGGCCAGCGCGGCCAGGGCCGTGCTCCAGGGCGGTTTGGGGCGCGATGGGGGCTTGGGGAACATGGGGCCCGTCTCCTGGGTCGTCTTCGTTGTCATCGTGCCTTCTCCTGCAGCTGCAGCGTGGCGGGCCTTTCGGTCCACTCACCTGCGGCGTCCTGCACGACTTCGCGCAGAGCAATCTCCGTTTCGGCAATTCGCGTGATGCGACCGTAGTTCTGGCCCAGGTAGTCGCCTACCTTGACCTGGTACAGCAGGTTGTCCACCCGCAGCAGCGCAAAGGGCTGGCCCCGCCTGGCCACGCTGCCGACCATGCCCATGCTGTCCAGCGGGTAGGCTTCCAGGGGTTCCTTGCGCCGGTTCAGCTCGGCAGCCAACACGGAATTCGGCTGCCGCGCTTCCTGCTTCAGCGCCACCGACAGCTTCTGCGTGCTGAAGGGCTCGACCGCCTGCGCCGTGGAGTAAGGCTCGGGGTTGAACTTCGTCGGCGCCAGCAGCGGCGTCACGTTGGGCTTGGCTTCACGGCGCTGCTGGTCCATCCACTGCTGAAGCTCTTCGGTCTCGGCGCTGCAGGCAGCCACCAGCGCCACGGCGGACAGGCACAGCAACGCGCCGCTGATCGGGCGGGCCGTCACTTGGCAGCCCCGCCGGCCTTGGCGGCCGCCGCCGCCCTGTCCGTGGCGGCCTTCTTCTGCTCGGCCACTTCGGTGGCGTCCAGGTAGCGGTAGGTGCGTGCCGTGGCTTCCATCGACAGCATTCCCGACGCGTCCTTGACCAGCGGGGGTGCGATCGACAGGTTCTGCAAGGTGACGATCCGCGAGAGGTTGGCCACGTCGGCTGCGAATGCACCGATGTCGTGATAGCGGCCGCTGACGCGGATGGCGATGGGCAGCTCGGCGTAGTAGTCCTTGACCTGCACCTGGCCCGGGCGGAAGAGCTCGAACTGCAAACCGCGGCCCACCCCGGACTGGTTGATGTCGGAAAGCAGGGCGTCCATCTCGGCCTTGCCGGGCAGTTGCTTCTCGAGCTGGGTCACGTATTCCTGCACCTGCAGTTTCTGTTTGCGCAGTTCGGTCAGGTTGACCGCCTGAGCCAGCCGGCTGCGGTACTGATTCTTCAATTCGGGCTCACGCTGGCGTTCGGCGTGCAGCTCGTCGGTGGCCGAAGAGACGACGACGAACCAGCCCGCCGCCACCATGGCGACCGCCGCCGCCAGCCACGACGCCGCCTTCGGCAGGTTAGGCCACTGGCCCGGCTCGTTCGGGTTGAGGTTACGAAACTGCGAGGCGGCCTGGTCGAACAGGCTGCTTAGCTCGAAGTTGAGGGTCGATCCTTTGCGTGCCATGTTGTCCTCAAGAGGCCTTGGCGACGACAGGCTTGCTGCCGGCGCCCGACGCAGCGCCGTCGGCAGGGCTTGCACCCTGTGCCCGCTTGATCGAGACGCGCATGGAGAACTCGAACAAGCGCCGCTGGTCGCGACTGCCCGGTGTGGCGGTGATGACCTTGATCTCGACCAGTTCGGGCTTTTCCAGCCAGGGCGAGTTGTACAGCGTGTTGCGCAGCAGTTCGGACACGCGCTCGTTGGTCTGCGCCACGCCGGTGACGGCCACCACCTGCCCGGTTTGCTTGATACTTGTCAGGTAGACGCCCTCGGGCGTCTGTTTGACCAGTTCGTCGAGCAGGTACACGGGTGTGTTGCGGTCGGTCTGCAGGTCCTCGACGGCCTTCTGGCGCGCCTTCAGCGCTTCGATCTCGGCGCGCAGATTGGCGATGTCCTTGATCTGGGTGTCCAGCCTGGCGATCTCGGCTTGCAGGAAGGTGTTGCGCGCCTGCTGGGCCGATGTCATCTGTTGCAGCACGGAGTACCACAACCCGACCACCGCCACGCCAGCCAACGCGAAAACCGCCAGGCCCAGAAAGAAGGCCCGCTTGCGCTGGCGCCGCCGTTCTTCGCGGTGGGGCAGCAGGTTGACGAGGATCACTGCACGAATCTCCGCATGGCCAGGCCGCAAGCCGTCAGGTAGGACGGCGCCTCGCGGCGCACGCGCGCCTCGCGCACCGCACCGCCGAGTTGCATCTGGTCGAACGGGTTGACGATGTTGGAGGCAAAGCCCGTGAGGTCGGTGACCCGGTCCTTCAGGCCCGGCAGGGTGGCGGTGCCACCGGCCAGCATCACGTAATGCACTTTGTGATGCGGCGTGCTGGTGAAGAAATATTGCAAGGCCCGCCCGATCTCCTGCGACAAACTGTCGACGAAGGGCGCAAGGATGGTCGAGTCGTAATCCTCGGGCAGATCACCTGACAATTTCTTGGCCTCGGCTTCCTCGAAGGAGAAGCCGTACTGGCGCGATATCAGCTGGGTCAACTGCGAGCCGCCAAAGGCCTGATCTCGGTCGTAGAGCATTTCTTCGTCGCGCAGCACCTTCAGGCTGGTGGTGTCGGCGCCGATCTCGAACAGCGCCACCAAGGCGTCGCGCCCCTCACCGGGCAGCGCCGCCACGACGCGGCTCATCGCCAGACGGGACGCGTGTGACTCGATGTCCAGCACCGCAGGCTTCAGGCCGGCGGCCTCTGCCAGGCCCTTGCGGTCCTCGACCCGTTCCTTGCGCGAAGCCGCTATGAGAACCTCGACATCGCCGGCCGAGGTGGGGCTGGGGCCGATGACGCAGAAATCCAGGCTGACCTCGTCCAGCGAAAACGGGATGTACTGGTTGGCTTCGGACTCGACCTGCAGTTCCATTTCTTCTTCGCGCAGACCGGCCGGCAGCATGATGCGCTTCGTGATGACGGCCGACTGCGGCATGGCCATCACGACTTGCTTGGTGCGCGTGCCGCTTTTGGCGACCACGCGTTTGACGGCAGCGGCGACCTCGTCAAATTTCTCGACCTGGCCGTCGGTGATCCAGCCCTTCTCGAAGGGTTCGGAGGCAAACCGCTCGAGCACGTATTCGCCAGCGCTGGTCTGTCCCAGTTCGACGAGCTTGACGCTGGACGAGCTGATATCCAGCCCGATCATCGGGGCGTGCTTGCGGCCGAACAATGTGTCGAGAAAACTCACGCGAAACCCCTCTCGGCGCCCAAGGCCACTGCGGCCGTACGATCATTTAAAGGTTCGACCCCGCAACCCCGGGCTTGTTAAGAAGTCACTTGAATGCTAGCAGCAAAGCCCTTGTGGTCCAAAGAGAAACGGGCCGTGAAGGCCCGCCTGACGTTGCCTTCCCCCGACGCATCGGCGCCAATTGAAACAAGCTGCAGTGCGCCCCGCGCGGCGGTTTGGCCCGTGGGCATTCGGTGTGTGAACAAGCTCACGAAGTTGCGCCACCACGGGCCCGTCGGCAGCGGTCATTGCGCATCGCAGGCCCGTCCCGTCGCGCCGGGTGGCGTTCTATAAACTCCGCCTGCCTCCGGTTCTTCGACGGCACTTTCTCCGAGCCTGCAGCACCCAGCCAGCCCCAGTGAGTCGACCCGCCCCCACATCGCCTGCAGCCCCCGGTCAGCCCGAGCCGTCCGCACCCAATGGCGGGTGGCCGCGCCGCGCCGGGCGTGCTGCGGCCGTTTTGCTGGCCGCGGCACTGGCCGGGTTGCTGGTGTTGCTGATGGTGATCGGTCTGGCCCTGGCGGTGGCGTTCCCCAACCTGCCCGACGTGGGCAGCCTCACCGACTACCGTCCCAAGCTCCCGATGCGGGTGATTTCCGCCGACGGGGTGCAACTCGGCGAATTCGGCGAAGAGCGGCGCAACTTCACCGCCATCGCTCAGATCCCGCAAGTCATGAAGGACGCCGTGCTGGCGGCCGAAGACACGCGCTTCTACCAGCACGGGGGTGTGGACTACAAGGGCATTGTGCGGGCGGCCGTCGAGAACCTGCGGGATGCACGCAGCCAGGGAGCGTCGACCATCACCATGCAGTTGGCGCGCAACTTCTACCTGTCCACCGAGAAGACCTTTACCCGCAAGATCTACGAGATCCTGCTGGCGCTGAAGATCGAAAGCCTGCTCCGCAAGGACCAGATCCTCGAGGTCTACATGAACCAGATTTTTCTGGGCCAGCGCGCCAATGGCTTTGCAGCTGCAGCGGAGATCTATTTCGGCAAGCCGCTGAAGGAAGTCACGGTGGCAGAGGCTGCCATGCTGGCCGGGCTGCCCAAGGCGCCGTCGGCATACAACCCGATTGCCAACCCCAAGCGCGCCACCGTGCGACAGCGTTACATCATCGAGCGCATGTTCGAGAACGGCTTCATCACCGAGGAGCAGCACGACGAGGCGCTGGCGCAGGTGCTGCGCTACCGAACCCAGTCCGACGCCGGCGTGCACGCCGAATTCGTGGCTGAAACGGCGCGGCAACTGGTGTACGCGCAGTACGGTGACGACGCCTATGTCCGCGGGCTGAACGTGTACATCACCGTCAACGCCGTCGACCAGATGGTGGCCTACCGCGCGCTGCGTCGCGGGCTGATGGACTTCGAACTGCGTCAGGTCTATCGCGGCCCCGAGGCATTCATCGACCTGCCGGCCAACCCGGCCCTCGTCGACGCGCGTGTCGCCGAGGCCTTGTCCGAGCACCCCGACAACGACGACCTGCGCGCGGCCGTGGTGCTTGAGGTCGGGCCGCGCAAGGTGGTGGCTATGCTGCAGTCGGGCGACACGGTCACGGTCACCGGTGAAGGCTTGCGGCCGGTCAGCTCGGGGCTGTCAACCAAGGCCGGGCCCAAGGTGCAGATTCGCCGTGGTGCCGTGGTGCGAGCCTACCGGCGGGCCAACCTGCTGAAGGGCGAGTGGCACCTGACGCAGATCCCCGAGGTCGAAGGCGCCATGGTGGCGCTGGACCCGAACACAGGCGCCGTCCGCGCCCTGGTGGGCGGCTTCGATTTCGGCAAGAACAAGTTCAATCACGTCACCCAGGCCTGGCGGCAGCCAGGATCGGCTTTCAAACCCTTCATCTACTCGGCCGCGTTGGAGCGTGGCTTCACGCCGGCCACCGTCGTCAACGACGCGCCGCTGTTCTTCGACGCCGGCGCCACCGGCAGCCAGCCCTGGGAGCC
>ENA-OFCE01001621-OFCE01001621.1-metagenomes-genome-assembly--contig:-NODE-1621-length-11085-cov-3.343246_pt1 | contig 11085 bp, 8 predicted proteins | sample MGYA00153388_OFCE01 | MGnify analysis MGYA00153388
GAGGAAGAATAGGGTGGCCTGTTCGCCGGGTTCGCCTTTGATGCGGATGTGTGGCTCGATGATGAATTCGGTTCGGGAGGCTTGCAGGCGGTCGGCTAGCTCATGCCATTGCTTCATGGTGAGTACGATGCCGAAGTGGCGGCAGGGGACGTTGTCGCCGTCGACCTCGCTCGTTTTGGCCATTGAGCATTCGTCGTGCGCGAGATGGGCGGCGTCATTACCCGTTACGGCGTTGGCCCGACCGCTCGTCAGGCTGTCAATTCGGTGCACACAGTTTCACGCCCTCACCGTCCCAGCCGAGCGCGACGAATTGGTTGTAGAGCGCGAGGCTGGTGGTGAATCGATGATTCGGGTCGTCCGGGAAGCGTACCTGACCGCGAAACAAACGATACACCGGTGTCTGCCCTGCGGCGCAACTCCCGCCCACCCCCTCAGTGACGGGAGCAAACGCATAGGAATCAATGCCTTCGTTGACGGGTAGTCGCGACAGCGATAGGTTGTTCGGGTTGAGCTCCGAGAGCGCAGCTTTCTCGCTGTTGACCAGGGTGTAGAAGTGACTGCCACGGGTCTGATTCTTGGCGATCTGGTCGAAGTAGTAGCGGCTAATGCCGAGCGCGCCTGGGTCAGCGAAAGAGCGTGCAGAAAACGATTGCCCCGTGCGAGCCCAGCCAGGCAACGCGTCAAGCGCCGCCTTGTCGGCGTCGCGCGAGGTCAGAAAGTAATAGTTCAGCGGGCTATAGATGTACTCGGTCAGCGTTTTAGGCGTGTTCGGGCCACCGTCGTAACGGGCGAGACAAAAATCGTCATTGGTGCCGTTGGAGCAATAGCCTGCGACGACGATCTTGCCGTCCGGCTGGAGCGCGGCGCTGTTGGCGACATCGGTGCTGCTGCCGATCGCCGTGATGACTTTGCCGGTGCTGCCAAAGCTCGCGTCGAGTGTGCCGTTGGCGAGGTAACGGGCGAGACAAAAATCTAAATTGGCTCCGCTTACGCAATAGCCTGCGACGACGATCTTGCCGTCGGGCTGGAGCGCGACGCTATAGCCGTAATCGTCGCTACTGCCGACCGGCGTGATGACTTTGCCGGTGCGGTTAAAGCTCGTGTCGAATGTGCCGTTAGCGAGGTAACGGGCGAGACAAAAATCGGAATTGGCGCCGTTGGAGCAAACGCCTGCGACGATGATCTTGCCGTCGGGCTGGAGCGCGAGGCTGATGGCGTAATCGTCGCCAACGCCGATCGGTGTGATGACTGTGCCGGACCCGTTAAAGCTCACGTCGAGTGTGCCGCTGGCGAGGTAACGGGCGAGACAAAAATCGTAAGTGGTGCCGTTGGAGCAATAGCCTGCTAAGACAATTTTGCCGTCGGGCTGGAGCGCGACGCCGCGCGCGACATCGTTGCCACTGCCGATCGTCGTGATGACTGTGCCGGTGCTGTTGAGGCTCATGTCGAGTGCGCCGCTGGCGAGATAACGGGCGAGACAGAAATCGGTATTGGTGCCGTTGGAGCACCTGCCTGCGACGACGATCTTCCCGTCGGACTGGAGCGCAACGCTGTAGGCAGCAGCGTTGCCGCTGCCGATCGCCGTGATGACTTTGCCGGTGCCGTTAAAGTTCGTGTCGAGTGCGCCGTTGGCGAGGTAACGGGCGAGACAAAAGTCGTAATCGGTTCCGTTGGAGCAAGCGCCTGCGACGACGATCATGCCGTCGGGCTGCAGCGCGAGGCTGTAGGCAACATCGGTGCCGCTGCCGATCGGTGTGATGACTATGCCAAAGCCCGAGCCAAAGGTGGCGTCCGGAGCCCCCGGGAACGCGGCGGCAAGGCTGCTCACCACGAGCCAGAGCACGGCAACTGCTCGCGCCGTGCCTGATCGACGGCGGGAGGCTGCAGATAGGGTAGGGATGAAGGCAATCATGGGAACCTCCGGCTGAAGGGTTGACGGCCAACATGGGGTACCGCAATGATAAGACGCTTTCCCGCCAAATCAAGCTGCCATGTGGCTGGCGTGGCTCGCCTTTTGAAAGCTGCTTCGGCCGCCGCGAAGGCGCATTCCACGCGACGGCACTAAAACTCAACAGCCAAGATGCACATCGTCGCGTCGCTTGTTCACCTACTTCGCAAACAAATTCTCAATATGCTCAAACGCCTTGAACTCGATGGCGTTGCCGGAGGGGTCGAGAAAAAACATGGTGGCTTGTTCGCCAGGTTCGCCTTTAAATCGAATGTGCGGCTCGATGATGAACTCGGTGCGGGCGGCTTGCAGGCGATCCGCTAACTCGTGCCACTGCTTCATGGTGAGCACCACGCCGAAGTGCCGGCAGGGCACGTTGTCGCCATCCACTTCGCTGGTCTTTGCCATGGAGCACTCATCGGGCGCGAGATGCGCGACGATTTGATGGCCGTAGAAATCAAAGTCCACCCAGTGCGGGCTTGATCGGCCTTCCTTGCAGCCAAGCAGGTCTAGGTAGAAGCCGCGTGCGGCGGCAAGGTCGTGGGTGGGGAAGGCGAGGTGGAAGGGTTGCATGGACATAGGTGCGCTCGGTTGGTTTTTGCGTCCCTTTATTGTATTGAGTGCGGCGGCCGCCTTGTAGGAGCGGCGTGTCCCGACTGGGCGCGTCCGACACGCGAGACGATCGCGGCTAGTCGCTCAACAAAAAACGCGTACCCGACATAATTCGTGAATGGCCTCTCCCTTTCAGCAACTGCTTGACGAATTTGATGTGATCGACCGTTCGGACTTCGAGCACATGGGCGTTGTGTTGATTGCGATGGCCGTGGGTGCTGGCGTTGCCATGCTGCTGTCGCGGCGGCGCGCGCCCGAGCTGACGCCCAAGCAGGCGCTGCTGCAGGCGCTGTTGGTGGGCATTACGTTTCCACTGGTGACCGGCGCGCTGTTGTGGCTATTTCGCCTGACACCGTACGGGATGAATGCCGGGATGATGCCCAAGCTCGCGGTGCCGATTTTTGCGTCGCTGATGGTGATTCGCGCCGTGGCTCGCGTGTTGCGCGGCCTGTTTCCAAAATCGCCGCCGGTGCGCACCCTGATCAACGCGGTGAGCTTGGTGATGTGGTTGGGTGTAGTGCTGCATGTCGGCGGGCTGCTGCCGGTGGTGGAGCACGAGCTGGATTCGATCATGATTCCGCTGGGCAAAACGCAGGCGTCGGTGCTCACGTTGTTGCAGGGTTTGGCGCTGGTTGGCTGCACGCTGCTCGGCGCGCTGTGGCTGTCATCGGCGCTTGAATCGCGCTTGATGGCGACCTCGATCACAATGAGTTTGCGCTTGGTGCTGTCGCGTTTTTTGCGGGCAATCTTATTCGTGTTGGCGCTATTAATTGCGCTGGCGGCGGTGGGAATTGATCTTACGGTTTTATCGGTCTTTGGCGGCGCGCTAGGTGTCGGTTTGGGACTCGGTTTGCAGAAGATTGCCTCGAACTACGTGAGTGGTTTTGCGATTCTGCTTGAGGGCAGTTTTCGCGTCGGCGACAGCGTAAAGATTGACAACTTTGAGGGGCAGATTACCAATATCCACACCCGCTACACCGTGGTGCGTGCGGCCAATGGGCGCGAGTCGGTGGTGCCCAACGAGATGTTCATCGTCAACCGCGTGGAGAACCTGTCGCTTGAAAATAAGCGCGTTGCGTTCAGCACCAAACTGCTAGTGGATTACGCAAGCGACCTTGACGTTGCACAACAGCTAATGATCGACGCGGCGGCAGCACAACCACGCGTGCTGAAAGAGCCAGCACCAAACGCGATGCTCAGCGATTTCGTGCCCGACGGACTGGAGTTAACGATCGCTTACTGGATCGCCGACCCTGAAAACGGCATCAACAACGTGCGCTCCGACATTAACCTTGCCATCTGGCGGGCGTTTCAAGCGGGCGGCATCAAGGTGCCGTCCCCGCCACGCGTGGTGCATGTGGTCAACGATGCGCCGTTGTCGCTAAACTCCTCGGCTACCGAAAAATCTGCATAGTCCTCTAAGGTGTCTCTAGAAATTCACTTTATGGGGATGCAGTGTTAGAAGCCCAGAGCGCAGCAACCGGAACGTACGCTCTGGTACGTGAGCGTGTTTGCCAGTTTGCGAGCACCCGCTTTTGGCTCTTTTCACGACACAATGCGCCCCAGAAATGAATTTGTAGAGATACCTGATGCCTGAATCTTTAATCGCGCGGTTGGCGCGAGACGTTGTTATCACGGCCCAACAAGCCGAAGCGGCGGTTGGATTACTCGATGGCGGTGCTACGGTGCCGTTTATCGCCCGCTACCGCAAAGAGGCCACATTCGGGCTGGACGATATTCAGCTGCGCTTTTTGGACGAGCGCCTGGGCTACCTGCGTGAGCTCGATGATCGGCGCAACACGGTGCTGGCGTCGATCACCGAGCAGGGCAAACTGCACGACGCTTTAGCGCTGGCGCTGGACCGCGCGACGACCAAACAAGAGCTGGAAGACCTCTACGCGCCGTACAAGCAAAAGCGTCGCACCAAGGCGCAGATTGCGCGTGAAGCGGGGTTGCAACCGTTGGCCGATGCGTTGTTCGCTGACCCGACGCTTACGCCGTTGCCTGAAGCAGCAAAATTTGTGGCCGCAGCCGCACCCGCCGATGGATCGGCAACCGTATTCACCGATGCGCAGGCCTGTCTGGACGGCGCCCGCGATATTCTTTCCGAGCAGTGGTCGGAGGACGCGGGTCTGGTGGGCAAAATGCGCGAATGGCTGTGGCAAAACGGCTTATTTGAAAGCAAAGTGGTCGACGGCAAAGAGAAAGACGGCGACAAATTTCGCGATTATTTTGAGTACGACGAACCGATTGGCAAGGTGCCGTCGCATCGTGCGCTCGCCGTGTTTCGTGGTTGGTTGGCGGAGGTGCTGACCGTGAAGCTGGCGCAACCGGAGCCCGTCACTCCGCCCGTGCTTGTGCCCGTTGCGGGCACAACGCGCGCGCCCGCTCCGTTCACGCCGTGCGAGGGCATGGTGGCGTCGCAAATTCAATGGTCGCATCAGGGCCGCGCCGCGGATGACTGGTTGAAACGGGTGGTGAGCTGGACCTGGAAAGTCAAGCTTGGACCCTCGCTGGAACGCGATCTGTTCGCCAAACTACGAGAGGGCGCGGAAGACGTGGCTATCAAAGTGTTTGGCGACAATGTGCGTGACCTGATGCTGGCTGCTCCGGCGGGCAACAAAGTGGTGATGGGGCTCGATCCCGGCGTTCGCACCGGCGTGAAAGTGGCGGTGGTTGATTCGACCGGCAAGGTGCTCGCCATCAGCACCGTCTACCCGCATGAGCCGCGCAAGGATTGGGAGGGTTCGCTGCACACGTTGCGCAAATTGTGCGAGGCACACGGCGTGCAACTTATCGCCATTGGCAACGGCACGGCGAGCCGCGAAACCGACTCGCTGGCGGCGGATTTGATCAAGCAGCTGGGCGCAGGCGTGACCAGGGTGATTGTGTCCGAGGCGGGCGCGTCGGTGTATTCCGCCAGCGAATACGCCTCACAAGAATTACCCGATCTCGACGTGAGTATTCGGGGTGCGGTGAGCATCGCGCGGCGCTTGCAGGACCCGCTGGCCGAGTTGGTCAAGATTGACCCGAAGTCCATCGGCGTCGGCCAGTATCAACACGACGTGAACCAATCGCTGCTCGCGAAAAAGCTAGATGTGGTGGTTGAAGACTGCGTGAACTCGGTGGGGGTAGACGTGAATCTTGCCTCGGCTCCGTTGCTTTCACGCGTGGCCGGACTGTCCGCTAGCAATGCGCGAAACATCGTGTCGCATCGGGAACAACACGGCGCGTTTGCTGATCGTGACGCGATTCGCAAAGTGTCCGGCATAGGGCCGAAAACGTTTGAGCAATGCGCGGGATTTTTGCGCATTCAGGGTGGTTTAAATCCGCTCGACGCGAGTGCGGTTCATCCCGAGAGCTACGCGCTGGTGCAGAAAATTATCGAGCGGGTGAAGAAGCCGTTGTCGGAATTACTGGGCAACGCGACAGCGCTGAAAGCAGTGTCGGCGCGTGCATTCACCGCGGATGGCGTGGGTGAAATTACCATCCGCGATGTGCTCGCTGAGCTCGAAAAGCCGGGCCGCGATCCGCGCCCGGAATTCAAAGTGGCGAAGTTCAACGACGGCGTGAATGACATTAAGGATCTGGTTGAAGGCATGATCCTTGAAGGCACTGTAACCAACGTGGCTGCCTTCGGCGCTTTCGTCGACGTGGGCGCACATCAGGACGGCTTGGTTCACGTCTCGCAGCTCGCCAACAAGTTTGTGAAAGACCCGAAGGATGTGGTCAAAGCAGGACAAATCGTCAGGGTGAAAGTGGTTGAGGTGGATGTTCAACGCAAACGCATTGCGCTGACGATGCGGCTTGATGCGGCACCGCTGGCAGCGGAGAACGTCATTCAAGTCAAGGGCGCCGCTTTGATCGTAGCAATGACGCCATCAGTAGGCCACCGACACACAAGCCCGAAAACGCGATGGCAGCGGCGTTTGCGGGCTTGAAGCGCGACTAGTTCGACTACTCGTTGTTGCCGTCGTACTTCTGTTTCTTGATGCGACGACTCTGCTTGTTTTGCGCTTTCTGAATGGCGGCGCGTTCGGCGCGGGTGACCTTGCCGTCTGCCACTGCGCCGGCTTTCATGCCGGAGACCTTGCTCTGCCCCGCGTTCAGACGGGCTGCTTCCTGATTGGACAGCTGGCCGGTCGCCTGAGCTTTTGCAATGCGCGAGGCCTGACGATCCTGACGGGCGTCGACAACGCTGGTTTGCGTCTCTGCTGCCAGGCTGAATGCGGCAACGCAGGCGGCGAGGGACACGAGGGCGCGTACGGCTCTATTCACAATAGTCTCCAGTGTTAACGGTTCAATGGGCGCGCGGTTCGGCAACATCGGTGTTGCAGTGGATTCAAAACAAGCCTGCTGTTTTGAATCGACAACGAACCTGTCGTCTGTCTAACGTAGAATTCAACGCAGCGCGGACACTACTACCCGTCTGTTACACGTCGTTACTTGTCTGCGCGGCGCGCAAATTGCTCGGCGCTGACTTGCGGCCGGGCTGCCGTCCTACTTGCGCACGCTACTCGCCTCCCTAGCATGGATGTTGGTGTGAGCGTCCAACCGCGCCTGCACTTTTCACACGACAGCAGACAAGGATGTCCCATGTTCACAAAAATTTTGCGCATTGCGCTCTTGGGCCTACTTGGCGCAGCGGCAAATAGCGCTTGCGCTCAGGCGGTGACCGTCGTTGAGTATTACAACCAGACGCTGGACGCGTATTTCATCACCGGACGCGCATCCGAGAAGCAGCAGCTTGATGTGCTGCCGGTGTTTCAACGCACCGGAATGAGCTTCGAGGCTACGGCAAGCGCGCCCGGTACAGCGCAGGTCTGCCGTTTCTACGTCAACAGCGCAACACCTTATGCCAACAGCCACTTCTATGGACTGGGCGACAACGAGTGTGAATCACTACGGGTGCAGCAGATACCAGGTTTTAATTGGGAGGGTTATGATTTTGCGCTGCAACGACCCGTCGGCGGCGTTTGCCCTAGCGGAACAACGACGATTTATCGTAGTTTTCGTCCGGCTGCGGGCGGTAAAACCGCAAACCATCGATACAGCGCCAGCAGTGCCAGCTACACCGCTATCGTAAGCGTCGGTTACACCGCAGAGCAGCCGACGTTCTGCGCAGCCGCAGCGACCGACGTTACGGTGACGGCAGTGTCGGCGGCCGCATGTGGCACGTTCTACTACCCCGGCGTGACCGTTGGCTATCAATCGCTGACTGACGATGGCGTCGCCAAAAGTTGGCTGCGCAACCACGCGGGTTCGACGGCGACATTTAACGGTCGCACCGTGCAGCCGGTGATCGATCAGTATGCGAGCGGCGAAACGTATACGGTCATGGTCGAGAACGCTGCCGACACGTGGTCAAACACAGGCTCCCGCAGCGAAAGTAACGCTGGCGTCGTTGAGGCGTATCTCTTGCCAGCGGCGGTGACGCCGCGCCGCATGTTGATCGGACAGCGATTCGACATCAATGACTTTATCGCGTACAGCCCGGTTCAGAAATTTGGATCACCGCACCAAACCGGCTCGTTCACGTTTGTTGGCGTGGAGTTGGTGAGCGTTGCGACGGGCACCTATGCGGCCTGTCGATTCCAACGCAATGTGACGTTGCAGTATTCCGCCGTCGACGTCGCCTACCAGCACAACACAACAACGTGGGTAGCACCGGGCGTGGGCATGGTGAAGTCTAGAGCGCTCGAATCAAGGATTGACGGTTTCGGCCCGATTTTGACTACGACCACCGATACAACGGCAGTTTCTGTGGAGCGGCTGTGACGGGTCGCCAGCGCGCACATCGCCGACAGACCCAGCGAATAGCTGCCGCCGCCAACCCACAACGCGGTCAACGCTGAGGGCGCTAGCGCAGGTGAACGCGCCGTGGGCAAACCAGGCAAGCCGCTGAGCTAGGCGGCCCGTTCTCGCGACACGCACGTGGCCATCGCGGTGGCCTTAACGATGGTTATCATGCCGTTGGCCATGCCGCACACCAAGGCATAAACCAGCGACCCAAATGGATTGCGGCCCAAGCGCGAGCACAAATGATGCTGCGGGCAACAGCATCGGAATTGAGCGATTGGCTTAGGGGTTGTAAGTAAATAACTTGGTCATTTGGCCGCTGGATTGGGATGCAATGCTAGGGACGAAGCGCGCCGTGTGGCTGGCCACACAAGCGATTCGTGACGACGCAGTGCGCCCAAGTCCAATCGGTTAAATGGACAAGTTGTTTGTTTACGACCCCTTAATACAAATCGACATGCTTCTCCGTGAAAAAAGCAGTAATCGACCCACCACTTGCAGCGCTCCAATCGATGCGGGAAGCGCGACCTCCCACACTTCGGGCAGATGACGTTCGCGCATAATCGACACCACGTGACCGCCCATCGCGGTGGTGATGCTAGAGAACAGCACAAAGAAAAGCGTTAACCCCCCAGAACGGAAACTGGTGTGTGAATGCGACCCGTTTTTTTGCGCCGCTGCCTTCGTGATGCGGCTGCGCAGGCGGCTCATCGCGCAACCAATACGCATGGATCGGCAGGCAAATCAACACATGAAGCGCACCGGCCACAATCACGGCACCGCGCCAACCGAACGCGCCAATGAGCGTTGCCCCGAGCGGGATAAACACCGTGCTGGCGAGGCCGCCGAGAAACGTGAGCGTGATGATGGCACGGCGAAAATCCTGCGGATAGCGACGTATCAACACAGAAAACGTGGGCTGGTACAGCGCCCCCGACATGGTAACCCCGCACACCACCCACACCGCGTAAAGCTGCCACTGCGTCTGAATGATCGACATCACCGCAAAACCGACACCCGCCAACAGAGAGCAGCCGCACATTACGACTTGAGCCCGACCGGCACCCATCAATCGGCACACCATCACGCCGAGTACGCCCTCCATCAGCAACGCAATACTGAACGTCGGCGCCGAGTTAACTCGCGTTAACGACACATCTCGCTCAAAGTGCTCCAGCAGCAATGAAAATAGATAGAACAGGGGCCGCAACTGATGAGTTGAGCCAGCGACAGCCACAGCACGAGGCCGCGCGGCCGATGGGGGCGTTATGGGCTACCGTCACCACTAGCGCGCTACGCGGTTGAGTCGATGCGACAGCGATATGAAGGCTCGACGTCAGTCACGAGCATCCGCATTTAACTTTTTATTGAAAGCCTTGCGCATCGTGGGCTCAACAGGCATGTTGGCATAAGTCGATTATTTAATTTATAGGCGCTTAGCCCAAGCGTTGTAAGCGTTAGCCATAAAAGCTGTTGATTAAGCACGACTCATCCCTGCGCCATCGTGCGATCCCGTAACACCAAGAAGCGTCGCTCAACTTGCGTATAAAAGATCGCGGCAAACGCAAAAACGGCCACCCACCACAACCCCATTCCAAGCAGCAACGATAGCGGTTCGCGGGCTCGTAGGCCCGGAAAAAATTGGTCGAACAGCAGCAACAACGGGAAGTGGCACAGATACAGAGCGTACGACCATAACGCGATGTGCGACACCCCACCGGCGATTAATTTCGCCTGTTGCGGACGTTGCAGCATCGACGCAGCGGGGAGCAGTAAGGCCGTTCCCACGCCAATAGCCGACAGCGCCAGCGCCCCCGAGAAGGCCGCTGCAAACCCGGCGGTCGGTGCTAAATATCGGGAGGCGCTAACCACGTAGGCGATGTAGACGATAGCGAGCGCACACAACGCCACGCCCCACACAATGCATCGTCGAGCCACTGCCAACGATATTCCATCGCGCACCCGGGCTGCCATCAACACGCCGATGGCGATCGCATCGAGCCGAAACAAGGTGAGTTTGCGCAAACCACTGTCCCATGGGTAGCCCTGCATCACGCACCACGCGGCGCGCATGACGGGCGAGAGCACGACCAATAGCCACAACCAGAGGCGAAATTGCGCGCCGGTTTTGCCGCCGAATCGAAAGCTCAACAGCGCCGCGACGGCAGCACTCAGATAGAACCATTCCTCAACCGCCAAGCTCCAGCTTTCGGCAAAAAAGACACTGGTCGGCGGCGTGATGAGCGATTGACTAAAAAACCCGTAGCTGATGTGCGGCACGCGATCATGGGCAAACCATGCGACGATCAGCAGATTGATTGCGAGAAAAATGTAGTAACTCGGCAACGTTCGCCACGCCCGCCGCAACCAGAATCTGCTTGCCGTCATGCGCCCTTCGGTCACCGCGAACAAACCCGGTGCGATCAAAAAACCGCTGAGCACGAAGAAAATTTCTACGCCCACGGTGGCCAGAATCACGCCCGGCAAAACGAGGGCTGGGATCGTTGCCGCCGCGTAAATCATCCCGTGCGCGAGCACCACCACCAGCGCCGCCGTTGCGCGCATCACATCAAGCCCGAACTGACGTTCGGCTGCGCCTAAATTCACGACTTGCGATCTCGCCACAGTCGCCACCATTCAGAAAATGGCGCGGTCAGCGCCTCATGCGCTGAGGCACGCGGTTCGCCGTCGTGCTCCGGCAAGCCCGCGGCGTTGGCCGCGTCATC
>ENA-OFCE01001622-OFCE01001622.1-metagenomes-genome-assembly--contig:-NODE-1622-length-11079-cov-2.264242_pt1 | contig 11079 bp, 9 predicted proteins | sample MGYA00153388_OFCE01 | MGnify analysis MGYA00153388
ACGTCTTTGCATCAAAGCCTCCGCTAAATCCTTGCCCGCTAAAGCCAGGAAAGTTTGGCATTGCACCGAAGTTACCGGAATTACCGAAGCCCGCCATTCCCGGCATGGCCATTGATGAAAAATTCATTCCGGGAGTCTGCAGGCCCGGCAAATGCGTAAACGGATTTGCCGTCGTGAGAAAAGACCCCCTCTCGCGCTCGAAAATCGGACGCGCGTGAAGCTTCGACACGGCGACCGTTACCAACTGGTATTACGAATAGCTGCCCGCGCACTGTGATCGCCACCCGGTCGCCGGTCGGCGATGGCGCAATCGATGTCACGAAGTCCCAAGGTGTTTTTACCCAGCGCGTACGCGTGTGTTCGAAATCCGACTGCAATCCTATTGTGAGCAAGATGCTGACGTTGTTTGTCGTGTCGAGCAGATAAATGTCGGCGCCGCGCTGATAGGCAATGCGCTTGCCGTCAGCGGAAATTGAGGCGCCGCGAATGTCAAATTCGGTGTGGCGTGTGTGTTGTTTCAGGTCGCGGCCTTCGTCATTCATTGACCAGATGTTCAGCGTGCCATCGCGATCAGAAATGAAATAGACACGACCGTTTCCACATAGCGGCTGACGACTGGTGCCGGCGTAATCAGCAGTCAGTGCCACCGCTTCTTTGCCCGTTTCGAATCGCCAGATCTTTTGGGCCAAACCGCCCTGATAAAGCTTGACGTTGTCGCTAATTAACTGCTGCTTAGCAAAATACAGGCTGCCGCGGAGGAAGCAGCCTTCCGCAGCCTGATGCAAAGGAATGGGTACCGATACACGACTGACGGGGTCGATGGCATAAAGGCGTGGGTCCGGTTTGTCTGAGTAGCGCGGCGTGGCGTATAAAACCATGCCATCGGGTGTCCAGCCTTGCACCAGTGCGTTGTCGCCGTCGTAGGTTAATCGGACCGGCGCGCCACCGCCAATCGGCATGATGTAGACCTCACCGGGACCTTCGTAGCGGGCGCTGAACGCGACCCATTTGCCGTCGGGGGAAATGGCCGGGTTGGATTCCGCCGCGAGATTGGTAGTGAGACGCTGCGCCGCACCGCCTGAAAGACCGACCCGCCAGAGGTCCCCCTCGGCGGCGAACACGAGGCTGTCGTTGGATACTGCGGGTTGGCGATAGTAGCCAGTTTGCCGGGTTTCACCTGATTGCGCCTGCGCAGGAATATCAGCTACGAATACGGCAAGAACGGCAAACAGCAGAAGGGTGGCAGATTGTTTCATTGAAGTTGACTCCGGTATAAACGTTCGTCTCGGAATATTAACTTTAAATCTGCGTGCCGATGTCGCAGTTTGCAAACGGCATGGAACACCGGTCGCGCTCACCTCGAACGGTAATTCTGCTAGTCTTCAATGCATGGTTCCAGATGCAATTGACCTTAAACAAGTTCGACGCGCACTAGTGGTGAAGCTGCGCCACCACGGTGACGTGCTACTTACGTCGCCTGTCATTCAGGTGTTGAAAAATCATGCGCCGCATATTGATGTGGATGCGCTGGTCTACCAGGACACGCGCGAAATGCTAAGCGAACACCCGGCGATCAGCCAGGTGCACTGCATCGACCGCGAATGGAAGCGGCAAGGGATATTTCGGCAGGGCACGGCAGAATTAAAATTGTTAAGCACGTTGCGCGCGCGACAGTACGACCTGTTGATACACCTCACAGAACATCCGCGGGGTGCCTGGCTGACTCGTTTGCTGGCACCGCGCTATTCGGTCGCACAGCGCGCACAGGGCATTAATGAGGGGCGAGATTCCTATCTGTGGAAAACCAGTTTCACGCACACTTTCCCCTCGCCGCGCACGACCTTTCGCCATACAGTGGAAACCAACCTGGATGCGCTGCGGAGGTTAGGCATTTATCCGGCTGAGCCGGAAAAAAAGCTGGTTCTCGTTCCGGGTGAGGCCGCAGAAAAGAAAGTGCAGGCGCTGATGGACTTGCATGGCATCGAACACAAGCGCTTCATCCACATTCATCCCACGTCGCGCTGGTTTTTCAAAACCTGGCCATCAAAAAATTTTGCTGAGCTTATTCTGGAGTTAGGCAGGAGTGGGCAACGTGTCGTATTGACGGCAGCTCCCGCTCCGGACGAGCGCCACATGATCGCCGAGATCAAGGGTTTGCTCAAAGCGCCGGTGGTGGATTTGACCGGCGCGCTGTCACTGAAAGAACTCGCCGCACTTACCGCACACGCCCGCGCTTTTGTCGGCGTCGATTCCGCGCCCATGCATATGGCCGCGGCCATGCAGACGCCGACGGTAGCGCTGTTCGGGCCGTCGGGTGAGGCGCACTGGGGGCCGTGGGGGGTGGTGCATCGCATTGTGGCGTCGACCGAAGCGCGCCACAGCTGCAGACCTTGTGGTAACGATGGCTGTGGCGGCTCGAAGGTAAGTGAGTGTTTGACACAGTTGCCCGTTGCCAAAGTGACGGCGGCGCTGAATGAATTGCTTGCGATGTCGTAGCGGAAGCGATGGCGAATTCCCGGCTATTTTTCGACGCACTCCAGCCGGATCGCTGGCATCCCGGGCAAAGTTGACGGATCGCCACGCAGTGCGGCACGCACCGCTTTCAATACCATCGCAACACTGATTTCAGCCATCGGGATATCGCTCGTAGCACTCGGCCCTGATCGCGGATGGTCAATTACATAAAGCGCAGGCGCTTCCAGGGGTTTATAGATGCCACTGGGCAGCGATGGGTGATAGAGCACCACCATCGGCTTTCTGAGTGCACTGAACAGATGTGTCGGCCCGGTATCGACGCCGATGTATAAATTCGTGCACGCCATCATCGCCACGGTTTCGCGCAAACTAAATTGACCGGCGTAACTCTTCGCTTTGCCCGGAAGTGCAGTTGTAAGCGTCTCGATACGCGCTTGGTCGCTCGCAGCGCCATACAGAACGAATCTTGCGTCATCGTTCTCCATGGCTATTTGCTTCGCCAGTGCGATAAAATTTTCTATCGGCCAATCGCGGTAGCTTTTGGTGGCGAAGCTGGCGACCTGGATGCCGATAAATGGGCCGCTTGCACTGGGAAAATCCGCCTGCAGCTGTCGCTGTGCCGATCTAATCTCGGTGTCAGATACGCAATAATCCAAGCGATAACCATCTGCCGGTATGCCTGCGGCCTGCGGCAACGACAAGGCCCATGCGACCGCATGGACTTTGTTGTCGCCAATGGGCTCAACGGCCGCAAAGAGTTTCGCGTTCAAACGCGCATCGTGCTGACGATGTGCAATAACATGCCGCGCCTTTCGCAGCGCGTAACGTACCAGCGCTTCATCGTTACGCCAGACGAATGCCCAATCATATTCGGCACCCAGCAGCGCATCGCGCCAGCCACGTAGCAGGGCACCACGCTTGTCGATGCCACCGGTTCGGTGGATGTACGGGATATTCTCCAAAACCTCGATACGCTTGGGATGTCCCAGCACCGTCAGTGCAGCATTCGGAAAAAACTTGGCGATGGCGCGAATGGCAGGGGTAGCGAGTATGGTGTCGCCAATGCGCGTGACATTGATGATCAATACCCGCCTGGCTTCCTGCGCCTGCTGTGCACTGATTAGTGGAGTCGGCACCACGCTCATTGCCGCGCATGCTGGCGAAACACAGCTTCCATTTTGTCGAGCATCACGTCGACACCGAATTGTTCGCGAGCAAAGATGTGCCCCGCTGCACCCATCTGTGCGCGTTTAGTTTCGTCACTCATCAACGCCGCGAGACCATCAGCCAGCGACTGCGGATTGCGTGTGGCCACCATGATGCCGGTTTGGCCATCCTGCACCGCTTCGCTGATGGCACCGACAGACGTGCACACCACGGGAAGCCCGCAGGCCATCGCCTGCATGATGCCTTGTGGCACGCCTTCGTTGCCGTAAGAGGGCAGCGTGAAAATATCGAATGCCGATAACCACTCAGGCACATTGTCCTGATTGCCAACAAGTTTCACGATGCTGTCGAGCTGCCGCGCGCTCGTTTTCTGTACCAGCCGTTCACGCTCGGGCCCGTCGCCAACTATAACCACCCGCCAACCGGAAAATGTCTTGAACTGCGTGCGTAAAAGCACTAGCGCATCGAGCAAATCTTCGTGGCCCTTCCAGTCACGCAGCGTGGCGAGGATGCCGATGGTCGGGCGATTTTCCAGACCTAATTTGGCGCGCATCGCTAGCTTGTCCAGCGGCTTGTAATAGTCGAGTGCGATGCCGGTACGCACAGAGGTCATGCGTGAGAGCGCATAGCCGTTGTCGCGATGCAATTGCTGCCGCAACGACTCACCCGTGGTAACGACATGTGCAGTGGCACTGTCGTAAAGCCATCGCGTGGAAAAATGATTATTGATTGGTGTCGACACGTGGCGGGTTCGCACCAGTGCAGGCATGTCTGTCAATGTAGCGCAGGCAACCGCTGACAGCCAACTGTCGGTCGAGCTGTGGGTATTGATCACATCGAAATCCCTGCCGTACTTCTTTAGCCAGCCACGCAACGCGAATAGCGGGGCGAGGCGCTTTTTCGAAATTGCCACCGCTTCGACTGGTACCCCAAGTCGTTTTGCCGCCGGAAATATCTCTGCTTTCGCTGGCGTGAGCAAGGTTACGCGGTGGCCGCGATCAAGCATGCCGCGCGCTTCCGTCAGGATGCGGATTTCCTGGCCGCCCCAACCAAGGGAAGACTCGGTGTGCAGAATGGAAAGGGGTCTCATTGGTGGACTGTTCTGGAACAAGGACTTTTAGCGCGCCGACATGACAGCAGAATTGTAACGTCATCGTAACGCTAGCCCGCATTGAAAAATGTAGATCGCCATTTGATAGGTGTTTTCAGGACTTTATAGCTCAGTTACCGCGCCAATTCTTGAGTTTGGCTTTTAATTGATACATTAGATATTGTTGCGAACGCGTTTGCCGCCGCTCGTATTGTGCCAACTCTGCTATCTTGCGCGCATGCCACCATCACCCGCAAACGCAGTGTCTATCGCATGAAACTCGCCCTCATTCGCGCCAAGTACGACCCCTTCGGCGGAGCCGAGCGATTCCTCAATAGCGCCGCTGAGGCGCTCGTTGCACAGGGTGCGCAGCCAACCATCATCACCAGGGCCTGGCCGAAGAGCGCGGATGCCGCCATTGCCCATCAGATTGTCAATCCACCTTACCTCACGTCTGCCGGACGTGATCATGGTTTTGCGCGAGCGACTTGCGAGCTGTTGCAAACCGAGAAGTTTGATCTGGTGCAGTCTTATGAGCGCATCAATTGCTGTGATGTTTTTCACGCCGTAGATGGCGTGCACGCCGAGTGGCTAACACAGCGCAAACGGGTGCAAAGCCCGCTCAAGCAATGGGGCGTGCGCATCAATCCGCACCACCGCTATGTGCTTGACGTCGAGCGGCAGATGTATCAATCGCCACGGCTCAAGGCCGTGATCTGCATTTCGCAAATGGTTAAAGCCGATGTGATCCGGCATTACGGCGTGGCGCCCGAAAAGTTGCACGTCATCTACGGCAGTATTGACACCGACGCGTTTCACCCGGGCTTACGCGACCTGCACCACCACGATTTGCGTCAACAGCTGCGCATCCCGCAGAGTGCGCCGGTCGCAATTTATGTGGGCTCGGGTTTTGAAAGGAAAGGCGTACGGGGCTTATTGCTGTCAATCGCGAAAGTCGACGGCCTGTACGGGATTGTGGTCGGGCGTGACAAGCACATGTCTCAGTATCAGGCGTTTGCGAACTCGCTCGGCTTGAAGGATCGCGTGACTTTTACCGGGGGGCTCAGCGATGTGCGGCCTTACTACGCCGCCAGCGATGTGTTTGTGATGCCCACTCTGTACGAGCCGTTCGGGCTGGTATTCGGCGAAGCAATGGCATGTGGATTGCCCGTCGTGGCGAGCACGCAATCGGGTGCGGCGGACTGGATAGCGCACGGCGTCGATGGCTTTGTCGTGGATGCGCTCGACATACCGGCGATTGTCAAATCGATAGAAGCCGCGCTGGCCGATCCAAGTATGGGTGTGCGGGCGAGGGCAAAGGTATTGCCCTACACGCAGGCGGCGACGCGTGCGCAGTATGCTGCGCTCTATCGACAGTTGCTGACCTGACGTTTCTGCAGCACCACCGCATACGCGCTCTTGTAGAATGCGTATGCATCACCTTTACGGACGGTTCGGGCAACGAAAATCCGCACGGCACCGACCGAAGAAACTGGCGAATTACCGTGAAAGGTCAGTCCCAGAAACCGTCCTTAACCACCAAAAAATACGCCCTCAGCATTGGCGCGGACGTTATTTGTTTCCAGGTTCGAACCGCAAACGCTGCCGCTGCCAGCTCAGATACCTGCGCCAATGATGTTGCCGCCAAACCCTACAAACCCGGAACCAAACGTAGGGGTGAGCGGCATTATGGAGAAACTCCATGTCGCATTTTGAAACTGCATCGTTACCGACGAGATGTCCCCTGTGCGGGTCGTAAAGTCAATGTTCTTTAGTCCGAAGGCGAAGCTGCTGGCGATCTGGCCATCACTTGCCGTTGGGGTAGTGCCGGCAAAATAAGTGAACTGGAACGAACCGGTCCGACTCGCCAACACCGTATCCGAGGTGGCTGTGCCATACATGTAATGCACGCCGCTTGGTGGCGTCTGCGTACCGGGTGTGACACTCGGCGGATTGATGGATCGTGCGACCGTGCCGTTTTTCCGGTTGCCTTAGCGCACCCCCGAATAGGCCGGAACCAACCAGCGTTACCCTACTCGCCGATTGCAAAAACCGGATTGCCCGGCTGCCGACGTTCAATCGGCTGACTGTGCCGCTTGACGAAAGTGACTAGTCATCGAGCAGATAAGACAAAATCGGCACAATGTTGACGGTCGAAATCTGTGCCATACCAAGGCCTACCCCAAAGCCGGTGTACGAAAACAGTGGGGTCAGCGCACCAGTAATTGTGTTCGCCTCGTAGACGGTTCTGCCAGCTAGCGCCAGGAGTGTGCCGGTAGCACCCGGCGCCAAGCCATACACGTCCACCACACCAAAGGAACCTACATTTGTGCCCGTGATAGTTGCGCCAAGTGTGATACGAACCAGCTGACCATTCGTTCCGGCGAGGTAAAGCTGACCGTTATTGAAGGCCAAATCTCCGTCTGAATTCGTGCCCATGCCACCGGGAAGTGCTGTCGCGATGCCGGTTGACGTATTCAACGTGTAAAGAACAGGGCTGTCTCCCGCTGCCGTGTAAAGCGTTCCATTTGGCGCAAACGCCAATGCATTGGCAGCAAAGACGCCGTGATCTCCGACAAATGTGAGCGCTCCGGTGCTCGGATTTATTCTATAAAGGGAAGTGAAGGTAATTCCCCACAAGACACCCGTTGGACTGACCGCGAGATCCGTGAGGGGCCCGACCGCGCCAGTGTTGCCAATCAGGGTTGCCGCTCCCGTTGTGGAGTTGACCCTGAGGAGGTTACTCGAGGTATCGCTGACGACAAACGCGGTCGCAGCGTGTACGGCTCCCACGCAGGTAAGCGTCGCTACCGCAAGCAGTGCGCTGAAAAAGCGGCGCGGTTGGATGCAGGCATTGACCGGGCTTAAAGCGCCGTCGCGTTGCCAACGACATGAGCGTGCGAAAAAATGAAAGATTGCTTGAAGTGCGTGCATTTCAGAATTCCCGATGCGGTTTAAACCGCGTTCGTACTTCTCAACCGCATGGTTGAATGGAGAGCCACCCGAATGTGGCGTTCCTGTACATTTCTCTTACCAGCTAAATAACTAATACTGACATATATATTCTAGCATTTTCATGCAATTGCAAGCCAAATCAAGCTGTCTTGTAGGGCGATGTGAAACCAGTTTTGTAGGCGTAAATGCGGCGTGGCTTTTACACGCGCTAAAAACTTTTTTTGCTACGTAAATTAAGACGAATGCGGCGGGGATTGGTTCCCATTTATTCAACTCGTAGTGGGTGACTTGCATCAGGGCTATCAGCCCCGTGTGCGCAGGGCGCGCTTTGGAACGGTAAAATGGGTGCAATAAAAAACAATTTGCAGGAGCCTCGAAAGTTGTAGTCCATTAGCGACCTGGCCGATTAACCAAACGGAAATGCAACCATGGAAAAAGTATTGGTAACGGGCGGCGCCGGATTTCTGGGCTCGCACTTGTGTGATCGCCTGATCAAAGACGGCGCGGATGTCTTGTGCGTGGACAATTTCTTTACGGGCAGCAAAGCCAATATCGCGCACCTGCAAAGCAACCCTTACTTTGAATTGATGCGCCACGACATCACTTTCCCGTTGTACGTGGAAGTGAATGCGATTTACAACCTGGCCTGCCCCGCCAGCCCGATCCATTACCAGCACGACCCAGTGCAGACCACCAAGACTAGCGTACACGGTGCCATCAATATGCTGGGCCTCGCCAAACGGACACGCGCCACCATCCTGCAAGCGTCAACATCCGAGGTCTATGGCGACCCAGAAGTCCATCCGCAAACCGAAGATTACTGGGGCAAGGTCAACCCGATTGGCCCGCGCAGTTGTTACGACGAAGGCAAGCGCTGCGCCGAGACCTTGTTCTTCGATTACCACCGCCAACATCAACTCGCGATCAAAGTGGTGCGGATTTTCAATACCTATGGCCCGCGCATGCACCCCAACGATGGCCGGGTTGTCAGCAATTTCATCGTGCAGGCACTGCGCGGGGAGGACATCACGATCTATGGCAGCGGCGAGCAGACGCGCAGCTTTTGCTATGTGGATGACCTGATTGAAGCAATGGTACGGATGATGAAATCACCTGCAGACATTACAGGACCAATCAATATCGGCAACCCGGTCGAAGTGACGATGCTTGAACTTGCCGAGCGCGTTATTTCGCTCACCGAATCGACATCGAAACTTGGCTTTAAGCCTTTGCCGCAGGATGACCCCAGACAGCGCAAGCCCGATATTTCATTCGCCAAGAGCGCGCTGAAATGGGAGCCAAAGGTGTCGCTCGAAGATGGCCTGAAAGAAACCATCGCCTATTTTCGGCGCACGCTTTGAGTACCGACTGATTGTCTGCGTTGATACTGCTGATTTTTCACCATGGTCGTTGACTCAAAAAAACTTTACGCGCGCCTGCTCGGCTACGTAAAACCCTATCGCCTCGCGTTCGCAGGCAGCATCCTGGCGATGGCCATCGGCGGTGCGGCGGAGGCTTCATTCGCGTGGTTTTTGAAGAACATGCTCGAAGACCTATTCGTAGACCGCGTCGGCCATGGGCCTATCTGGGCGGCGCTAGGCATCGTGCTGATATTTTTTATCAGTGGCCTGTCTCACTTCACGGCGGGCTACGGCATGCAGTGGGTGGGCAACAAAGTCATCCTCGATTTTCGCAATCAGATGTTTCAGCGCCTGATCCGTCTGCCGATTCCGTTCTTTCATCAATCGACCACCGGCACGTTGATGTCGAAAATTTCCAACGACGTCTACGGCTTGCAATTAGCCGCGACGACGGCGCTCAACAGCCTGGTGCGCGGCGGCGTGACGCTGGTGGTATTGCTGGTCACGATGTTTCTGATTAACTGGAAACTCACTCTGATCATTTTTGCAACTGTGCCGATTCTGGGCTGGATCATCAACGTATTCGGCAAACGCATCCGTAATATCAGCCGCGATAGTCAGCAATCCTGGGGCGCACTCAACGATGTGCTGGAAGAGTCGATTCGCAGCCAGAAAGTGATCAAGATTTTCGAAGGTGCCGCGTTTGAAACCAAACGCTTCGACAGCGTCGCCAATCGCATCCGTCGTAACGCCATGCGCCACGCACTCGCTGCGGCGGCATCCACACCGTTCACGCATTTGATCGTGTCGATGGCCATCGCGCTGGTGGTCTACCTTGCCGCCAGCCCGCAATACGGCACCGGCATGGAGGTGGCGGGGTTTGTGGCTTACATCGTTTCGGCCGGCGCGCTGGTGCCGCAGATAAAAGGCCTTTCCGGCGTGAGCGAACAGATACAGCGCGGGCTGGCTGCGGCCGAAAGCGTATTTGGCCTGATCGATGCCCAAGCGGAGCAGGATCACGGCACCATTGCCATGCAACGCGCCGAGGGGCGGCTTTGCTTTGAAAACGTCCGCCTGCAATATGTCAACCAACCCATCCCAGCACTCGACGAGGTATCGCTCGCGATTGAACCCGGCGAAACGATCGCGCTGGTCGGCTCCTCCGGTGGCGGCAAGACCAGCCTCGTCAATCTGGTGCCGCGCTTTTTCCTGCCCACTGCCGGCAGGATCACGCTTGACGGTCACCCGCTGGACGACATCAAGCTCACCGACTTGCGCCGACAGATTGCGCTGGTGAGCCAGGACGTGGTGTTGTTCAATGACACGGTAGCAGCCAATATCGCCTACGGCAAACAGGGCACATCAACCCAGACGGAAATCGAAGACGCCGCCATTGCTGCGCATTGCCTCGATTTCATCCGTGCTCTGCCCTCGGGCTTTGATACGATCATTGGTGAAAACGGCGCGTTACTTTCAGGTGGACAGCGGCAACGCCTTGCAATTGCGCGTGCGCTGATCAAGAACGCACCGATTTTGCTGCTTGACGAAGCCACGTCCGCACTCGACAGCGAATCCGAGCGCTTGGTGCAGGCCGCCTTACAAACGCTGATGCGTGGACGCACCACCATTGTCGTCGCGCATCGGCTTTCGACGATCGAGAACGCTGATCGTATCGTGGTGATGGGGCACGGCAAGATTCTTGAAGTCGGCTCACACGCCGAGCTTTCCGGCATGGGTGGCGTTTACGCCAGCTTGCATCGGCTGCAATTTGAAAATGTCTGAAGCGTCGGAGTTTTCGCCGTCCCCATCAACATCAGCATCACCCTCGCTGTCAATTTCCATCGTTGCGTATTTTTCCGACCCAGCTTGGCTGACAACAACGCTCGCGTCGCTGGTGGCCGCGCTGGGGCACGCGCGGCACTCGGCTGCGCTGCAGCGTGCCCGAATTTATTTAATCGACAATCAGGCTGAGTCGGGCGCGTCGACGTTCGCTGTGCGACTCAACGAAGCCTGCAGCGCGATCACATGGAT
>ENA-OFCE01001623-OFCE01001623.1-metagenomes-genome-assembly--contig:-NODE-1623-length-11079-cov-1.959724_pt1 | contig 11079 bp, 10 predicted proteins | sample MGYA00153388_OFCE01 | MGnify analysis MGYA00153388
TGTTGTCGTATTGCGCCCAAAAATTTGGACTGCCTGTAATAACCTGAAAATCGCAGCGGCGCGTGTCAAGCCGCGCGCATCACTGCACGATGGGAGCGCAGTATGGATTTAAACTTCAAATTTCTTCTGGAGCTTGCGCCATCTGGAGGCATGACGTATCTAGGCTGGATGATGTCCGGTCTGATGTGGACCATGCTCGTGTCACTGTCCGCGTGGGTGATCGCCTTTGTACTGGGCTCGATCATTGGTGTGCTGCGTACCGTCCCAATGAAAATTCCCCGTTTGATTGCCACGACTTACGTCGAGATTTTCCGCAATATTCCATTGCTGGTTCAAATGTTCCTCTGGTACTTCGTCATGCCGGAAGTGGTCCCCGCCCAGTTGGGCGACTGGCTCAAGGGAACCTATCCCAACCTGATCACCCTGCCCTTTGCGCAGTTCAGTCTGTGGGAGTTCACAGCGGCAGTGCTTTGTCTCGGCCTCTACACCGCATCCCGCGTCGCCGAGCAAGTGCGCGCCGGAATCGAATCGCTGCCGCAGGGTCAAACCAATGCCGGCTTGGCGATGGGTTTCACACTGCCGCAGGTTTACAAATACGTGATCTTGCCAATGGCGTTTCGTCTCATCATTCCGCCGATGACGTCTGAATTTCTCACGATATTCAAGAATTCATCGACTGCCCTTACGATTGGCATTCTGGAACTGACGGCACAGAGTCGGCAGATTTCCGAATACACGTTCCGCACGTTTGAAGCGTTTACCGTCGCAACGCTTATCTATATCGTCATCACAATGACCGTCATATTCGTGATGCGAATTCTGGAGAACAAAGTAGCGGTTCCGGGATATGTTTCACAGGGAGGACACTGACCATGGGTGACTTCGATTTCAGCATCATTATCAAAAGTCTGCCAATTTTGTGGGATGGCTTATTGCTATCCCTGAAGTTGTTCGCGATCGCACTGGTGGGCGGCATTTTCTTCGGTACCCTGCTTGCGTTGGCACGGCTATCAAGTTTTAAATTGCTTTCGTATCCTGCTGCAGGGTTCGTCAATTTGATTCGCTCGATCCCATTCATCATGGCGATCTTCTGGTTTTACTTCTTGACACCAGAACTGATGAAATGGCTTACGGGCCAGCAAGGTGAAGCGGTCGGGCCATTCACTTCGGCTGTCGTCGCGTTCATCATGGTGGAGTCTGCCTACTACTCGGAAATCATCCGCGCAGGCATCCAGTCTGTGCCGCGCGGCCAACCTTGGGCTGCATACGCGTTGGGACTCAATTATTGGCAGGCGATGGGCTACGTCGTGCTGCCTCAGGCGTTCCGCAACATGATTCCGATCATGCTCACGCAAGCGATCATTCTGTTTCAGGATACCTCGCTCGTATACGTCGTCGGCTTGAAGGATTTCCTGGGCGCTGCCAGCAAGGCTGGACAGTTGACAGGCCGAATCGTTGAGCTATATATCTTTGTGGCGCTTGTATTTTTGGTGATCTGCTTTGGCGCGTCAAAGTTGGTGAAATACATTCAAGTCCATATGGACCCCGCACGTCAGCGCGCGGCGAAAAAAGATGTCACCCTGAATGGCCCTGGGTTCAAACCAGGCGGCGTTTAGATTACGCCTGAATATCTGAACCAGATTGTCGCATTAGTGAAACCGATAGGAAAAATTTATGGCCATGATTGAAATCAAAAACGTCAGCAAATGGTATGGCGACAAGCAAGTGCTGCTCGACTGTACGACCGAGGTGACCAAGGGGGAAGTGGTGGTGGTGTGCGGTCCTTCCGGCTCTGGTAAATCGACATTAATCAAGACGGTCAACGGACTTGAACCGTTTCAGAAGGGCGAGATCATGGTCGACGGCATATCCGTCGGTGCGAAGAATGCCAATCTTGCCAAGCTGAGATCGCGGGTCGGAATGGTATTTCAGAATTTTGAATTGTTCCCACACATGAGCGTGACGCAAAATCTGGTGATGGCGCAGACCAAAGTGCTGGGGCGAACTCATGATGCCGCGCTTGAGAAAGGCTTGAAGTTGCTCGATCGCGTCGGGCTCATCGAGCACAAGGACAAATACCCCGCCCAACTCTCCGGCGGCCAGCAGCAACGGGTTGCCATCGCGCGTGCGTTGTCGATGGAGCCGATTGCGATGTTATTCGATGAACCCACTTCGGCACTCGACCCTGAGATGATTAACGAAGTGCTTGACGTCATGGTCGAACTTGCCAAGGAAGGCATGACGATGATGGTGGTGACCCACGAAATGGGCTTCGCTAAAAAAGTCGCCGACCGCGTCATTTTCATGGAAAAAGGCGGCGCGATTCTGGAGGATTGCACCAAGGACGATTTTTTTGGATCACCACGCAAACAAAGAACACAGGATTTCCTGTCCAAAATCCTGCACAACTAGTTACAGTTTTTTTCCCATCAACGGGGCCATCGGCCCCGTCTTGCATTTGAAGAGCGTGCATTTCCGCTAACATGCGATTTCGTCTAACTGAAGACCAAACATGAATCGAAGTCTGTTGATGATTTTGGGTGCTTGCGGCCTTGTGGTCACTGCTGCCTGGTATTTTGTGCGTCCGCCAGGCAGTGATGACAGTATCGCAACGGCAGCAGCGAAAACGGCGGCCAATCCTGCGTCGAATGCGCGGGGGGACATCACGCTGCCGCAACTGGCGCAAAAGGTGTTGGGCCCGGCTCCCGTGGTAGCGGCGCGAATGGTCGTGCCGCTCAAGAGTGCGCTCGCCCTCGAGTTTGAAAAAGCGGTTCAGTTAAAGCCTTTTTATGATCGCTACATCGCCAACCCAGAAGCGGCAGACGCCGAAACCAAGTATTTTGCGGCAGTCGCCATGGAGACTTGCATCGGTCGGGCGCGGGGATCGCAGGGGGTTACGGATGTCGAACGGGAACGATTCCAGAATCGCCTGAAAGTAAATGACCCCAGCAACCCGCAGCGCGTGGAGGCATTTAATCGTGTCGTAGCCCAATGCGAAGGCTTCGCGGGTACCAACATCACCGCCGCAGAAGCTGCGCGCCTTTACGCTGAAGCTGCCGCCGCGGGAAACCCGGGAGCCAAAATTGCGGTAGCGGCCAACCAGTTCAATGAACAGGCCCGTGCCGCCACCGCGCGCGGTGTCGAAGCTCGGCGATTGACGGAGGACCAACTCACATTGGTGCGCGATGGTTTGGCCAGTGGCGATCCATTCGCCATCCAGCGTGCGGGCCTATTATTGACAGTGTATTCAACGCAATTGGTAGACCGCAATCTCGGATCTGCTGGCGATCCTTTCAACCCGCGCGACTGGGGTGCTGCGTGGTCTCTCGCTGCTTGTGATCGTGGTGCCAATTGCGGCGCGGAAGCATTGCGGGTGCTCAGTGGCTGTGCCTATCAAGGGGCATGCGGCTATCAAACGCTCGAAGCCTACATGCAGTTCAACGAGCTTGCCCCGAATGTTTACCTTGCCGCCCAACAAAACCGCGCGACGATACTTGATGCCATCGCGCAAGGCCGTTGGGATTGGTTAGGCATCGCTGCCGGTTCGGGCCGTGTCGTCACCACAACTACGCCTGCTGCGGGCACTACGCCGCCAGGTGGAACACGTGGAAATCCCGCAGCACCTCCCGGAACGCGCCGTCCCGGCGGTTGATCGCGGTTGCTTTGCGCGCATCGCAAACGGGACAAATGTAAAAACGTCCGTCAACACCGAAACATTTTTGACGGGCATATCCAGACCTCTCGCTAATCGCCCATGTCCACGGACATTTTTTGGCGCGCATACTGGCTCGCAAGGCTGGCTCGTAAAGATAACTCGATTCGACAATACTGCCCTCGATCCCATCTATCTCGCTTCGCGCGCACTGCAATGCTCGTTCAAGCCGCAATCACTTCGTCCGCCCATACCTTGAAACTCGCCAGCGTGTTTGGGCCGAAGGTGCTGCTGATGGCCACATCGGCAGCATCGCGACCGCGCGCGATCAGCACCCTGCCGATTCGCGGCGTATTGTTACGCGCGTCGAACGTATACCAGTGCCCGTCGAGGAACGCTTCAAACCAACCGGCGAAATCCATCGTACCCCAGGGTTTCGGCGTGCCGATGTCGCCCAGGTAGCCGGTGCAATAGCGTGCAGGAATATTCATGCAGCGGCAAAAAGCGATGGCCAAGTGGGCGTAATCCCGGCATACGCCTGTCTTGTCGTGATAGGCCTCCAGCGCAGTGCGCGTTCGACGTGCATGCTGATAGCCAAAAACGATGTGGTGATGCACGTGATCGCAGATCGCCTGTACGCGCCCCCACCCGATGGGTGCATTACCAAAGAGCTGCCACGCAGTCTCGGAGAGTTGGTCTGTTTCGCAGTAGCGGCTACCAAGTAAAAACAACAAGGTTTCTTCTGGCAAATCCTGCACCGCCATCTGCTGTGCTTGTGGGACGACCACGTCGGGATTTCCAGAATCATTGACGACCACGTCGGCGCCGACCCGCGTGCGTCCCTGCGGCGCAACGATGCGAGTGCACCAGTTGCCGAAGCTGTCGCGGTAAGCCGCGACCGGCAAAGGTGGATCAAACACCAGGTCGTCACGACCGATAAGGTCAGACACCCGCGTGAAATGCACGTTGAGATTAAAAATCATCGGCGTCGGCTGCGGGCAGTCGTAGACCATTTCAAAGCCGACACGAATTTTCATTTTGCTTCTCCGGTTCTGTAATAATTTCGCGCATTTGAGTTGCGACCATCACTGAAAATCAATTCACCAGCTTAGTGCTGGCAGATGTCGAAAAACCTGCCGGGTGCCCTCGCCCCACTCGCGGCTGAGCGCGGTGAAATAAGTATCCCCTTCCTCAAAGCGGCGGCGCTTTCGCACTTCCAAACTGTCGCGTTCATAACAAATCAAGTCGATCGGCATTCCCACCGACAAATTGCTACGCATGGTCGAGTCGAATGAAACCAACACACACTTGATGGCGTCCTGGCAAGGTGTGGAACGAGAAATAACGCGATCAATGATCGGCTTCCCGTATTTGGTTTCACCGGTCTGGAAGAATGGTGTATGAATGCCCGCCTCGATGAAATTTCCTTCTGAGTAGATGCGAAACAGCCGCATCGTTTCTCCGCCGATTTGACCGCCAACAATGAAGGAAGCGTTAAAACTAATATCACTTTGTTCTAGGTATGCCCCATCGCGACGTTCAATATCGCGCATTGCGTCAGCTACCAGCATTGCAACATCGAACATTGTGCGGGCTTTCCACAGGTTGTCGTATCCGCTGCCATCGGAACAGCGCTGATTTAATACGCTTATCACCGCCTGTGTCCCCGCGAGGCTACCCGAACTCAACAACACAATGACGCGGTCGCCCCTGCGTTCGAACAGAGTCATCTTGCAAAACTTGGCGAAGTTATCCACACCAGCATTGGTGCGGGAGTCCGATGCGAAAACAATGCCCTCATCGAGCATCACACCAATGCAGTACGTCATGTTTCGCGCCTTTATTCAATCAATGAGTATGTAAATGCCGCGAACAGATAATGTCTCAAAAATTACTCGTGGGAAGAAATGAAAATTTTGTGGCCGCGAACAAGACCCACTACTAGCAGCCCAAGCTAGCCACATCTGTAGCATGCACTGTGGTTCAAGGTTTGTGCGGGCGCACACATACGTCTAATAATTTTAACTTTGTAGTCCAAACGCACCTGAAATTTGCAAAGCAGTCCTATGGCGCGCACTGTAGGAGAGCGGCAACATACGTCCGTCGTAGTTACGCCTCGCGTCAGCGCACGCGAATTCATAAAGGAGAAATCAATGAAATCTATCTTGAAAGCTGTCTTGGCAGTAGCAACGCTGGCCGTTTCAGCCCAAGCGGTTGCGCAAATCACGTTTTACGGACGCGAAGGATTTGAAGGTCGCTCCTTCACGGCTGAGAATCAAATTTCAAATTTTGAAAACAGTGGTTTTAACGATCGCGCGTCCTCAGTCGTGGTGCTGCGAGGTCGTTGGGAAATTTGCGAAGACGCAGGCTTCAGCGGACGTTGTGCCGTCTTGCGCCCAGGCAGATATCCCTCGTTAGCGGCGATGAACCTGAATAAAAGTGTCTCATCGGTGCGAATGGTGAACAGAAGTGCCCGTGTTGATGATAATCGCTACGCGCCCATACCCGCTTCGCCACAAGTGACCTTTTACGAACGCGAAGGCTTCGCTGGCCGTTCCTTTACCGCTGAAAATCAAGTCGGCAATTTTGAACGCCAAGGATTCAATGATCGCGCATCTTCAATTGTCGTGGCGCGCGATTTTTGGGAAGCGTGCGAGGACGCCTGGTTTGCTGGGCGATGTGTAATTCTTCGTCCAGGCCGCTACCCTTCCCTCGCGGCGATGGGTTTAAGCGATAGCATTTCATCTGTCCGCGTCGTAAGTTCAAGTGAGCGTTTCGACGAGAGCCGTTATGCGCCGCTGCCAAGTGCGGTGGTTGTGAGCGAAGCACAAATCACTTTTTACGAAGGCGAAGCATTTCAGGGCAGGAATTTCACCACACGAGACCAAGTCGACAATTTCGGGCGTGTTGGGTTTAATGACCGCGCCGCATCGGTCATCGTGATTGGCGAGGCGCGCGAGGTTTGTGAAGACGCCGACTTTGGTGGTCGTTGCGTTGTGTTGCGCCCTGGCCGTTATGCGACTCTTTCCGAATTTGGTCTTAGCCAAAGTATTTCATCAGTACGCGCAGTAAGCGGGTATCGGCGTGCTGAGGAAAATCGCTATGTGCCGCCAGTTGCTTTGTACAACTATCAACGCCGCGATGACGAACGGCTATATGACGCGCGTGTAACTTCGGTACGTGCGGTCGTTGGAACGCCCGAGCAGCGTTGCTGGGTTGAGCGTGAGCAAGTAATGCAGGATCAAGGTAGCGCAAATGTCCCAGGGGCCATCGCCGGAGCCATTATTGGCGGCATCCTCGGCCATCAGGTCGGCGGCGGACGCGGTAAGGATGTCGCGACGGCCGGTGGCGCCATCGCCGGTGCCGCGATCGGTGCAAATGTTGGGCGGGACAATAACGGCCAGCCTGTGTATACACAAAACGTCCAGCGCTGCACTACCGCGCCACGTCAGGCCCGAGCCGACTATTGGGATGTGACTTATGACTTTCGTGGCCAGGAATATCGTGTCCAAATGACAACACCGCCTGGACCAACTGTGACCGTGAACGCGCAAGGTGAGCCGCGGGTTTAACTTTCTTGCGAACACTTGATGGAACGCAGCACAGGCAGCCCTTCGGGGCTGCCTCGCATTGCGCGCCGTGATTCAAACGCAAGGTCTCTGAGCTTTGGGGGGAAACCGTGGACAATTCAAGTCGGCCGGCGTTGCCCGCAAGCCCCGGATGCGTGGATGTCTCGTTCCCTGTTGCGGAACGATTGCGGGACTGGTTTCAGTTGGAGCCGGTGAATTGATTGAATTGAATAGCTTTGGCATGGTAGAAACCTGTTTTCTTGTAGGCCTTTAGTGGCGCATACGGGTAAATAGTTTAGATAAAGCTGGTTTTACGGCAGCTTCGGCCCAAATGCTGGCCATTCGCGCATCGTCGCCGAATATCCTGCGGCAACTAACCGTTCGTGCGAATTATCTTTACCAATCATCGTATGCAGATTCATACGGATTGCGACATCGGCATGGCGTATCTGCTCGTTAATGAGTGCGTTTCCCATGATGTGCATGGTTTGAAAGGCGACACCCGTCAACCCTTGGAACTGGTCTTCGTGGGGGCGGAACGCAACGTCCACACCGATGACAAAATCCGCGCCCATTTCGCGCACCGCGATGACGGGCACCGGTTCAGTGAGGCCTCCATCGACCAACTCGCGCCCATCAATTTTCACAGGCGAGAAAAACACCGGGATGCTGCACGAGGCTTCGACTGCCGGGCCCGCCGACCCCTTGCGTATCACCACGCGCTCGCCGGTGGTCAAGTCGGTCGCTATTGCGCCGAAGGGAATGGGTAATTGTTCGAGGCGGCGTTCGCCAAATGCGGTGTCGATCATCGACCGCAATTTCGCGTTTTGCATGAGCCCCCTGCCCGACCAGGCGAGGTTCGTCAATCCCGGCCATTCGATCCGGCGAGTAAGCGTCTCGATCTCGCGGTAAGGCAGTTTTGATGCGGCAAGGACGCCAACAATGGCACCCACACTTGTGCCGGCGATGAAGTCGAATTTCACGCCCTTCTCAATGAACGCTTTCAACACACCGACGTGTGCGATGCCATGCATTGATCCGCCACCGAATGCGATGCCGATGCGGCGAATTGACGGGTGTTTAACCGTAGATTTTTGCACAGTCGCACTTGCAGGCGGTGTCACACGAACCGCGGGTGCCGCTATCGCGAGTAATGGAATGGAGCTGACTGTGCCGAGAAAGGTTCTCCGATGCATGGCAATCACGGTCTTGAAAACGTCACATCAAACTTGGGCGCGCTTAAATCTATTTCGCAAAGTGGATGATCATCAAACCGCGCCGCCTTCATATTTTCACGCCCCTCAATCGCAATGCATTAAAAATCACCGATGCCGAGCTCAGGCTCATCGCCAGCGCGGCAATCATCGGCGAGAGCAGCCATCCAGTCATTGGGTACAACAATCCTGCTGCGAGCGGCACGCCCATCGCGTTGTATACAAATGCGAACGCCAAATTCTGGCGCATGTTGGCAACGGTTGCATTCGACAACGTGCGGGCACGGACAATGCCGCGCAAATCGCCCTTAATGAGCGTGACTTGCGCGCTGTTCATCGCGACATCAGTCCCGGTGCCCATCGCAACACCAACATCGGCTTTGGCTAACGCCGGTGCGTCGTTGATGCCGTCCCCCGCCATCGCAACGACGCGCCCTTCCCGTTGGAGTTTATTAACCAGCGCGAGCTTGTCGGCAGGTTTTACCTCGCCATGCACTTCCTCAATGCCAAGTTTGTCCGCGACAGCCTTCGCCGTCGTCAATCCATCGCCAGTGGCCATCACCACGCGAATGCCGGCTGCCTTCAAGCTCGCCAGCGCTTCGGCCGTGGTCGCCTTGATCGGGTCGGAGACCGCAAGCAATCCTGCCAACACGCCATCCACCCCCAAGTACATTACGCTTGCGCCTTGTTTGCGTAACGTCTCGCTATCCGCAGCTAATGCTGCGACTGCGATATTTCCCTCGGTCATCAAGGCGGTATTTCCTAGCAACAGCTTCTTTCCAGCAACGGTTCCGCGCACACCGATGCCACTGCCAGATTCAAAATTCTCGGCTTTATCAAGTGAAAGTTTTCTTTCGATTGCTGCAGCGACAATAGCTGCCGCCAATGGATGTTCGCTGCCTTGATCCAGACTTGCCGCCAATCGCAACACCTCTTCTTCAGTGAATCCGGCAGCCGGGATCGCACGCTCGAAAACCGGCTTGCCTTCGGTTAACGTGCCAGTCTTGTCGACGATCAGCGTATCGATTTTGCGAAAATTTTCGATGGCGGCTGCATCACGAAATAACACGCCCTGGGTTGCTGCTTTGCCGGTGGCGACCATAATCGACATCGGTGTTGCCAAGCCGAGCGCGCAAGGACAGGCAATGATCAGCACGGCGACTGCGTTGATCAAGCCGAAAACCCAGCCGGGCTCGGGGCCAAATAATCCCCACGCAAACAGGGTGGCAACCGCGATGCCCACCACTGACATGACAAAGTAGCCAGCCACGACATCTGCCAGGCGTTGCATCGGCGCTTTCGAGCGTTGCGCTTGTGCGACCATCTGGACGATTTGCGCGAGCATGGTTTGCGAGCCGATTTTTTCGGAACGTATCACCAGACTGCCGCTGGTATTTAACGTCGCGCCGATCACTGGATCGCCGGGGCGCTTCATGACGGGCATGGGCTCGCCGGTCAGCATCGATTCATCCACCGCGCTGCTGCCTTCCGTAACCGCGCCATCGACCGGGACTTTTTCACCGGGCCGCACGCGCAACAGGTCGCCGACGTGAATATGCGTGAGCGCTACATCTTCTTCCGTGCTGTCGGCTTTAATTCGCCGTGCGGTTTTGGGCGCCAGCTGCAGGAGAGATTTAATCGCCGCCGAGGTCTGCGAACGCGCTTTCAGTTCCAGCATTTGGCCGAGCAGCGTGAGGGAAATGATGACCGCTGCCGCTTCAAAGTACACGCCGATTCGCCCGTGCGCCGCGAAAGTCTCGGGGAACACACCCGGTGCCAGCGTCGCCACAACGCTGTAAACAAATGCAGCGCCCGTGCCAATGCTAATCAGGGTCCACATATTCGGGCTACGATTGATGACAGATTGCCAACCCCGAATGAAGAACGGCGCTCCCGCCCAGAGCACGATAGGCAGCGACAGCACCAGTTCCACCCAGCTTTGGGTATTTGGCGGCAACCAAGCGAAACGATGACCGGCCATCGCGAGCACCGTCACTACGACGGTGAGCGGCAGCGTCCACCAGAAGCGGCGGCGGAAATCCACCAATTCGTGATTCTCACCCTCGTCGAGCGTTGGCATTTCGGGCTCCAGCGTCATGCCGCACTTGGGGCAGTCGCCTGGTGCCGGCTGACGTATTTCCGGATGCATGGGGCAGGTATAGATCGTGCCGGGTGCAGGCGCAGGATCTGGCTCGATCTTTTCCAGCGGCAGCAACAAATATTGCTGTGGCGCTGCCTTGAATTTATCGATGCAGCGCGTGCTGCAAAAGAAATAGGTATGTCCTTCGTGCGCGAATGACTTTTCCGGGTTGGCAACCACTTTCATCCCGCAAACCGGATCGGTGTGTGGCTTGTCCGCCGATGAAGTTGACGTCAGGACATCGCTATTGGACGGAAGCTCGCCGTGAGGGACGCCGAGATGCGCATGATCGTGGGTGCTCATGGAACTCTCCTGTTGCTTGCGTGAGGAATTTCTAAACCCCCATCATGAACCTTGTACGCGATGATCGGCGGACTTTGTTACGGTAGTTACGGGCCGTCGCATTGTCGCTAAATTCTGCGGTGAGGCTGGAAGTCTGCGCCAACGCCAGGCGCGCGCGCTGTTGCAATGCCCGGTAAGAGCTTTCGCACTCACCGACGCGGG
>ENA-OFCE01001624-OFCE01001624.1-metagenomes-genome-assembly--contig:-NODE-1624-length-11078-cov-8.724032_pt1 | contig 11078 bp, 11 predicted proteins | sample MGYA00153388_OFCE01 | MGnify analysis MGYA00153388
TCGCCTGTATCGAAGCAGCATTGATTGTCGGGTGACCGTTCAATCCCAGGTACGAGTACCCACCGAGCATTAGCATGTCACCATGTCCACGCACGCGGACGCGGCCACAGGGTAGGTATGCTTCTATTTGCTCCAAGTAGAAATATAGATCTTTTTCCCGCACTGTCTCGACTGGCCAGTACGTTTCAAGAGTCTGTAGGTTCATCGACGCTATTTCCTTTGTTGCGTAGTTATTCATCATACAACCTATTTGAGAGCTATTGAGGTAACAGGTAACACAGCTAATTTCTTAACAGTAAGCCGAGTTTTGTCGACGACCTGGCACAGATCTGAAGCCTTTCCACAAACGGCGAACGAGCATGTGCAATTCGCGTGGTTTCCGAAGCCAGTCGGATTGATTCTCGATCACATCCCTCTTGCTCTGCTGCACTGATTCGACTGCAAATATGATGCATGGCTGCCACAGCATTATTGAAGCACGAAGCAGTCGAACAATCGCCCTGGGCTATTTTGCTGAAGAGATCTGCGGCTATCCGTATTTCTTCAAGAACTTGCGCTTGCATTTTTGCTGCCTAACTATTTATTACAAGTAAACTTTCCGTCTAAGCTGTCGAACAGCTAAATCACATACTCAATTTTCTTAATCTAGCTATTTTTTCCTGCAGAGTTTTACACTTCATCATTTTAACCTTACTCGCTCGAGTTGTTAGTAAGAAAAAGTAACAAAAAAGTAAGTAATTATTCTAGATCGATGTAAAGTCATGTAAATCTTCTGCTAAGTAAGTTATTATGCTGTAATTTACAATCGAGTGCCGAAAAAATGCGTCTTATGGAACATTCGCTAGCCTACATCAAGAAGTTAAAGAAACAAGGTGGGCCGCAGATTGAGCACTATGAGGAGTTAGAAGTCTGGTTCTCCGACATCTACAATCGTGTTAAGAACGCCGATTTAGGCACCGCCGATGTCGCACTATTACGCGAAGCATTCGGTGATGCGTTTTCGCTTGAAACTATGCAAGGTTTTGCTTTCCTCAAACCCCACGGTTATGCAGGCGACTACGAGATCATAGATCGTGTTTATCAGACGCATGTCACGTCCGTTCCGCATCTCTCAAACTGGGATAAATACTGGCAATCAACGGCTGCAGCAGAAGCAGTTCGCAACCGCAAATCTTATATGCATACGGTAATCACGGATTGCCTTATTACGATGGCTCAGCGGCCCCTACGAATTTTAAACGTGGCAAGCGGCCCTGGCAGAGATATGTATGAATATTTTCAGCTTACTGACTCGAAGGATGTCCAATTTATATGCTTGGAACAAGACCCAAAGGCAATAGCGTTTGCAACATCATTGTGCCACGAGTTCATGGATCGGATTACGTTTATTCCAGCCAATGTTCTTCGATATAAGCCAGAAGGTCAATATCAACTCGTCTGGTCGGCAGGTCTATTTGATTACTTTGACGATAAGATTTTTAAGCGTCTTCTGACCCGCCTTCTGCCAGCAGTAGATAGCGGTGGTCAGCTTGTTATCGGTAATTTCTCAGACCAGAATCCGAGCAGACCTTACATGGAATTTTGTGATTGGTCATTGCATCACCGTAGCCCAAAGCAATTAATCTCTCTAGCGCAGGAATGCGGCATCCCAAGTCAGAGGATACATTTGGGTATAGAACCTGCAGCCGTTAATCTGTTCCTGCATATTAGATGCACATAAGGCATTAATAAGCAGCACAACCAGGCGATGCACCCGAACGCCGAAAGCCTGTGCTTTTCTTCTGACGGGGCGACAGGTCGCCTGAAAACCAGACAGGGATGTGACTCTAGACAAATAGCTGGAAAAAAGATAGGGTAAGAAAGCTTCTTACCCAAAAAACAATTAAATGTTACTAGAATCATATCATGTCCATTTGTCAGAAAAACTCACACGCTCTAACTACTTATTGACAATTTTATTAATTCAAGTAGTGCAATCGATTAAAGAAGTCACGTTAGAAAGCATCGCAACAAAATTAGGGATGCCGATTAAATTTGAAAGTAGAAGAAAAAAAGTTCAGAGATTCTTATCAAATGATGAATGGAATTTAGATGATGTTTGGTTGTCACTAGTGATTGATTGGATTAAAGGCAGTGTCAAACAAAATAATATTATATACAGCACTTTCCGCAATTATGAAGTACAGTAGCCACAGTTAGCAAACCAATTTCGCAGATGCAGAGGATTAATGAGTTTTAAAGCAACTGAAATCAAAACATCCACCATTTTAGTAGTATTGGGGGAAAATGTTTTGATAAAAGCTTTAAGCTGTGACCACCAGTGCTCAATCGGATTAAACTCTGGTGAATAAGGTGATAGATTAATGACGCTAGCACCAACGGCTTCAATAAGAGGAGTAATTCGGTTAAGAGCGTGAGCAGAGAGATTATCCATGATGACAACTGCACCTGTCCATAATTGAGGTACTAAAAACTTCTCAATAAATACATAAAAAGCATCACTATCCATTGAATTATCCATTGTCATGACAGTCAATACTTTATCTATACTAATTGCACCGATGACAGTAACTTTTTTACCTCGATAAAATGGTTTCAAGTCGTAGACTCTACTTCCTTGTTCACTACGAGCATAATGACGCATCAATCCAAGCAATAATCCCGTTTCATCCAAAAACACCATGTTTTTAGGCTCTAGATCTCTGACTTTATCCCAGTATTCGCCTCTAAGTAGCTGGACTCTATCCGTCGCCGCTTGACTGCTCCGAACTGTTTTTTTTTACGAGTTAGATTTAATTTCTGTAATTCTCTACACATCATACTAGAACTTACTAATTGACCTTGTGACTCCAGCCAATATTCACAATATTCAGCAAGAGTAGCATCTGGATATTTTTTGACTAGGGCAATAAGTTGATTAGAAGAATCTGCTAGTACTGCTTTTTTATTTGTACCTTGCTTCCCAGGATTAACATGTCCATCCTCTTTGTACTGCTTCAGCATTTTTTGAACAAAAGCTTTACCAACACCAAAATTTACAGCTAATTTTCTAACAGAAATATTTCCTGAATTATAAGCATTGATTACTTTTTCTCTCAGATCGATAGAATATGGCTTCACAAGAATGACTTAATTAATCTTATACTATTGTACTTCACAATTAAGGAAAGTGCTGTATACCTGTCGTCGTGCGCCGATGAGGGAGTTACCACAGTGGAGTTGTAGCCCAAACCAGGGGATAAAGATCCGATCGTCCTCCCCGCCATAAATGCAATTCAGCCAGAGCGAAACCTCGGCTAATTCCATCGCAATCGGGTTTTTATCGATGCCGTAAACATTGCGATCGGCAAGCAGCATTTTAACTTTTTGCTTCTCGATAATGATGCGATCGTGGGCAATTTTCTCGCCAACTTCTTGCTGCTTACGCTCTAAATAAGCCTCCGCTAATTGATCTACTACCTCATTCAAAAATGCCGCACTACCCATCGCTGGTTCGCAGACTGTAAGCTGGAGAATATCATCGGCTTTTTTATCTTGCAGAAGTTCCTTGAGAGCGTATTTAACCAAACATTGAGTCAAAGATTGGGGCGTATAATAACTAGCACTTTTAATGCGATCGCGTCCCGCCAATCGAAACAAAAATTTTCCCTTGGGATGTTGGCGCGGTTTACCCGTGTGGGAATCGATGACTAATTCTGCTTTGTTAAACTCCGACAATCGATCGGCAGTCACGAAATAACCAACTTCTAAATCTCTCCCCTCTTCTCCCAGGAGAGAGGCTGGGGAAGAGGTTTCATCCTCATCATCTTCACTATCTACACTCTTTTTATCCTTTTTAGTTGGCTGCACTTCATACAGATCTTCCTCTGCAAAGAATGCCGATAAGCTCAATAACCCCTCATAAACTTCACCTAATTGGTTTACTCCCAATTGAGCGTAACTAATCCGTCCCCGCCGCCGATTTCCTGCCGCCTGAGAGAGCGACATTAATTCTAAAATCTGTCTGAGTACCACATTCCGCAACTTTACCCCATTTAATAATGCCGTGCGATTTGGATCGAATAGATGACTTTTGAGTGCGGGTAATCGAAAAGTCTCATAACCTCCTCCACCCAGAATTGGGCTTGAGGAAATAGTTTCAGTATTTAATTGAATCGATTTATCAACTGGATAACCGTCCCATAATAGACCAAATAACTGGCGAATAGATCGATCGATGTAATAACCATTTTCATCGGCACCGATCGTTAATTCGCTCTGCTCCAAATCTCGCAGACTTTCTAAACTATAGCCCTCGCGATAGACATCAGAATTTAGCGATGTATAGCCTAATTCTGGACGAGCCTCGATGTAGAAGATAAATAATAGCCGATATACCCACCGCAGACACTCGATTTTCAGTTGGTTGGGATCGGTAGTCTGTTCCCCAGTAGCTTTTTGTTCTTCACTCGTAAATACCCGTTCTTTTTTAACATAACGGCGATAGTGTAAAACTTCATTACCCAACAATTCGATCGCTTCTCGCAGAGCAAATTTGAGATCGGCGGAAACACTATAGGTATGACGATGACTATTTTCATCCAACCTGTCGAGTAAAGCTTCACCCTCACTCGGACAAATGCGATCGCGATGTAATAAAGTAGCCGCAGCTAACAGCGCGTCGGGATTATTCTCCCGAAATAATTCTTCTAAATCGAAGCGTAATAACCGCGAAGATTGCCACTTAGCGCGATCGATTAACGCAATCTGATCGATACTAATTAAAATCACCCAACGCGGCGGTTGTTCGATTGCAAATATATAATCATTGAGCAGATTCTCAAGCGTTACCTCTTCTAGGGAGTTACCCTCCACTGTCTTGGAAAGGTCGCATATTTCCTTCGGAGAGGCTGCGCCAACGTGACGGGAGCCGCCAAGACTGCGACTTTCCGCTCCTTCAATGTCAGAGATAGGGGGCGAGGTAGATAAAATATCCATACTCTCGCCAGTAAGATTGACCCCTTCAACGATCCATAATAGCGGCGTACCATTACCTCTCGATACCTCAACTGCGATCGGTAATAAATAATCATCCGCTACAGCTTTAATTTGTGGCTGATAGTCATACCCTAAAATCTCTAGGATCTTGTGCTGAAAACTCTGCTGAAGTTCGAGCTTTTCCCCAGCGGTCGAGATTTGCCCCAATCTATCCCGCAACCGAAAATAGTCCGATCGCAATTTGCCCAATAATCGATCGGGAGTTTTCTCGGTGTCGCCCTGCAAATTTTTGGTCAGATCTTTGATATCCTTCGTCAATAATGAATCCAGATAATAAGCTGAATAAAATTCATTTTCGTTGGCAATTCCAGCTAATGGCACGATTAGATTCCCTTGAGTACAGCTACTAATTTGAGATAAGGATGGTCTTCGATCGTCATCGACAGATTTACCCAGTTTTCATAGTCTTGAAATGACTTGTCGAGTCGCTGCTGTTCCTGTTGGAGGCGTTGCGCTTTAATCGTTGTCGGACGGGCATCTACATCAAATTTGAGTTGCAGTTGTCGATCGCGATTGCCCTTGAGCGATTGTAATCGCGATCGTTGTTCCTCCAGTTGGGGCTGAAGCTGACTGACAAACTCATCCCGATCTTTGGCAATAGACTTGAGAGCTTGTTGTACGGCCTTTTCTGTCAACTGCGATAGTTTTGCTAATACTGTTGGATCGATAACGCCCTGATTGGGTATTTCCGTTTTACCCAGCCGCGTGCGCTGGAGCGTTTGCTCTAAAAGTTCGACGCGATCGAATTTTTGCCCTTGAAATACCACCCCCAACCAGCGATTCATTAACGTCGTCCCCCGCCGATTGGCAAAACTCCCCCAGAGGATGAACACAGACTCCCCTGCGACTAAACTTCCATGCAACTGAATTACCGTCGCTTGATGGCGACCGAACCGGAATAAACCGCGATCCTTGAGCCATTCTACCAGGGGATGTAAATCCCACAGATATTGCTGCTGGGGAAAACTCTGCTGGAGCCGACGCGATTCTTCCCATGCTCGCATAATTGCACTCGGTCGATCGGTCAGTTGCAATAGTTGTTTATCCTGGGGGCGAATCTCCTTGGGTAATCGTTGATACCGCCGCTCTAACTCAGCGGGCATCTGTAACTCGATCGTTCGCTCCATCGCTTGGATATTTAGGTTCGGAATGGCTGTTTCTAGGGCTTGGAGAGAGGCGATCGTGTAATCGTAGGTGGAATCATACAAACTCAAACTCGTGCCCGTCTCGACCTGTTGAGCCACCTCTGCGGGAATAGGCGCGGGATCGGGATTTTCAAACCATGCAAAGATATCGATTTCCCCCGCACCCTTCGCATTCCGATCCAACCTGTCGGTAAATTCCTCTGCGGATATCCCCTCAGCAATCATCTGGGCGGTATATTTCTCCTCCGCCTCAGCATCGAATACCCCCATAAATACCGAAGGATCGCCAATATTTTTGATCGCTTGTTCGTCTTTTTGTAGCAACACCTTGATGATTCTTTTCACCTCATCCATCCGCTCTAATTGCGATCGGGTTAGGAGATAACGAATTTCTGGCGATCGGTTTTGTCCATAGCGATCGATTCTGCCATTCCGCTGTTGCAATGTCATCAATGACCACGGAATATCAAAGTGAATCAGTTTATGACTGAGATAATGCAGGTTCAATCCTTCTGAAGCTACTTCTGTGGCTAACAAAATTCTAATCTTAGAAGTTTCTTGTCCGAACTTTTCTACTAAGCTAGTTTGCTCGATATCTGGCATTCCGCCATCTAAGACCCCGATCGCATCTAGCTTGAGGTTTAGATCTTGAGCTAATTGCTCGGTCAGGAATTTTAAAGTTTCTAATCTACCCGTAAAAATCACCAACCGATCTTTGGGATCTTTACCATTCCACTTAAAGTCTTGTTTAATTAGTTGTAATAACCGCTGATATTTACTAAAATCTGGAACTGATATTTGCTCTAAAATCTCCCGTAGAGCAATAAGTTCGTTACTATCTGGATTAGTTTCTACCTCTTGAACCCGTTTCAAGCGATTTTTAACTGTTTCTAAACAAGCGAACGGACTAGAGAGAAAAGATTTCAGCAGCGTCGTCTTAAATAACTGTTCCCCCTGCTTGCGTCCATCGATTCCCACCAATTGCAGATTGGCTAATAGACTAAAAACGCGCTCCTCCATTGGTGAAGCTTGAGCCTCCACAGATTCCACCTGTCGTTCGGGGATATGTTGGCGCAGATCTGCCAATACATCCTTCTTAAACCGCCGCACGTATAGATCGCGAATATCCTCCTTCGTATAGTTAGACTCATCTGCGATCGCCGTCGGATCGAGCATATTCATCAAACTGGCAAAACTCTCTGGACGACCATCGTGAGGGTTCGCTGACAGTAGAATCAGGGTATCCGAGCAATGAGCCAACAGTTCGGCTAATTTCGCCCGTTGGGAGGCTCCTTGCCCCCGTTTAGCTACATTATGCGCCTCATCGATGATGATGATATCCCAATGTGCCTGTTCTAAGTAGACCCGATACTCTCGATCCTGTTTGAGCGTATCGATCGAGATAATCGATCGATCGTAATAGTGAAACGGGTTGTGATTGCCTGGAACTTGGAGACGAATCCGTTGAATGGTCGTAGAGTCCAACCGCACCAATGGAATGGTGAAGCGCACCCACAGTTCCGTTTGAAACTGCACCATCATCGATTTATTTGTCACTACCAGAATCCGCTTACCGCGATCGCGCCGAATTAGCTCTGATACCAAAATTCCGCACTCTAGTACTGGACGGCGGAAATAAAGCCAGTACTTCAATCGCACAATGGCTTACCCTTGTAAGTCCATTTAAAAGGCTTTGCCATTGTGCGATTGAAGTACTCTATAAATTCTAAAATCCGAGTTTTCAGGGCATCAGTACTGCTAAAATTGCCTCTTCGTAACAGTTTCCGCGCTGGGCGGGTGACCCGCCACGCTACCAAAATACTAAACCAAATTTCAATTTGATTCATCCAGGAACAATGCTTAGGAGTGAAATGTACCACTAAGCGATGAGTCGGATCTGCCAAAAACTCAGATCTGGTAATCATCGAATGGAGAATACCAGATTTGCCCTTACAACCCAATTCAATCGGGACTGGTTCTAGGGCGTGTCATCAATTAAGCCAGATGACGGCAGCAGCCAGATAAATTGCGCCTAAAAAGTTAACAGCACGCTTATCATAACGAGTCGCAATTCCTCGATACTGCTTTCGTGTCGGGTGACCCGACACGATGAGTTTGGCAAAGAAGTTTTCAATTAAATGTCGAGCTTTGTACAAGTTTTGTCATACTCACGAGGGGTAATCCGATTGGATTTGGAGGGAATCACCACAGTTTTTCCTTGGGCAGTTAGCGGTGTGATGACTCTTCGATCGGCATCATAGCCTTTATCCGCCAGAATTGTTTGAGCCGTCAATGTTGGTAAGAGGAGATCCGAGCCATCTAGGTCGCAGGCTTGTCCAGGGGTCAGATGAAAACTCAACGGATTACCCAGTGCATCAGTGGTGGCATGAATTTTGGTACTCAATCCCCCTTTGCTACGACCAATAGCTTCTGTTTTTGGCTCCCCCCCTTTGCCCCCGCACTATGCTGGTGGGCACGGACAATTGTTGAATCAATCATCGCATACTCGTTATCGGCATCGGCAGCTAGCTGCTCAAATATGCGTTCCCATACCCCAGTTTTCGACCACCGACTGAATCTGGTATGAATGACCCTAAAGTCGCCAAACCGAGCAGGTAAGTCTCGCCATGCACCACCAGAGCGATATCGATACAGCACTGCTTCAATAAATAAACGATTATCTTTTGCCGTTACGCCAACATGACCATCTCGCCCTGGCAACAGGTCTTTGATTCGCTCCCATTGGTCATCTCTGAGTGCATATCGTCTCGGTGTCATGATCTTGGTTGAGTCGAGGGGGAGTATTATCTCCCGCCCCTCTCATTTAGATCTGGACGTGCCCCTTTCGGTGCATCCAGCTCCCGATATTCTTAGCTTGCGCTTTTGCTTATGCGAGGTTCAGATTAGCAGGGTGCATGTATTTCAACGATTTTCCCCCTGTTATTCATATGCACGTAGTCGTGACAAGATTCATGTATTGCTACTAGATTCTTTTTATCCCAGTTTTCGTGGTTTCCATCTATGTGATGTAGATGTACCTTTTCTTCACCCATGAATGTAAGTCCACAGGCTGCACATTTACGGGTTTGCTTTTTAATAGCTTTAGAGGTCATACCGTCGTAAAGCTTACTGTTACGTTCACTCCAGTAGGCTACATCTCCGTCGTAGGGAGATTTAATCCCTTTGACCATGATATGTTTGTTTTCGGCGTAAGGAAATGCTGGAAAGGCTTTGTCTAACAGTCGCCTGGTAGTGTGGCGATTCTGTTTGGTTTCCTTATTGAATACCGTGAATGTTCGATGGTTGATGTGCCAGAGAGAGAATCTCGACCCATCCATCTTGCAGTATCTGTGGTAGTTCCGCCAGCCTCTAACCAATGGTGCCAGCTTGGTGGCTTTTGTATTGGCTCCGTAATTTGAGTTGTTGACGATGATTTTAACTTTCTTACGGAATGCTTCAAAGTTATCCACTGAGGGAGTACATCTGAATTTACCGTTGTTTTTCTGGACGTAGAAGTTCCACCCCAGGAAGTCAAATCCATCTGTCGTTGCGGTAATCTTAGTTTTACGTTCGCTGACTTTCATCCCTCTGGCTGCTAGAAATTGGCTGATTCTTTCAAGTATCTTATCGGCATCATCTTGGGTTTTGAGGAATATTACCATGTCATCCGCATAACGAAGGCTAGGGTGGATTTCTTCTATTCCATTGAGAGCGATGTTAGCTAGAAGAGGACTCACAACTCCACCTTGGGGTGTTCCTTGGTTTGGATATCCAATTGCTGTTCCCGCTTTTAGACATCGGAAGATACCGATTTTTAGTCCTGCGGGTGCAATCAGGTTATCCATGATTACTGAGTGTGAGATTCTATCGAAACACTTTTCGATGTCGAGTTCGATAACTCGCTTATCTTTCCCATTGCAGTAGGAGCGTAGGTTGTTGTAAATGTATCTCTGCGCGTCGTGCGTTGAGCGTCCAGTTCTAAACCCGTAACTCCGAGCGTGGAAGGTTGCTTCGTGCGCTGGTTCGAGGGCGTATTTCGCAAGGCATTGCCAAGCTCTGTCTGCCATTGTGGGCACTTTTAGCATTCGTGTTGTCCCATCCTTTTTGAGGATGGGAATTTCCCGTAGACCGTGGTGCTTCCAGTTGGTGTGATTAGCAGATATAGTGTCTGCTAAAGCGAATCGTTCCTCAAAGGTGAGAGACTTTTTGCCGTCAATACCAGCCGTTTTCTTGCCAGCATTTAGCTGTGTTACTTGTCGAATCGCTAGCATTCTAGCGGAATGGGACTTGAGTATCAGTTTTTGTAATGACATAGCTTTCCGCTTGTCGCCAACTGAAATAGCTTTGAACACGCGACGTTGTAGGCGGAATAGATTACGCCGGAATTTCTTCCAGGGTAAGTCCCTCCAAGATTCACTAGATTTTACTCTGCGACTAATCATGCTCTACTAAGTGTAGTGTTTTCTGAATACCTTGCTCCAATTACGGAGCATCCTACCTGCGTCTGAGGGATTAATCCTCTCGTCTGGTCTACCGTGGGAGCGACCTCTCACAGACCTCAAACACGTTTTTATTCGTTCCTCAAGAAAGATGCTTGTTTCGGTTAGGTGTAGCCAATTCAACTGTCAAAATCCCATACTCGTACCGTTATCTTAGCCAGAATGCGGCGGGATTGTATCTCTGACGACCTCGGGCTTAGGAATTGCGCCCGTGTGCTATTAAGTTGCTTTTCTAGGCTCTGTTTCACCATTCGGAACTCCCTGTTAGCCGCAGTGTCCAGTGCAATTCTGGTCTGATTCAGCCCTGCTCCCAGCTTCGACCTCCCGAATTCCGAGTCGAGTCACTGAAATCTAATATGAAAAACAAGCTCATCTTGATGAATGACAAAATTTCACT
>ENA-OFCE01001625-OFCE01001625.1-metagenomes-genome-assembly--contig:-NODE-1625-length-11072-cov-1.833258_pt1 | contig 11072 bp, 9 predicted proteins | sample MGYA00153388_OFCE01 | MGnify analysis MGYA00153388
TAAAGCTGACTGACCCAAAAAAACCCGGTGTCGGCGTGTAGGTCACGGTGTTGCCTGAAATACTCGTTGTGCCATTTGCAGGCGCGGTGACAATGGCAATACTGGTGGATGAACCGGTGATCTGTGCCGTCAAATTGATTGCAACAGCGGTGTTAAATGGCGTCGTCACCGTTGCGGGCGCCGTCACCACTGGCACTGCTGGCGACACAGTGATGCTCACAAGTGCGGGCGGTGTCGAAATCGTGCCGCCCGGTCCTTGCGCCTGGTAGGTAAAGCTATCAGCCCCGGAATATCCGGTGTTGGGCCGATACGTAATGACGTTGCCGACGACAGAAACAATGATGCCATTTGTCGGTGGCGTGACGACCGCAACGCCGGTAAACACGCCGCCAATTTGCGCAGTCAGGTTGATAGCAACCTGCGTGTTGAATGCTGTGGTCACCAACGGTGGCGACGTCGCCGTCGGCGGTGCTGCCGGAACCACCGTAATACTGACCACGGCCGTATTCGACACGCCGCCCGGTCCCGTCGCCTGATAGCTAAAGCTGTCAGCACCCAGAAACGCCGCATTGGGTGTGTACGTAATAACGTTGCCGACCACAGAGGTGCTTCCGTTTGGCGCAGGCGTGACCACCGCGATGCTCGTCGATACGCCGCTGATCTGCGCGGTGAGGTCGATTGCCAACGGCAGTTGGAAGGTGACCGACACAGCGCGCGCCGCCACGACGGGTGCAGCAGGTAACACCGTGATGCTCATGGATGCCGACGGGGCGGAAGTTCCACCCGCATTGGTGGCGGTGAATTGAAAGCTTCCCGTGCCAGTGAAGTTCAGCGTGGGTGTAAATGTCACAACATTACCCGCCACCATGGTCGTTCCATTACTCACCGCGGTTGTCGCAATGCTGGTGAAGGTGCCTGTCACCCGACCGGTGAGATCGAAATTGATGGGTGTATTGAACGCTGTCGTGAACGGCCCCGGTGCTGCGGTGACCGTCGGAACGGCGGGCAACACGGTGACATTCACGGCACCAGATGTCGCCGACGCACCGCCCGGCCCAGTGGCGCGGTAAGTAAATGAGCCGGTACCGGTGAAGCCCACAGTCGGGGTAAACGTGACCGCATTCCCCGTGACCATCGTCGTGCCATTGGTGGCGCTCATGACAGTGACGCTGCTCGACACCCCTGTGATACTCGACGTGAGATCAATCGCTGCCGCAGGTGTGTTGAAAGCTGTCTGAAAGGGGCCGGCCGGAACAGAGGCCGTCGGCGCGGGTGGCAGCGTGGTGAGATTGATGGTGACGTTGACCGGGGCCGATTGTGTACCGCACGGCCCGGTTGCCGTATAGGTGAAACTGACCGACGCGGCATAAGCCGTACTGCTTGCCGTGTACGTTAACGACGGGCCAGCACCGACGGTTACCGTGCCCACCGCGGGCTGGGCGGAGATGGTGAGGCCCGATGCACCGCCGCCGGTGGCAAGGCCGGTGAGCGTGGTGGCGGAAGTGTTGTACGCAATATTTTGTGTGGCGAGGCTGGTGGTGGGCGATGGGGACGCGATAGTCACAAGACCCGTGCGCGTGCTCGTAAGCCCGGCTGGACCGGATGCCCGATAGGTCCAACTGTCCGTACCACACTGGTTGAGACCGGGCGTGTAGGAAATGCTCGTGGTGACGTTGTCGTAAGTCACCGATCCTTTGGAAGGCCCGGCCACACTCGACATTGTGGTGAATCCGCCATAAACCGAATTCATCTTGAGGGTAGTCAGGGCGAATATGGTTGCACCTGCGTTGAAGCCTACCGGCGATGCCGCCGGTGGATCAGCAGGCGGCAGCGCGCCGACCAGAAAGGCAGCAATACCAGGTAGTGCCGCCGTCTCCATGGCGGTGGGGACGAACATACCGCCCGTAATGGCGCGGTTGATCACGGCGGCGTCACCAAGCGAATTGACCGAGTTGAAATTCACCGGTTGGGGACCAGCGCCGCCGTGGCAGCCGCTGCAAATCGCTGCGTAGTCCGTCGCGCCAGTCGCGTTCGCGACCGAACTTAGCGAAAGTAACGACATGACAGCCACAACACCGCCAATGGCTCCTGTTTTACAGGAGCGAATTCTAACCGCAGTGACGGACGCTTTGACGACCGCCACCAGCACAGCTGTGAAACAACAACAAAGCCAGCGCGCCGCCTTGCGGCCAGACGTGATCAGTGGTCCACGAGTGACGCTTAAACTGGGACGCGTGAATTCAATCGAATGTTGTGGGCCGCCTTTAGACTTGCCCGGAAACAAAACCATGCTGCCCTCCCTTGGGCTGAACCTTTATCCATCTGCGCTCAATTGCGCGATGGCCCTGACACAATATTTGCCGAGCTTGCGACACCCTGGCGATGCCGGAATTGCAATTTTGTCGCCAAATACTACACCCACTGTACCGAACTTGGTGTCAGGTTAAAAACGCCACCGGCGCAATGCTCGTGTGCCCGTACGCCGCAGGTCTAATTCTACGGTCAAAGTCGCTACACTCGCCACACGAAAACGCCATCACTTACAGGCAAGCACAGATACAAAAGAGGGGGTTGACGTGCGGGTCTTTTTGAAGTTTTCGAATTTAAATCGCATTGCCGCAAGAGATTAGCTGGAGACGTCGTGCGAACACTGCTAACTATAAGTGGCCTGATCCATTCGCTAAACGAACGTATAGGCTATTTGGCCAATTGGGCCGTTCTGCACGCGTGCCTGATCAGCGCCGGCAATGCGATGATGCGTTATGCCTTTGACATCAGCTCCAATGCGTGGCTGGAAGTGCAGTGGTAGCTCTTCGCGAGTGAAGTGATGCTGGGTGCGGCAAACGCCTTTAAGAAAAACGCACATGTTCGCGTGGATATTCTTTACACCATGCTCTCGCTGCGCGGAAAACTATGGCTCGATCTAATCGGGACGGTGGTGTTTCTCATCCCCGTCTGCGTGGTGATCGCGTACATGTCCCGGCCAATATTCGACGATTCGTGGTTTGGCAATGAGGTGTCCACCAATGCCGGCGGCTTGATCCGCCGGCCCTTTAAAATTCTTTTGCCTATCGGCTATACGCTGGTGACATTGCAGGGCCCATAGTGTCGAGACTTTTGGAGAAGCTCGATGTCATCCGCCACTTGATCGTCGCTAAGACAGCCGTCTGTGCCGAAGTGAGGGTGGGAACTACCACTGTGCTGGCAGCTAATCCCGCGCCGGCGGACGTCAGGAATTTACGTCTTTGCATAACTTACTCCTCTGGGTTTTGTCTTGTGGCGTTGATCGCTTTCAAAAAACGACCTCACTCCAAAGTATAAAACACCAGTTCGCGCGATGGGGCTGGCTATTCGCCCGCGATCGCCATGCGCTCCAGCAGAACACTGCCTACCCGCTTTGAACCGAGCGCCAATTCGTCATTGCCAATAGCGATGATGTCCTTGAACATCTGTTTCATATTGCCGGCAATGGTGATTTCTTCAACAGCATAGGCAATCTCGCCGCCCTCCACCCAGAAACCCGCCGCACCGCGCGAATAATCGCCTGTCACACCATTGACGCCCTGCCCCATCAACTCCGTTACCACAAGGCCACGATTCATTTTCTTCAGAAGACCGGCAAAGTCGAGTTCACCAGGCGTCACGATCAAATTGTGATTGCCGCCCGCGTTACCGGTGCTTTGCATGCCCAGCTTGCGCGCTGAATAGCTGCCCAGAAAATACCCCTGCACCACGCCGTCCTTCACGACATCACGTGCCACGGTGGTGACACCCTCGCCGTCAAATGGGCCGCTCGCGAGTCCACCAAGAATTGCCGGGTCTTCGCGTATTGAAACGATGGGCGAAAAGATGGTTTCGCCGATACTGTCCTGCAGGAAGCTCGCTTTACGATAAAGCGCGCTGCCACTGACCGCCCCGACAAAGCTGCCAATCAGCCCGGACGCGACGGTCGCCTCGAACAGCACCGGCACCTCACAGCTGGCAATTTTTTTGGCATCCAATCGCGCCACTGTGCGCTCACCGGCGCGACGGCCGATGGCTTCCGCTGACTCCAGATTCTGTTGATCCCTCGCCATCGCGTACCAGTAATCGCGCTGCATACCCTGCTTGCTGGTCGCGATCATGGTGCAGCTGGCGCTATGGCGCGTAGTCGGATAGCCGCCGATAAAGCCTGCGGAGTTAGCGTAAATGAAATCCGACTCGTAGGTCGACACCGACGCGCCTTCGGAATTGTTGATGCGCTTGTCGACTGCAAACGCTGCCGCCTCCATGCGCTTGCCAAGATCGATGGCATCCTCGACAGCCAGCTTCCATGGGTAATAAAGCCCGAAATCCGTAAATGGCGGCCGCGCGAGACGATCCACGTCTGCCAGGCCGGCGAATTCATCAGCCGCGGTGTATTTCGCGATAGCCAACGCCGCCTTCACGGTGCGTTCGATGGCTTCACGCGACAGGTCTGTGGTCGATGCATTACCGCGCTTCTGGCCGATGTAAACGGTGATCCCCAAGCCCTTGTCGCGATTGTGCTCGATGGTTTCGACTTCTCCCAGTCGCACGGTGACATCCTGACCGAGCGAGGTGGAGATTTCCACTTCGGCAGCAGTAGCGCCAAGTACCTTGGCACGATCAAGCGAAAATTGGGCGAGGTCGGCAAGGCTGCCGCTTGTGGATTGCGTTGTTGAGGTCACGATGGGGTATTTGATAGAGAGGGAAAGCCGACATGGTGCGGTATCATCACGCCTGAAACCAGTTTGACGCGGCCTAAAACACAATGACAGACACAGAAGACGAAAATTCTATCAGCAAAAGCCAGAAGAAACGGGACATGCTGGCATTGCAGGACATCGGCGAGGAGCTGGTCGGGCTCTCAAACGAGACGATCAACAAGCTCGATTTGCCGGACAGCTTGCGCACCGCAGTGGTGGACGCCAAACGCATTCCGAAAAGTAAATATGGTGGCATGAAGCGACAGATGCAATACATCGGCCGTCTCATGCGCGAAATCGATCCGCTGCCAATAATTGAACAACTTAACTCCCTCAAGGCACCGAACAAAAAGCAGACGGCGCTGCATCATCTGGCCGAACGCTGGCGCGAGCGCCTGCTGACTGACGAAACTGCGCTCAATGCATTTGCCAATGAATTTTCGGATGCGGATCGGGCGTTGCTGGACCGGCATATACAAGGCGCGAAAGACGACAAGGCAAAAAACCGGCCGCCCAAGAATTATCGGTTGCTGTATTCGCAAATTCACGATCTGGTGGTGGCGCATTCCCATTCACCTGCACCCGAATAGCGGAAAGCGTTGCAGATGAATTTCGACGCCGCAAAAATCGGCCTGCTTTCCATTTCTGATCGCGCCTCGCAAGGGATTTATCGCGATGAAGGTTTGCCCGCGCTGGAGGCGTGGCTCACGTCGGCGCTAAAGAATCCGCTCACCTTCGTTTCTTTGGTAATTCCCGACGAGCAAGCGCTGATCGAGGCCAGCATCAAACAGCTTGTCGATGTCGAGCAATGCTGCCTAGTATTGACGACCGGCGGTACCGGCCCCGCGCCACGCGATGTCACGCCTGACGCCACACTTGCGATTGCTGACCGCGTGATGGACGGTTTTGGCGAACGCATGCGACAGATTTCGCTCCGGTTCGTGCCGACGGCAATCCTTTCACGCCAGATTGCGGTACTGCGTAAACAAACGCTGATCATCAACCTGCCCGGCCAACCAAAGGCGATTCGCGAGACACTCGAAGGATTGAAGGATGCCGACGGCAAATCGGTTGACGTTGGTATTTTTGCGGCGGTGCCGTATTGCGTAGATCTGATCGGCGGGCCGTATCTGGAAACCAACGATGAAGTTATTAAAGCCTTCAGACCGAAATCAGCGATGCGCCAAACAGATCAACCCTAGCACTGGTGCGCCTGCACAGGCACTTTTGGCTTGAAAGACCCGTCGAATATAGCGTTTCCCTAATTATTCCACTTCCCCAAGATCCATGAACACACTTATTCAACACCTCGAACTCAACACCGGCGCCAACCCCAAGGGCAGCATCATCTGGATGCACGGCCTGGGTGCAGATTGCTGGGACTTCGTTTCCATCGTCAAGGAACTCGGTCTGCCGGACGACTTGCCGTTGCGCTTTATCTTCCCGCAGGCTCCCACGCGCCCAATCACCATCAACAACGGGCAAGTTATGCCCGGCTGGTACGACATCTCAATGGCGGAATTGCACCGCAAGCCCGATGAGGCCGGCGTGCGTCAATCGCAAGCGGCGATAGAACAACTTATTGCTCGCGAAATCGAGCGCGGGATTCCCGCTGACAAAATAATCCTTGCCGGCTTCTCACAAGGCGGCGCGATTGCGCTGCAAACCGGGCTGCGTTGCCGCGAAACACTCGGCGGCATCATGGCGTTGTCTACCTACCTGACGCTCGACGATACGCTGGCAGCAGAAGCCACGATTGCCAATGCCAATATCCCGATCCTGATGGCACATGGCACCCAGGATCCGCTTATCCCGCTATCGCTTGCCGTGGCGTCGCGCACGAAAATGGAAGCGCGCGGGTACAAAGTCGAATGGCGGGAGTACCCGATGCCGCACTCGCTTTGCATGGAAGAGGTAGAAGATATCGGCGTGTGGATTCAGGCACGCTTCAAGTCGCGCATTTTGTTGGCCTAAGCCAACGCAAAATCAACTGACGGCACGCGCACATTCGCCACGTTGGTCGTGGCGAATGTGCGGATTTTTAAATCAGATCCGCGCGTCAATCCATTAAATACATGATGATTGCAGCGAGGCTGCTCTTCTTCGGTGCCAGCGGCAGGACGACTGAATCGATCCAGGCTGTGTCCTGGCCGGCTACGTCGGTTGTGTCCTTCGCGTATGACCACTTCACGGTGTGCACTCCCGCTGTGATGGGCACGCTCACCGCACCCCAGGCAACTTCGCCCGACGCGCCGACCAACGAAATGTTGGGGCAGGTGCCGCCAACCGCTTGAGCCACGTCATCAATAAAGAATTGGAAGCAGTCCCATCCTGTTTCGCTCGATACTTTCCGGTCAAAGGTGATATTGCCCGCGAGGAAGGTGCCCACAAACTGGATTTGCGCCTTCTGGCTGTTGGCAATGGCATTGGCCTTCAAGCTGCATGTGCCCTGATTCGCCTCGTTGCTCACCACGCTCCACCCGGCTTGCGCCGTCCCGGGGACGGTCCAACCGACGGGGGGTTGGCAGTTCACTGGAAACTGTTCTGTGACGATGCTGACTATTTGCGTCGCGGGCGAGCCGAGGGTCGCGCCTCCAGTAGGCGATGAAAGCGCAACCGTGAAAGATTCCGTTGGCTCGACCAATGCGTCAACCGTAATCGGGATGGTGAACGACCGTGAGCTGGCATCGCCGTTTGGCCAACTCAACGTGCCGGAAGTGGCGGTGAAATCGGCACCGCTCGTTGCCGTACCGCCTGTGGTCGCGTAATTGACGGTGATGGCACCGGCAATGCCTGACGTGCGGTTGACGTTGACTGTCACGGTGCCGGTGGATTCGAGCACGTTCTGTGCGGCGAGACTGAACTGCAGCAGGCCGGGCCCGACGGCGGCAGATGCCGAATACATGCCACGTCCGTGCGTCGCAGCAACAAGTGTGGAGGTATCCAAAAAGAAAAGTTCTTCAACCGAAACCGTACCGGGGCCGTCGTTGGTCGTAAACCACGACGCCCCGTTATTTTCACTCGTGAACATGCCGACTTCGGTGCCTGCGTAGAGCCACGTCGTTTGCGTTGGATGGCGCGTGAGCGCACGGATTGGTGCGGCGGGTAACTGATTGTGGATGTTCGTAAAGTTCGGCGTCGCGGTGCAACCCAGGGTGGTGACGTTCAGATTGCCGGAGGAATAACCGCCGTTGGCGATGAAGACGCGATTGCTATTGCCCTCGTCAATGGTGATGCGCGTGACCATGCGGTTGGGTGTGCCGGGCACAACCGTCCAAGTCGGTGTAGCAGCAGTGCCGTTGATGGTGCAGGCCAACTCTCCGCGGTTGTAGCCGACCCAGATGATGTTCGAATTTCCAGGCGCCACTGCAATAGCGCTGATATAGTTTCCAGCCGGTACTCCCCCGATTGAAGGTTTGATCGCCGTCCACGTCACTGCACCCGCCGGGCTCGCCTTGATGTTATTACTTTTCCACAGGCGATCTGCGCCAACCAACAAAGTATTGGGATCATTCGGATCCATCCGCATTGGTGGAATGAAGTTGATCTTGATGTTTGGCCCACCGGCGAAAGCGCAATCGGCATCGGCGAGCCCGGTACAGATAAATTCACCGCCGTTGGCCACAGGATTGCTAAGCGCCTGCGTATAGCGCACGATGCCGCCAAACTGCGTCTCGCCGTAAATGTAGTTTCCATCGACCGGATCAGCGGCGGAATCGCCACCATCAGCCCCGAAAAAACGCAGCCAGTTGGTGGTGCCGGTCCAATAAAGCGAGCCGTTATCCTGCGTGCCGCCAGTAATGCGCCCGCCTGCCTTGCCCGCACCGCCATAAAACTGCGTGATTCCCAGACCGTTGTTGAGGGCGGTCCAGGCAGGTGATGCGTTCGTCGGCGTCAGGGTGTTTACGCCAGTCGCCCTGTAAACACCGCCATCGTTGCCACCATAGATGGTAAAGTTTGTGGTGTAATTTGGGTCAGACACCAGCGCGTGGTGGTCGGAGTGAACACTGTTCCCGACCACGGCCCAAGTGGTACCGCCGTCAATCGACATCCGTAGTCTGACACCACCAACGATGACCCGGTTTGGGTCGTTCGGCGCGACCCAAATCGTATTGTTATACCAGCCTTGGCCAGAGAGCACGTTGGTCAGTGCCGTGTTATTTGCCACTGGCGCATTTTGCGTCCAGGTCGCGCCACCGTCAAAAGATTTGTATAGCTCGCCAGCATTCATGTCCACCATCGCGTAGGCAATCAACGGATTGCTTTTGGCGATGGCGATCTCGACTCGTCCAACGTTGCCTGTCTTAAGGGTCAGAGTATTGAGTGCGGTGCGCGTCCAGGTAAGCCCGCCGTCTACTGAATGGCCGACAGCCGCGCCGTCCAATGCGCCCATGCCATTGAAGTGTTGTCCCTCACCGAGTAGCGCAATGCTGCCGTTGGTGGGGTGGAACGTTACGTCCAGCACGCGGCGGGGATTACCTGGGCCACCGTAGGTTTTTGTCCAGGTGGTACCACCGTTGGCAGTGCGGTACGTACCGCCATTCGTCGCGGCCAGCATGATGTCCGAATTGTTTGGGTTGATCGCCAGGCGGTTAACATAAAACCAGTCACCACCAGGGGCACCCAACGGGTTTGTGCCCGCCATCTGCGCCCACGTCACACCATTATCAGTGGATTTGAAAATGCCCAGCCCGCGTACCTGATCAATATTGAAAAAACCCTCACCGGTACAGGCATAAATAATGTTCGCGTTCGTTGGATCGCGCACGAGACAGGCTATGGCAACGTTCGGCAAAAAATCATTTACCGATGTCCATGACGCGCCACCATCCACGGTACGCCAGATGCCGCCGGAAACACTGCCAATGAGCAATTCATTGGCGACGTTCAAATGCTGGCAACACCGGCTGCTTTCGGCAATAAATCCGCGCCTTTGCCGGTCGGTGGTGGCGCAATCGCCGCGCGTTGCGCAAGGGCAACGAGCAGGCCGTCAGGTTTCACCACACCTGTCTCGTCGCGCTGCTGCATGCTGCGAAATGCCCGCGCCCCGTCAGGCTGATCTGTCCGGTGTTTCGGGTTATTGGCTTGACGCACAAACGCTTCGAGTTCATCCCACGAGCCGTTGCAAAGACGATCTTTCTCGATACCGAAGCGATTCTTCAGCCGTGGCAGCATGCGGGGCGTCAAGGCAAGCGCTTCGGTGATGACCTCGTCAGTCCATTCGCGGTCAAGCGGACAGCCGTTCAACGTAAAGTAAGGATGATTGATCATCTCACCTCGTTCGGAAGCGGCAATCGCGGATACTGACGCGATTAACAACAGAATCGGCAAAAAACAGACGGCCAGAATTTTACGGTGCACGGTCGATCTCCCAGTTTTTGATCACTCGACTGAACAACGTGTAGTTCAAATTCCAAGTGCCAACGTTCTTTTGCCGCAGTATGTCATACCTGCATTTAACTTGCATTTCGGAGTGCGGGTCGCTCTACTTGTTTAAATATCAACTGATTGCGCGACACGGCATTGTCGATTTCAAGTTACGATTACTTCTCCTTGCACATACATTCGAAATTTATTCAAGTGGACCAACTCACCAGCATCGCTTTAGCACTCGCCCTCGCCTGGGCCAGCGGCATCCGCCTTTATGCGGTGCTGTTTCTGGTCGGGCTGGCGGGGCATTTCCACTGGTTCGACTGGAGTGCGCCCAAGAGTTTTGAATTGCTCTCGCATCCGCTGGTGCTCGGCACCACGGGCTTTATGCTTTTTATTGAATTCTTTGCCGACAAAATCCCGGCGGTCGATTCGATCTGGGATGCAGTACATACCTTCATCCGCATTCCTGCGGGCGCGTTGCTGGCCGCAGGCGTCATCGGCGCGGGCGATGGGCCGGCTTGGGCGTTGGCGGCGGCGCTGCTTGGCGGCACGATTACTGCGGGTACGCATTTTATGAAGGCCGGTGGTCGCGCGGCAATCAATACGTCACCCGAGCCGGTCAGCAACTGGACCGCGTCGTTTACAGAAGATGCCGTGGTTCTGGGCGGCCTGTGGCTGGCGATCCAATATCCACTGGTGTTCCTGCTACTGTTGCTGCTGTTTGTTTTGCTGACAATCTGGTTACTGCCGAAACTCTATCGATTTATTCGCGCTATTTTTAAGCGCATCGCTGGCTTTTTTACGCGCGAATCTCAGGTCGTGTCTGATTTGAATGTGGTTCGACAAGCTCACCACGACCAAAATCAATAATTTACCTTTCGTCTTGAGCGAGTTGTCCAGCCGTTGGTTGAAAGGCGGAATTGAAAAACAGGGCAGAGATTCAGTCGGCTGGCTCCTTCCCCCGCAATCGCGGGGGAAGGAGCCAGCCCATAG
>ENA-OFCE01001628-OFCE01001628.1-metagenomes-genome-assembly--contig:-NODE-1628-length-11056-cov-3.769021_pt1 | contig 11056 bp, 12 predicted proteins | sample MGYA00153388_OFCE01 | MGnify analysis MGYA00153388
TGCGCATCAACGGCCGCGACGGCTCCTACCTGCGCGGTCGCGATCGCTTCTCGATCGCCCTGCTGAACCAGATCTCGGCCGAATACCGGGGGCAGTTCTTCGACGACGCCCTGTCGATCACCCTGGGCGTCCGGGCTCCGTTCTTCACCCGCGACCTGAACCAGTTCTGCTTCTCGCTGAGCGGCACCTCGACCGTGCGCTGCACGACCGAAACGCCTTCGGCGACCCTGGCCAACGGTAACGTGAACTTCGCCTCGACCGGCACGGGCCAGTACATCCGTCCCTACGCCCAGACCCTGAAGTATGACGCCATCCTGCCGAGCCTGGGCGCGAGCTATCGTTTCCTGGAGAACAACTCGGTCTACGCCAGCTATGCCGAAGGCATCTCGCTGCCGCGTACCGACAACCTGTACCAGCCGGTTCGCAACGCCTCGGGCGCCCTGGATTTCTCGTCCGTTCAGCCGGAAACCTCCAAGTCCTACGACCTGGGCTACCGCTACACCTCCTCGACCCTGATCGCCTCGATCGCGGCCTGGTACGTGTCGTTCGAGAACCGCATCGTGACGTCGTTCGACAACGATCCGGCCTCGCCGACCTTCAACCTGTCGATCGACCGGAACCTGGGTTCGGTGGAACAGTCGGGCGTCGACGCCCAGTTCGAGTATGCCCTGACCGACACCTTCTCGGTCGGCGGTTCGGCCTCGTACAACACCTCGGAAATCCAGGACGACGTGCCCCTGGGCACCGGTACCTTCCTGCCGACCACCGGCAAGTCGCTGGTTGAAACGCCGGAGTGGACCTACAGCCTGCGCGCCAACTGGGACGTGACCGAGGCCTGGTCGCTGGGCCTGCAAGGCAAGTATGTCGGTGAACGCTTCACCACCGACGTCAACGATGAAAAGACGCCTTCCTACGTCACCGTCGACTTCGACAGCCGCTACGACCTGACCGACACATTCGGCATCCGTAACGCCTTCGTTCAGTTCAACGTCACGAACCTGTTCGACGAAGAGTATCCGGCGTCGATCTCGTCGGGCAACAACGCTCTGGCCGTCGACATCGATCCGGGCGCGGGCGTCATCAACCGCGCCGGCACGGTTCGCACCTTCTCGCTCGGTGCGCCGCGCACGATGATGCTGACCCTGGGCACGAGCTTCTAGGCTCTAACCCCGGACTGAAATGGATCGGGGCGGCCCTTCGCGGGGCCGCCCTTTTTCTTTGCCCTGAACCCGCCGGCGGCCCCCGGCATTGAAGTGGGGGGAGGGGGTCGCTATCTGGCGCGGTCCTCCGCTGTTTTTCGAGAGAAGTCTTTCGCCCATGACCGTTTTGCCGATCCCCGCCGAATGGTCGCCGCACCGGGCGATGTGGGTCGGCTGGCCCAGCCATGCCGAGCTGTGGGAAGACAACCTCGAACCGGCCCAGGCCGAGGTCGAGGCTCTGGTCGGCGCCTTGGCCGGCCCCGGTCGTGAGACGACTGATGGTCGGCAAGCCCGAAGCGCTGGACGACGCCCGGGCCCGTTTCGCCGGGGTCGTCCATGTCGAGATCGTCGACGGCCGGTTCGGTGACATCTGGCTGCGCGACACCGGGCCGATCTTCGGGGCCGGCTCGGCCACGGCCGCGGCCTTCCGCTTCAACGGCTGGGGCGGCCAGTTCGAGATGGAGTTCGACGACACGGTCGCGGACCAGATCGGCGAACAGTCGGGCACGCCGCTGTGCCGGAACGACTTCATTCTTGAGGGCGGCGCTCTGGACCACGACGGGGCAGGGACGATCCTGACCACGCGCCAGTGCCTTTTGAACCCGAACCGCAACATCGGTTGGACCGAGGCGAAGGCCGAGGCCTTGCTGGGCGAGGCGCTGGGCGCCACCGTCGATCGCCTCGAGGCCGAGAAGGACGCGATCTCCGGCGTCGTGATCACCTCGGCGAAGAAGACCTTCTTCGCCGGCGGCGATCTCAACGAGCTTCGGACCATCACGCCCGAGGACGCCGAGGCGTTCTCCGCGGGCGCCGAGGTGCTCAAGGGCGACATGCGCCGCCTGGAGCAGCTCGGCAAGCCGGTCGTCGCCTGCATCAACGGCGCGGCGCTCGGCGGCGGGCTGGAGATCACGCTGGCCTGCCACCGCCGCATCTCGGTCGCCGATGGCGTCGTCCTGGGCTTCCCGGAGGTCCAGCTCGGGCTGCTGCCCGGCGCGGGCGGCGTCGTGCGCTCCGTGCGCAGGCTCTCCACGTCTTGCCCGAGGGCGGCGAGGCGATCGCCGAACTGGCCCGCGCGGCGCTGAAGAGGGTGGCATGAACGCCCCCGTCCGCCTCAACTCGGCGCTCAGCGTCCGCGACCAATTCCCCGCGATCGTCGGCTGGCATTATCTCGACTCGGCCGCGACCGCGCAGAAGCCGCAGGCGGTGATCGACGCGATTACCAACGCTTATGGCCGCGATTATGCGACCGTTCACCGCGGCGTTTACGAACGATCGGCGGCGATGACCGCAAGCTTCGAAGCAGCCCGAGGGGCTGCCGCGCGGTTGATCGGTGGTGAAGAACACGAACTCATTTTCACCCGCGGCGCGACCGAGGCGATCAACCTGATAGCCGCGCGCTTCACCAACGGCAATCGCAAGCGGGTGCTGCTGTCGGCGCTCGAGCATCACAGCAACATCGTTCCGTGGCAGCTCGCGGGTTACGCGATCGACGTCGTGCCGCTGACCGAGGACGGGCAGATCGACCTCGACGCGGCGGAGCGGATGGCCAACGAGAGCCACGCGGTCGTCTCCTTCGCGCATGTCTCGAACGTGCTCGGATCGATCCTTGACGCCAAGCGCGCGGCGCAAATCGCGCACAAGGTCGGGGCGAAATTCCTGCTCGACGGGTGCCAGGCGGTGCCGCGGATGGTGGTCGACGTGGCCGATATCGACTGCGACTTTTACGTTTATTCGGGGCACAAGCTCTACGGCCCGACCGGAATCGGCTGCCTGTGGGGGCGAAGCGACTTGCTCAACGCGATGCCGCCATATCAGGGCGGCGGGGCGATGATCGACCAGGTGACGTTCGCCAAATCGACCTTCCTCGATGCCCCCGCGCGGTTCGAGGCGGGCACCCCGCATATCGTCGGCGCGATCGGGCTCCACGCGGCGATCGACTGGACCACCAACATCGGGCTCGACGCGCTTCACGCGCATGAGACAGCGCTGGTGTCCGAATGCCGCGCGGCGCTCCGGTCCATCCCCGGCATGACCCTGTTCGGCCCCGAGGAATGCGCGGGCATCGTCAGTTTCGCGGTCGACGGGGTGCATCCGCACGACATCGGCACCATCCTGGATGACGAGCGCGTCGCGGTCCGCGCCGGGCACCATTGCGCGCAGCCGCTGATGGAATATCTCGGTGTTCCGGCAACCGCGCGGGCGAGCTTCGCCGCGCATAGCGACGGGACGGATATCGAGGCGCTGGTGCGCGGGCTGCATACGGTGCGAAGGATTTTCGGATGAATGAGGAACGCAAGATCGAGACCGAGGAAGTCGAGGCGGTGGACGCTCCGCCGCGCGCCCGGCTGACGCCCGAAGTCGAACGTAAGCGCGATTACCTCACCGGCTTCCTTGCCGCCGAGAAACCCGCTCCTGACGTGACCGGGCCGGGGGGCGACTTGCAGGAGGCGGTGGTCGAGGCATTGAAGTCGATTTACGACCCCGAGATACCGGTCAACATCTACGAGCTCGGGCTGATCTACGACGTCCGGGTCGATGGCGACGGCGACGCGGTGATCGACATGACGCTGACCACGCCCAATTGCCCGGTCGCCGAATCGATGCCGGCCGAGGTCGAAATGCGGGTGCTGTCGGTGCCCGGAATCCGCGATGCCGAGGTCAAATTGGTGTGGGACCCGCCATGGGACCCGAGCAAGATGAGCGACGAAGCGCGCCTGGAGTTAGGAATGTTATGAACGCCCCAATCAAAACGCCCCGCGCCAGGCCCGCCGCGATAACCCTAACGCCGGCGGCCGAACAACGCGTGGCCGACCTCATGGCGCGCGCGCCCGAAGGTGCGATCGGGGTCAAGCTCAGCACCCCGCGGCGCGGTTGCTCGGGGCTGGCTTACTCGGTCGATTATGTGACCGAGGCCGTCGCGTTCGACGAGAAGATCGAAACCCCCGGCGGGACGTTCTTCGTCGATGGCGGCTCGATCCTGTATCTGGTCGGTTCGGTGATGGACTGGGTCGAGGATGATTTCGCCGCCGGCTTCACCTTCGCCAACCCCAACTCCAAGGGCGCGTGCGGTTGCGGTGAGAGCTTCACCGTCTGAAACCGACCTGCTAGGCGGCGCGGCGATGGACCCGCGCTTTGCCCATGTCGACGACTGGATCTTCGACCTCGATAACACGCTCTACCCGGCGTCGACGCGCCTGTTCGACCTGATCGATGCGCGGATGACCGCCTATGTCGGGCGCGTGACGGGGCATGATCCGGTCGAGGCGCGGCGGGTGCAGAAAAACTATTTCCGCGATCATGGCACGACGCTCGCCGGGCTGATGAAGCATCACGATGTCGACCCAAAGCATTTCCTCGACGATGTCCACGCGATCGATCTCGACCGGGTGACGCCCAATGAAAAGCTTACGCGCGGGCTTGCGGCATTGCCCGGGCGTCGGTTCGTATTCACCAATGGCGATGCCGATTATGCCGGCCGCGTGCTGAGCGCGATCGGGATCGGCGACCAGTTTCACGGGCTGATCGACATCCACGCCTGCGATTACCTCCCCAAGCCCGACGCCCACGGATACCGCCTGCTGGTCGACCGCTTCGGGATCGATCCACAACGCGCCGTGCTGGTCGAGGACATGGCCAAGAACCTCCGCCCCGCCAAGGCGCTAGGGATGACGACGGTGTGGGTCGACAATGGCTCCGACCACGGCGATCATGACGCCGACCCCGCGGCCATCGACCATGTCATCAGCGACGTCGGCGAGTGGCTCGCCACCATCCTTGAAGGAAGTGACCAATGATCGAGCAACTTCAGACTGTGATCGACCAGGCCTGGGAGCAGCGCGACACGATCAGCGCCGCCACCACCGGTGACGTGCGCGAGGCGGTCGATGCGGCGCTTGAGTTGCTCGATTCGGGCCAGGCGCGGGTGGCCGAGCCGGTCGCGGATGGCTGGCAGGTCAATCAGTGGCTCAAGAAAGCGGTGCTGCTGTCGTTCCGGCTGAATGCGATGGCCGAGATCCCCGGTGGCCCCGGCGGCGCGGCGTGGTGGGACAAGGTGCCGAGCAAGTTCGCCGGCTGGGGCGCGGCGAAATTCAACGCGGCCGGCTTCCGCGCGGTGCCCGGCGCGATCGTCCGCAAGGGGGCCTTCATCGCCCCGAACGCGGTGCTGATGCCGAGCTTCGTCAACCTTGGCGCTTATGTCGGCGAGGGAGCGATGATCGACACCTGGGCGACGGTCGGAAGCTGCGCCCAGATCGGCCGCAACGTCCACATTTCGGGCGGCACCGGGATCGGCGGGGTGCTCGAGCCCTTGCAGGCCGGGCCGGTGATCATCGAGGACGATTGCTTCATCGGCGCGCGATCCGAAGTCGCCGAGGGCGTGGTGGTCGAGCGCGGCGCGGTGATTTCGATGGGGGTGTTCCTCGGCGCGTCGACCAAGATCGTCGACCGCGCGAGCGGCGAGGTGATGTACGGCCGCGTGCCGGCTTATTCGGTGGTCGTGCCCGGTACGTTGCCCGCCAAGGACGGCGGCCCGAGCCTGGCCTGCGCGGTGATCGTCAAGCGGGTCGACGAACGAACGCGCAGCAAGACCAGCATCAACGAACTGCTGCGCGACTGATGCGCCGCATTTGCCTGATCCTGTTAGCGATGGTCGCGCTCGCCCCGGTCGCGGCGAAAGCGGCGCTTCCGGTCGAGGCGGCGCAAGTGGTTCGCACCTATCCGCATGCCACCGACGCGTTCACCGAGGGCCTGCTGTTCCGCGACGGCTTCCTGTACGAAAGCACCGGCCGAGAGGGCCAGTCGTTCATCCGCAAAACCAACCTCGCGACCGGCCGGACGGTGCAGAGCGTTGCGCTTGCCCCCGGCGTGTTCGGCGAGGGGATCGTCGACTGGAAGGACCAGCTCTACAGCGTGATCTGGCATGGCGGCGTCGGCACGCGCTGGTCGTTGAAGACGTTCAGCAAACTCGGCACCTTTCGCTACACCGGCGAGGGCTGGGCGATGACCCACGATGGCCGCAACATCATCCTGTCCGACGGCACGCCGGTGCTGCGCTTCCTCGACCCGATCACCCTCAAGGTCGTCCGCACGTTGACTGTCACCGCCGACGGCCAGCCGGTGCGGCAGATCAACGAGCTCGAATATGTCCGCGGCGAAATCTTGGCCAATATCTGGATGACCAAATTCATCGTCCGGATCGACCCCGCGACGGGCCACGTCAAAGGGCTGATCGACCTCGGTGCGATCGTGAAGCAGATCGGCGCGACCGACCCCAATTCGGTCCCCAACGGGATCGCTTATGACAAGGCCACCGGGCGGCTGTTCGTCACCGGCAAGAATTGGCCGACCTTATTTCAGATTAAGCTTCCGACGGCGCATTGACGCGGGCGGTCAGGACGCTTCGGCGAGCAGTTTCGTCGCCTCCGCCCCGGTCCAGTCGAGGTCGCCGGTGAAGCGCCACACTTCCTTGCCGGCGGAATCGTAGAGGATCGTGGTCGGCATGATCTGCACCCCGAGCGCGGTAGTCAGCGCCATGTCGGGATCGCGATAAGCGGCGAACTTTCCGATCTTTTTCTCCGCGAGGAAGGCGTCGACCGACGCCTTGGGCGCCGAATCCTGGCTGACCGCGATCACCCCAAGCTTGCCGTCCTTGGCCTGCGCCGCCTCGAGCCTGGCGAGGGTCGGCAATTCCTTGACGCATGGCGCGCACCAGCTGGCCCACAAATTGACCAGCACCGGAACGCCCTTGAACTTGGCGATGCTTGCGGCGCCATCGTCGGGGTTCTTGAACATCGCTGCGGGGGCTGCTTCGCCGTTGTGGCTGCGGTCGACGCCCTTGCCGGTTGCAGCGGGCGCGGCCTGATTGGCGGCTTGTGCTTGAGGCGCATCGGCCTTTTGCCTATCGCAGCCCGCGACGGTGAGGCCGATGAGGAGCAAGACGATTAGCCGCGGCGAGAAGGACACTGGCAGTTCCAATCAGATGTGGGGCGGGCGCTTTGCGGGCGGCCCGGCCGCGGTGATGCGCGAGATCAATGCCTCGATCGCGGTCGACAAGAGGCTATGGCGCGAGGATATCGCCGCGTCAAAGGCGCATGCCGCAATGCTTGGGCAGCAGGGCATCTTGTCGAGCGACGAAGCCGCCGCGATCGCCGCCGGGCTGGACCGGGTCGCGGCGGAATATGCCGACGGCAAGCTGGTCGAGGATCCGGCGCTCGAGGATATCCACATGCATGTCGAGCATCGGCTGACCGAATTGATCGGCCCAGTCGCGGGCAAGCTGCACACCGCGCGGTCGCGCAACGACCAGGTCGCGACCGATTTCAAACTGTTCGTGCGCGGCGCGATCGACCAGTCGCTGGCCGGGATCGACGCGCTTGAAGCGGCATTGCTCGACCGCGCCGAGGAGCATGTCGCCACCGTCATGCCCGGCTTCACCCACCTCCAGTCGGGCCAGCCGGTGACGCTCGGGCATCATCTGATGGCCTATGTCGCGATGCTTGGCCGTGACCGCAGCCGGTTCCAGGATGCCCGCCTCAGGATGAACGAATCGCCGTTGGGCAGCGCGGCGTTGGCCGGGACCGGGTTCGATCTCGACCGCGACCATGTCGCCGCCGCGCTGGGCTTCGACCGGCCAACTGCCAACAGCCTCGACGCGGTGTCGGATCGCGATTTCGTGGTCGACTATCTCCACGCCGCGGCGCTGACATCGGTCCATCTGGCGCGGCTGGCGGAGGAGATCATCCTGTGGGCGAGCCCGATGTTCGGGTTCGTGAAATTGCCCGACGCCTGGTCGACAGGAAGCTCGATCATGCCCAACAAGCGCAACCCCGACGCCGCCGAACTGGTGCGCGGTCACAGCGCGGGCATCATTGCGAACCTGGTGTCGCTGCTGGTGCTCTTGAAGGGGCTGCCGTTGGCCTATTCCAAGGATTTGCAGGAGGATAAACCGCCCTTGTTCGCCGCGCACGACCATTTGACGTTGGGACTCGCGGCGATGGCCGGGATGATCGCCGACCTGGTATTCGTGCCCGACAGGATGCGCGCCGCCGCCGCCGCTGGTCACGCCACCGCGACCGACCTCGCCGACTGGCTGGCGGGCGAGGCGGGGGTGCCGTTTCGCGAGGCGCATCATATCGCGGGCAGCGCGGTCGCGGCGGCCGAAGCTGGCGGCAAGGCGCTCGACGAGCTCAGCCTGGCCGACCTGCAGGCGATCGACCCGCGGATCGGCGAGGCCGCACTGCCCCGGCTGTCGGTCGAAGCGTCGGTCAACGCGCGAACCTCGGCTGGCGGGACCGCGCCGATCCGCGTAGCAGAGGCGATCGCGGCCGCGCGTGCGGCGCGCCGGAGTCGAGCATGAAGCGTTTCCTTGTCCCCCTCATCGCGCTCGCGCTGGCCGGCTGCGGCAGCCTTGGCCCGCTCAAGCCGCCCGCGGGCGAAAAGCTGCCGGTCAAGCCGGCGACGGCACTGACCGTTCCGACCGCCGAGGAGCTGCTCACCCCGCCGGCCTATGCCCACCCCGAGCGGGTCGACGAAATCCTCAAGCGATCCGTGCCGCGCAAGGTCGACCGCTTCGACCTGCCCCCGCCCGACGGCGGTGCCGCGCCATTGCCCGACACCGCGCCAACATCACCGGAGACGCCGACCGTGAGTGACCCCAAGTGAGCGACAGTTCGACCTTCCGCCCGGTTCGAAAAGCCGTGTTCCCCGTTGCCGGGCTCGGCACGCGGCTGCTGCCCGCGACCAAATCCAGCCCCAAGGAAATGCTGACCATCGTCGACAAGCCGCTGATCCAATATGCGGTCGAGGAAGCGCGCGCGGCGGGGATCGAGCAGATGATCTTCGTCACCGGTCGCGGCAAGGGCGCGCTGGAGGATCATTTCGACGTCGGCTTTGAGCTCGAGACGGTGATGCGCGGGCGCGGCAAGAGCCTCCACGCGCTCGAGGCGGCACGCACCGGCTTCGGCGAGATCGTCAGCGTCCGCCAGCAACAGCCATTGGGCCTCGGCCATGCGGTGTGGTGCGCGCGGCACATCGTCGGCGACGAGCCGTTCGCGGTGCTGCTGCCCGACGATCTGATGGCGGGCAAGCCGGGCGCGCTGGCGCAGATGGTCGCGGCCTACAACGAGGTCGGCGGCAACATCGTCTGCGCCGAGCAAGTCGCGCCCGAGCGGACCGCGAGCTATGGCATCATCACTCCCGGCGCCACCGTCGGCAACCGCACCGAAGTGCTCGGCCTGGTCGAAAAACCCGCCCCCGCCGACGCCCCGTCGCGCCTCGGCGTGATCGGCCGCTACATATTGCAGCCCGAAGTGATGGCGATTCTCGACCAGCAGGAGCCGGGCGCGGGCGGCGAAATCCAGCTGACCGACGCGATGGCCAAGCTGGTCGGCACCCAGGCCTTCCACGCGGTCACGGTCGACGCGGTGCGGCACGATTGCGGCGACAAATTGGGATTCGTGCTGGCGAATCTGGCGCTCGGGCTAGCCGACCCGGACATTGGCGCGAAGGTCGCGGAGGCGGCGCGCGGCGGCGCTTAAGGTGACTAAAGTTGCCCAGTTCAACGCCTTTTTGGGGGTGATTTGTAACTTTAAGGATGTGCGTTCGAGCGCCCGCTTATTCGGGTGGCGGGTGTCAATCGGATGATGAGAAAGAGCCACTAGGAGAGTCGCACATTTCGGACCAAATAGGACAGCGAATTCTGACACGCCCCGAATCAGAAGCCGGTGCAGTTCGGTGTTTTTGGAGCAAGGCCAAATGGGTCGCCTTGCTAATGTCCGCTATGGGTCGAAAGCGGACACTGGCGAGCGAGCATGAGACACGTTACCGGTGCTATGGCGAGATACATCAAGAGGAGGGGCCAATGACGAAATCGCTATTGCTACTTTCTGTCGCGGGGCTGCTGCTGTCCGCGTGCCAAGCAGGAGAGGAGCCTGCAAACGACGCCGCCGAAGTGAATAGTACTGCTGCTGTCGACACTGGGGCGGATGAGCAGGCAATCCGCGGACAAGTCGCTCACTGGCTGCAGCTCGTGAAAGCCAAGGATGCTGCAGGCATTGCCGAACTCTACGCCGCGGACGGCGCGGTGATGCCCCCTAACGCGCCGATCAGCAAAGGACGCGCGGCGATCCAGCAGACTTGGGCATCGATGATGCGGACGCCCGGCTTCGGTCTAACCTTCGCTCCGGAGCAGATCGTTGTGTCATCGTCGGGTGACATGGCGCTCGATCGTGGGACGTATAGTCTAACGATTGCGCCCAACGGCACTTCGAAGACCGACACCGGCAAGTACGTCGTTGTCTGGCGGAAGATCGGCGGCGAGTGGAAAGCCGCGGCGGACATCCTCAACAGCAACCTGCCAGCCAACGGAGGCTAGTTGGCCTCGGGGCGCCGCATCGTTGAGACAGGCCTACCCATCATAAGTTGCGGATCGACATCCGGACCGTCGCCTGAATGCTAGCGCCGGTGAGCTGCTACCGTCGAGCGGAACGTCCGCAATGGGTCGAAAGCGGACTTCAGCGTCGGCCTAGTTGGGACAGCGGGTCGGAGAGCGCTTGTCGATTGCGACAAACCTATGTCGTTTCAGTCGGAAATTTTGCTCGGAACAACTTGGCCCCACTCCGTCGGACGGCCCAAAAGTGACCTTGATCAGGTCAGTGTTCCGCTGGGCCTCGACATCCCACGTCATCTCGCGCGGTGGGGAGCCTTCGGGAACTGCAACCACACCGCCAGTCCAGCGGTCGACAAAGAAGTAAGTGCCGTAAGCGAGACCGCAGGACACATAGGACCGCGAGAAGTGGCCATTGAAGCTGATGCGCTTTTCCATGCCCTTTTGCACAGGCGAAAGCATCGCTCGGGTCTCA
>ENA-OFCE01001629-OFCE01001629.1-metagenomes-genome-assembly--contig:-NODE-1629-length-11054-cov-14.064733_pt1 | contig 11054 bp, 12 predicted proteins | sample MGYA00153388_OFCE01 | MGnify analysis MGYA00153388
GAGAAGCGAGAGTGAGTTTCCAGCTATAAAAGAGCATAAAGCCCAAGGAAACCAAGGCGATAAAAAATTGACTGGGTAAACCGAGGACAATTGCGGAAACTAGCTGATTGATGGCGTTAACATCAGCAATGCGGCTGACTACTTCTCCACTGCGTCGTCCTTCAAAGTAGGATAGGGGCAGGTGGAGGAGTTTTCGCCCGTATTCCAGAATCAGCCCTAATTGCAGCCGCTGACCAAAGTGACCGATCAGGTGAGACTGTACCAAACCGATCGCACTACTGAATAGATTCATCGCGATGACGCCAATTGCTACGGTAGTTAGCAGTTGGGTATCTCCCCGCACCAACACGTCATCGGTGAGGAGTTGCATCATCAAAGGGGAAGCGAGGGAAAGCAGTCCGATGGCGATGTTGATTGCAATCGCTTGGACGAGAATGGCGCGATAGGGCCAAACGCGCACCAAATAACGCCCAAATCCGCCTATTTTATCCTCCGGTTGTTGATAAAAACGGCTGTCGTCTGCCTCCAGCAGCAGCATCACGCCATTGTCCCAACCCTTGACTAACTCCTCGCGGGTGAGGTAGCGAATGCCGACGCCAGGGTCAGCAATTACATATTTTTTCCCCTTTTGCCCGTACAAAACGACCCAGTGGTAGCCTTTCCAGTGAATGATGGCTGGTAGGGGCGCTTTATGCAAAGAGTCAAGCAGTTGCGGAGAGGCTTTGACTTGGCGGGCATTAAATCCGAGGGCTTCTGCACCCCGTTTTAACCCCAGCAGGGAGGTTCCCCGCGACCCGGTGCCGACTGCTTCTCGAACCCTACTGATGGCAAAGGTGCGTCCGTAGTGTTTGGCAACAGTAGCAATGCAGGCAGCACCACAGTCTTCTTCACTGTGTTGGAGTACACTTTGGTATCGCATGATATCTTACCCATTAGGAGCAGTATTTTCCCATCTATGACTTGCAGCTCAAAGGTGGCATCTTTGGCTTGACTAGCGCATTTTATAGGCTTGTTGACGAAATTCTTTCAAGGCTTCACAATTCATGGCAGGCAGATTTGAGGTTTTTTGCTAATTCTCAATTTTCTGCCTTTAGGGAGCCTGTGCCAATCACAGGCTCCCTTTTCTTTCCCTTGTTAATCTAAACTCCAGGATAGAAGGAAAGGCAGAGTTAATGTAATGGGAGGATTGAGATACTCAGACAAAAAAAGATTCGTAGAGTTTTTAGATAAAGGGAATGCAGATAATTTCTATAAAGTCCTGAAAATCTTTTATCAGGAGCTAATTAATGAATGGGTAGAAGCTGGGAATCAGGCCAAAGACTTTGCGGAGAAGGGAGCGAAGATAGTGGTCATCCTTGATAATGCGAGTTTTCATAAAAAAGAAGAGTATATCGAGAAAATCGAAGCAGAAATGCCCAATCTTCATTTAGAGTTTCTTCCCGAATATAGCCCAGATTATAACTTAATTGAATTGGTTTGGCATTCAACGAAAGAATACGTTGCCAATGGGCTATTTACATCAATTGAAGAACTAGAGTATTTATTACATCAACTTTTAAATGAAGGAGAGTTAGTTATTAAGTGGGGACGAAAGCTGAAAAACAAGGGTGATGCTCTTATCACAGTTTAAATGCATAACAGCTTAGCACAGTCTCTAGCGATCGCCTAGTTCAGTCAACTTTACTTTTCTTTAGAGACAGCCTCTAAAGCGAGTTAAACGACACATCATTATTAAATCTATACCCGATTAGCTACAATACGCGATCGAGCATCAAGGGGAACACTTGGTCGCGTGTTGTTTCCGCTCAACTAACTAAGGAATAGAGAGTTGAGCGGAATCCATGTTACGGTAAAGGAGGAAAAGTAGGTGGTCTACCTGTTTGAGCAACCGTACTAACTACTTGACCTACATTTAAGCCAAGAACGGTTCGAGAAAAATCGTTACCGTTTTTGAAACCTAGTCGCTTGGCGTCATCTTTCCCTGCCTGTAATCCATCAACCAATCGGATCGTGCTACCATCACTAGCTGTGAAGGTGACGTTGCCCAGTCCGCCACCCGTGGCTTTCTCTGCTTGCTGGTCATTCAGTTCATTCCACAATTTAACTTCCATGTTTTTTCTTCTTAATTGTTTTGGAATCGATTTTGTTAGGTTTTGCCATGCTCTAACCTAGCTGACAAAATTGGCATGGGTTACTACACTCAAAGTACCTTTTGCATTGTTCTCCTGAATGTCAGGATTTACGAATGCAAACGAAACCATCTGAGCAGCATCACTGCAACTCAAAACAGCAGATCATAAGAGACATGAAAAACCTAAACAAATACAAAGGCTACACCGACTTGAGCCGCTTTGTATCTTAGTAACCCCTGGCAGCATAAATTCGGATATGGCTTAGGTGCCTATTTATGAGCCGGATTATTAACCACACCAAGAATAACGCATTTATCCGTCCATAGGGGATCTTTACGAAAGCTTTATTTTTATTTCTTTGTTGCAACCCACATTCCGCACCCTCAACTGGCACACACACAGTTGGGGTGGGAAGGAAGAGTCGATCGGTCGGGGAGATTTGAGTAGAAATACTCAGAAAGCCGTGTCACGATCGCGATTCGTGGTCAATTTTGAAAAATACAGCCGACGGAAGTGCTTCCAGAAAGATCGTTGGAGATTAAGTGCGCGCGACAACAACCAACCTGTGTCGCTCGAAAGCTTGGTAAAACGATTCAGGATGAAAATGTGCGCTCGTGTAAAGGAACAACAAAAACCAGTCGTCCTCTGTGCAGCGCTGCGGATAAAAATAGTCTAAACTCAGGTAGCAAACAACTCGCTCGAACTCAAGAAGCCCGTGCATCAAGCAACTGAGATAACCGTCTCTAACCTCGACCATCTTGGTGTGATAGCAGGTCTAGTTGATGAAATAGGAATTGTTCAAAAAATCAACGAGTTAATAGGGGAACAACCGGGTGAGATTGTCAGTCCGGGTCAGGCAGTCAAAGCGATGATTATCAATGGGTTAGGGCTAGTTTCCGCTCCATTATACTTATTTCCCAAATTTTTTGAAGGCAAAGCAATCGAACATTTAATAGGTGAAGGTATTCAAGCATCACACCTGAACGAATACCGCTTAGGTAGAGTATTAGACAAGTTATATTTGGCAGGAAGCAGCCAAATATTTACAACTATCGCCGCTTCCGCAGCTCAAAAATTTGAGATCGAGACAGAGACATCCCATTTAGATTCAAGTTCCTTTCACCTCCATGGCAAATACGAATCGGAGCTAGCATCTGTATCTGTTATCGAGTCAGAAACGGCAATCGAGCGCGGAGAGCGCAAGTCCACTAAACCTGTGTCATCGGCCGTGCCAATTAAGATTACCTACGGCTACTCCCGCAACCACAGGCCCGACTTAAAACAATTCATTTTAGATTTAATTTGTAGTAGCGATGGAGATGACCACTATTTTTACGGGTGGGTTCGGGAAATGAATCAGATCGTGCCGTATTCGCATCAATTTGTCAGGAGTTTAAACAACAGTTAAATCTGGAGAGTTTAATGGTTGCAGATAGTGCATTATATTCAGCCCCAAATTTATCCATGTTAACCAATTTAAGATGGTTAACTCTCGTAACGTTGAGCCTAAAACAAGCGCAGCAACTGGTATCTCAGTTAAATGAAGCAGAATTTACCTCCAGTTCCGTGAGTGGATATAGTTGGTCAGAACACAAAAGTAATTATGGTGGAATTGAACAAAGATGGTTAGTAGTAGAGAGCCGCTTGCGACGCGAGTCAGACCGACAAAAACTCGAAAAAAAACTCAAAAAAGCCCAAGCTGAAGCTGAGAATAAACTGCAAGAACTCTCAAAAATTGAATTTGCTTGTGCCGCAGATGCTGCCGCAGCAGCTCATCGCTTATCCAAACAACTAAAATCTTACAACATTACCCAAGTTAGTAGCAAAGAAATTACAGCACAAACTGATACTAATGCGACAAATGCTCGCGAGAAATCCACCTCGAATCTGAGATTTAAAGTTCAAGCAAAACTGGAACCAGATACAGGTGCGATCGCCCAAGAAACCAAAGCGTGTGGCAGGTTTATTCTCGCCACTAACGTGCTGGACGCTAAGCAATTAGAGCCTGACGATATGATTGTGAAATATAAGGAACAGCAGTCAGCGGAAAGAGGGTTTGGATTCTTGAAATTGTAGTTTACGCGAACACTAGGACAAAAAGGGGCCCCGCCAAAAATGGACGGGGCTGGTTGTGCGGGGGACTAACTGGCGGCCCGCAGGTCGGCGGGTAACTCGTATAAGTCGATCCCGTTGCATTCCAATTGTTGCTCTAAGTCAAATCCTTCCCATTGTCCGGTCAGCTCGGTGTCGTACTTGAGGGAGGCAACCTCCCAACCGTTGCCGACAGTCCAAAACAACCCAGCTTTGTCGCCATCCCAGTCTAGTCGCCAGCCCTTAGCGTCGCTCCGGCTCTTGATCAGCTTGCCGATTTTGCAGCCGATCGCCGAAAGCTCTTCCCGGATGATCAGGAATTGCTGATACTGCTTAACACGCTCTCCGAATATTGCAGCAAGAGCCTTGTCAGCTTTAGCGATCGGCTGCACCCGCCCGCGGCCGTTGTCTCCCCGGTTGGGCGGTTCATCATCGGTTCCGATCGCTGCGGGTGCTGCGGGTGTTGCTGTTTGGGCGATCGGTGCTTGGGCTACTTTTTCGGCTTCTGCTTTGGCTAGCGCTTCATAGCAGGATACTGTCGCCTCCCAGTGGCCTCGTTTTACGTCGCTGGCGGTTTGGGAGACTTGGCAGCAATAACGGTTATCTTCAATCAGTCGAGCAAAAGGACATTGGGAACAGGTAAAGGATGCGGGGGCGGTAGTGTCGATCGTCGTGGCAGTCTGTGTTACGTTCATTGTTAGTCCTACCTTTGGGGCTAATTCCACCGCCTGTGGCCTCAGAAACTTTGGGCGGTGGTTTGTTTTTTGGGTAAGCTTGTCTTACCTCATGTCTTACATTATGACAGTTTGTTAGACAGTTGTCAATAGCAGTTAGACAAATTGTTAGACAAAATAAGACAAAAGTAAGGCAAGTGTAAGACCGAGTTAGGTTATGGTCTTACACTTGCCTTAGTTGTAAATCTGGGTTAGGCGGTGGCATCCCAGATATCAGACTCTGTGACGAGTGCCTTTAACCTCGCTGCGATTGTTGCCCGCGTCCCTTTGGTGTCGGTTCCCTTTGCCGATGCCAGTTTGCGGATTGACTGGATTGACATTTTATTAAGCAGTCCCTCGATGTCGGCTGCTGTTGTTGTCGGTGTCGGGACGATCGGCGTGTCTGTGGTATCTGTGGCTTCGACATCAATTATCGGCTCAACATCTGGCGCGGTTGGTGCTTCTGGTGCTGTTGGGGCGATCGGCTCCGGCGTGGTGGGTTCTGCTGTAGTGTCGGCTGGCTCAAGAATGCCGATCACCTCAGTTGCAAATTTGATGTCGATCGCGTCTTTGAAAGTCCCGACCTGTGATGCGTCTACGTGGTGCAGCATCATCAATGCCGTGTCTACTTGACTCAATGCCGATTCACACGCTTGCTCGACTGATTGCAACTGCTGGCGGTAGTCTTGGAGCGCCGTGAGTTTGGTTTGGAGGGAGGCGATTTGAGTTTGGATATCAAGGATTGAAGCGTCAACTTGGGCGAATTTGGCAGTTAATAAAGTAGTCATTGTGGTGTCCTGTATGGTGTGATGTGGCTGTAGTGCTTGCCGTATATGGGTTTGTTTGAGGTGTCTTACCCTTATGTCTTACATACTAGCAATCTGTTAGACAGTTGTCAAGCGGTTGTAAGACTATTTTGTTAGACATAAGGGGGGTGTATGACAAGCAAGTGTATGACAGATTCTGCTTATATGTCATACAAACGGCGATGGGTGTTATACAATGGTGTCATACATATATGACCGAGGTAAGGCAATGCCTTCGACATCGTTAACTTTTCGCTGTCCCGATGAAGTGTTGGACGCGATCGACAATTTAGGGAAAGAGCGTTATCCGGCGGCAAATAATAACCACGGGTGCGATCGCTCTAAGACTTTGATCGACATTATGCGGGCGGGCATCGAGGCGCTAAATGATGGCTCTGTTGTCTTACCCGCACCTGAAGAAGTCAGACAACAGCCGTCTGACGTAAGACACAACTTGTCAGACAGCGTGTTAGAGGCGCGTATTACAGAAATTGTCCAACGTCAGACAGAACCATTGTTTGCAGAGAAGTTCTCCGCGATCGAGGAACGCCTGGAAAAGTTGAGCGCCTGAGTGATGGTGGTGGCGATGAATCACTCAGGCAGCAACTCAAACAAACTCAAGAGCAATTAGAAGAAGTTACGCGCGATCGCCAGCAACTCCAAACCGAACTCGCAGAACTGCAAAAACGACTGGACGCTGCCGAACAGAATCCAGATTCTGCGATCGACTTATCGGGCAAGGCAGGCGAGCTTGTAAATTTCTTTAGGACGCTCCTGCCAAAAGACACCAAGCTACCCAAAAATACTATGTCGAAGGTTAGGGAGATTTTGGAAACAACAGAAGATTAGAAGCGCGATCGCCCGATCAGCCTAAAACAAACCACTCATCCAACTGCAACAAAAAACTTTAACCTCAAAGGAGCCTTTACTAATGACCCACTTCGGCATTCTCTGTCCAGCCGACACCGGCCATTTCAACCCCATGACAACATTAGGCTGCGAACTGCTTGGCCGAGGCCATCGAGTCACCGTATTTAACTTCCTCGATGCTAAAGCAAAAACTCTAGCCACCGGATTAGAATTCCAGCCATTTGCTGAAGATGAGTTTCCCGTCGGCTGGTTTGGAGAAATCCTTAGCCAACGCGGAAAACTTAGTGGACTTGCGGCATTGCGACATACTTTTAAGGCCGTTGCGAAGACTTCGGATGCTATTCTCAGAGAGGCTCCGATGACCATTAAAAAAGCTGGTGTAGAAGCTTTGCTAGTAGACCAAGTTTCACTGGAAGGAGGAACAATTGCAGAATTTATAAACATTCCTTTTATCACAGTTTGCAGTGCGTTACTATTAAATCGAGACCCCGACATTCCACCCATTTGTACCCTTTGGCAGTACGATCCGACTTGGAAAGGACGCTTACGGAATCAAGTCAGCTATCAGTTACTCAGTTTGCTTGCAAGACCAATTCGAGAAGCGATTTCTGAGTATCGCAGAAAGTGGAACTTACCTTTGCACTCCCACCCAAACGATTATTACTCGAAACTAGCTCAAATCACTCAGCAGCCGGCTGAATTAGAGTTTCCCAGACAAAATTTACCCCCTTATTTCCATTTCACCGGCCCTTATCACAATCCAGCCACTCGCAAACCAGTGCCTTTTCCCTTTGAACAATTAACTGGGAAACCATTGATTTATGCCTCTATGGGAACTATTCAAAATCGCTTGTTGGAGGTTTTTCAAACGATCGCGTCTGCTTGTGAAGGATTAGAGGCCCAATTGGTAATATCTCTCGGAGGCGGTGCGACTCCCGAATCTTTTCCGCCCTTGCCGGGAAATCCGATAGTTGTTGGGTATGCACCGCAATTAGAATTGCTGCAAAAAGCGACTCTCACGATTACTCATGCTGGCATGAATACAACCTTGGAATCTTTGAGCAATGGAGTCCCAATGGTGGCAATTCCTGTGGCGAATGATCAGCCGGGAGTGGCGGCGCGGATTGTTTATACGGGTGTTGGCGAGGTGGTTTCTTTGAAGGAATTGAGCATTCCTAAAGTCCGATCAGCAATTGTGAAAGTCCTAACCCAAGAGTCCTATAAACAAAGGGCGATCGAGATGCAAGAGGCGATCGGGCGATCGGGCGGAGTCAAGCGAGCGGCTGATATTATCGAACAGGCTGTATTGACTGGAAAACCGGTTTTGGTTGGGAAATAATACTTTTTGGCGCTGATTTTAAGCTCCTAGAAGAGCAAAAATAAGCTGTAGCCAAAAGGTCGATCGCCCGATCGGCCAAACAAAAAAGCCCTTGACGTGATGCCGAGGGCTTTTTGAATGAAGGGTAATTTGCAATTGGTAATTGGAACGGGTGTCCCCAATTACCTGAAGTATAGCGGCTCTAGGGTTGCCCCTCGCGATCGCGCTTGGTACGCTCTTCCATGTTTTTGCAGATGCGATCGGCTACGCTGACGGCTTTCTCCTTACCACCATCCTTCCCAACGCAGTCGCCGAATGCTTCCTCGGGCGTGTCGTACAGATACCAGGTCTGGTCGCCGTACACAAGGCAGAGGAAGATTTCACGGTAAAAAAATAGATGTTCGATCGGTTGTGATGGGGGGAGGATTTGGCGGCGGGGCATAGTTTTGGTTATTGGTTATTGGGTCGCGCTACGATGCTAAATCATCCCTGACAACGTAGCGCTCGGTTAGGTTCTAATTCGATTCGCACTTACTTACTTTTTTCTCGTGCTGAAAGCGCTCCGCTTCCCATCCGGCACGAGCAGCGGGCGATGGCAAGTCCTCCTTTTTTCCTCCAGCTTGATAGTGATGCTGGCCCCTTACAAATTCAAAATGAAATTCTTGATTTTCCATAATTCTTGCTCTCATTTATGTTCAGCGGGCGATGTTCAGCGGGCGATGTTTAGTGCAGCCATCCGATCGTCGGTTAATTGCTGAATCTGCTGTGGGGGTTGCCAGCGATCGCCCCAGTTCTGGCGAAGTCGGCAAAGTGCGATCGGCTTAGGTAGCAGTTCGGCCGCTTCTACCCAAACCCCAATTCCTGATTCCTGTTGGGCATAGTAAGCATTAAATTGTGCCTGTGATACTTTTGCCAGCCTTCCTTGCTGCGAGGCTTGCCACAGTCGATCGATAGGCAGTATCTCACGCTTCACAACCCGAACAATTCCTAGCAGTTCAGCAGTCGGCATTGTGGCATAAATTGCAATATTATCGCCCGGTTTTAGAGAGGTTCCAAAGCTACCTTTACGCAGTTCGATCGACTTGGGATTGTGGCTGAGGAAGAAGGCAGAAGCCCAGCACGGGTGTACTGAAATTAAGTAAGTATTAGTTGGCATTCTCGTCACCTTTGATTAGTCGATCGAGCATCTCCCGCGCTTCTGTGTACAGATTGTGATTACGCCCGCCACGCCGAACACCCCACAGCAGCCAGATAGTCTTTTCTTGCCCTAATTCTTGCGCGATGACGAGCTTGGCTAACTTCATTTTGTCCTCCTGTTCCAGCGGAGAATCAGCGGCAAACACTGCTTTTTCGGCTGTTCCGGTTAACAACTGTTCCAGCATCTCAGAAAGGTGTTCCCTTTGTTCCATAAGGCTTCCGGGCTGTTCCGGTTCTGGCTCTAGCGTGTTTTTGGGTGTTCCAGAGTTTTCCGAAGTATTAGGGGTGTTCCCGATCGGAACATCGTCAACAGTCGCGTTTTTTGGTGTTGGGTGCTTAACCAATTTGACCAATGTGCGATCGGATAATGGCTGTCCCGGTAGTTTAATTTTTGCTTCAAAGCGTGGGGTAGCTCTACCTGTTTCCTCATCTTTATTGCCCAAAATTTCCACCTCTAGCAAAGCTTCATCCCGCAGAGATGCGAACCCTTTGGCATTAGCTAATCCTGCCAGAGTTCGGGTGTGAGAGATGATTAAGCCGAACATCTCAACCTTGCGGATATCTGTTACCAATTGCTCGAAAAAGTCTGTTGAGTTTGGGCATTTTCCACCCCAGCGCGTAAACTCATCACAGATAAACGTCAACGGCTGAAACTTCGGGTTAGGTTGGGATTGCACAACTTTGTACCGCTTGGCTACTTCCTCAGCAAACCAGGCAAGCTTTGCATCAATAGCCAGGTAATTCATTCCGCCGCCGATGACCTCGCACCCTTGCCAAGCACCATAAGCAGCATGGGGGTCAAGCACTATTACACGATGACCCGCTGCGAGACGCTTGCCCACTTCCTGTTCTGCGAAGTGAGTTTTGCCGCTTCCCGGTGCACCGTAAATCAAAACGCTGGGATACCAGATGAGTTTAGGAATTTTGGGCCCGTCTGCCTGTTCCGGCTCAATCGCCGATGCAGTTCGATCGCTCACCTTATCGCTGGGGTCGGTGATACCCGCCAGAGTTTGTGTCCCTGACAACAGGAACGGAGTCTTTTGGTTCCGCAGAAACTCCATATATTCCTGCTTTTTGTCATCAGACAGTCCTGCGGTTTCCGCCTCAAAGATGGCTTCTTCGGCATCCAGTTGAGCGATTTTAATATCCGCTTCACCCAATACCTCACACTGCTTGAGAACTACGGCCCGATCGTTCGCAGCAGCTTCCAAGTCAGCTTGCAGGTGAACTTCAGAGATTGCAACACCGCGATAATCATCCAGCAATTCACCGCGAGCTGCAATCTCCCCTTTTGCTAAGTCGCGTTTTTGGGCGATTGCCTCGTAAGTTGCCAGTTGCCTTTCAGAATTCTGCAAACTCCGCAGTCCAACACCCGCAGCACCAAAGCTACAAGCAGACAGCAGCATCCACAGCGTTTTATGGGGATTGGTTGCCGGAACAGATTTCTTAAAAACCACCTCACCAGGGACACCATTCTCTATCCACTGCTGGACATGGTAATTGGTCATAGTGTAGGGCTTGCCAGATTTGTCAGCGCATTGCAGCGTCTGTTGTCTGTTGCGGATACAAGCCTGTACCGTATCGCTTGCTGTCCCCTTGAGAGCTTGTATGCCACCACCGACTCCGAGAGCTAGAGCTACGCCAACTGCCGACAATTTTGTCGTTACCGAAAATCCCTCAAAAGTCAACAGCAGTGCGCGATTCGACTTAAGTAACTGAGCGTGTTTTGTTGTCAGAGCCATTACTTGCGCCCTCCTTTGAGTTTGAGAACTAAGCAGAAAACGATGATAGAGAGCGCTAGAGGTGGCAGGTAGTTCAGGTACAGCATCGGATTCGTTGGCTTACCCGCTGCCCTAATTTGTTCAATGCCTGTGGTGATACGTGCTTTTGCCTCTGATGCTTGCTGTGATTCCGCGATCGGTTCGGC
>ENA-OFCE01001630-OFCE01001630.1-metagenomes-genome-assembly--contig:-NODE-1630-length-11052-cov-7.958716_pt1 | contig 11052 bp, 8 predicted proteins | sample MGYA00153388_OFCE01 | MGnify analysis MGYA00153388
TTTTCGTAGGAAATTATGGTTTTCAATTTCCTTAGCATAGGGTTTGCAAAGGGGAATCTCCTTGCCGTTTCAGGGGGGTGCTCAGGAGCGGTAGCTCCGTCGAAGAGGACCTAGGGTCCCATAGCGAAGAACAAAGTGCGGTAGCATTTTGTTCTTGTAAATTGGAATCATCGGCTAAGTGGTGGGCAGGAAAGAAGGGGGTAATAAACAGTATGCCATATACATTATTTACATTTTGTAGGAGGTGGTTTATAATCTTGTTGAGGTAGAATTTTACAAAATCTACAAGAGTTTTGTCTGCTAGCCATGCAAGTTGGCCTTGGATACTATGGAAAGAAAGTATCGGGGAATTGAAGCTGCATGGGCTAGTTAACCTGCTATTATGAGGAATTACGTGATGTACAGTGTGAAAAAGAACACAATTGACTTTGCCAGGGACTTCGATTATATTTTATTTTCGCTTGTTTTACTGGTGGCATCCTTCGGGTTGGTGGTATTACATAGTGCTACACGGGTAATGCCTCCAAATGTAAATGGAAATGGCCTGTTTGTAAAACAGGTTATTGCACTGCTGATGGGAATTGCTTTATGCCTGATCATTAGCGCTGTGGACTATCAGAGTATAAAGAATTTGGGTTGGGTATTTTATATAGGATGTGTTATCTTACTTGTAGGAGTCCTGTTTTGGGGAACAGGAAAAACGCAAGTCGGTACAAACGGATGGTTTAATTTTAAGGGAGTAAGCTTTCAACCCGCGGAAATAAGCAAATTGGCGTTTGTAATTTACATATCAAAGTTCTTTGAAAAAATAAAGGAAAATGACAGCAGGCATAAGAATATAGTAAAACTTATTTTATATGCAGCCATTCCTGTTATCCTGGTTTTAGCACAGCCGGATGCTGGTTCTGCTATGGTTTTCATGTTTATGTTTGCAGTTATGGTATACATTTGTGAGATACCCTATAAATATATTTTTCTGGCAATGGGTTCTTTTTTGGCATCGTTGCCGGTTTTATGGTTATTCCTCTTACAGCCACACCAGAAGGACCGGATAATGTCCTTTCTATCTCCTGAAAAATATTCAAAAACCATCAGTTTCCAGGTTACGCAATCGACAATGACGATTGGTGCAGGCCAACTGACAGGGAACGGGCTTTATAATGGGATTCAAACTCAAAACCTGGGTGTTCCGGAAAAACACACGGACTTCATTTTCTCTGTCATAGGTGAAGAATTTGGTTTTATAGGGTGTGGTGTTATCATCGTCCTGTTTTTGGTGATCTTACTGCGGTGCTTATATATAGCTAAAAAGTCGAAAGATGCATATGGTTCATTCTTAGTGATAGGGATCGCCAGCATGTTCTTTTTTCATATTGCTGAAAATATAGGGATGAACATAAGATTGCTTCCGGTTACGGGAATACCCTTACCCTTTATAAGTTATGGCGGGAGTTCGATGATAACCAACTTCATTGCTATAGGAGTGATCCTGAGTGTTTCTGCAAGAAATAAGAGAAAAGGGTTATTTGCATAACACACAACCAAGAAACGGATGGAAGGAATTCTTAGAAGCCTATTTTTGCAGAAGGGGGTCATGTATGCTCAAAAGGAAGAGTAAATTAATCCTTATGCTGGCATTGTCCATATTGGGATACATACTGGCAATACAATTCCGGAGTACATTCTATTCAAGTAAGCAAAGGCTATCGGTTTCAACTGAAATCAGTGTCCTTAAAGAGAATATACAAAAAGAGAAGCAAGAGGGTCAAACCCTTATCGAACAGATAAAAAATGCGGAAAAGACCAACAAAAGTTTGTTGGATTATCAAGCTCTTAGTAATCACAATGATGCTATCAGGAATTTAATTACTACTAGAGATATACTCAAACGCAGCATAGGGTTAACGGATGTGAAAGGTTCCGGAATAATCATTGAACTCATGGACGCACCTAAGGAAGCAAAAGTAAATCCGCGGCTGGCAATTATTCATTATTCGGATGTCATGAAGGTTGTGAATGAGCTGAAAAAAGCAGGTGCCCAAGCAATATGCATAAATGATGAAAGAGTAATCTGGTCAAGTGAACAAATATGTGCCGGGCCTACCATTCGGATAAACAATAATCGATACCCCATTCCCTACATAATAAAATCCACGGGCGACTCCAATCAATTATATGAGGGTGTTACAAAAAGCGGCATAGTCTCTGCATTGTTCGATGCTAAAATCAGGGTGAGAATAGAAAAATCCAAGGAAGTAGTAATACCAGCATACCGGCATAATACGGACAATTTAATTAATGGATTAGAGGTGATTGACAGTGAAACCAGGTAAGAATATCGCATTGGCTTTTGTATGTATGATCCTTGGGTGTACACTTACAGTGCAGTTCAGAAGTATAGCCTATAACACAAAAATGGCCAGCCTGGAAAACCAAAGTTTAAGTGAGCTTCGAAAAATACTGTTAGATGAAAAGAAAAAGAATGATGAGCTGAAGAAGCGATATGACGAACTGGAAAAGGAAAACGCAATCTACACAAATGCAAACAGCAATGTAGACGTAACAATAGATAAGCTGAATGAGGAAATACAGAGGCTTAAGATAATGGCAGGGGTAACAGCTGTAAAAGGTAAGGGGATTATAATAACGCTTAATAATAACGGACCCGTGCGTGTAACTGAGGCTCAAATATTGGATGTAATAAATGAACTTCGAGCATCGGACGCCCAGGCCATCTCGGTGAATGAAGAGCGGGTCTTGGCTATGACGGAAGTGAGGAGTACTTTGCACTATATGATGGTAAATGGAAGGCAGACCTTACCCCCGTTCGTAATTAAAGCCATATCGAATTCCGATAGGCTGGAACATTCGCTCAAAATGATAGGAGGCGTTGTTGAACGTCTTGAAGAAGATGATTTTATTAAAGTGGAAGTGAAAAAGTCTGATGAAGTTATTATACCGAGAGTAAGGGATGATGGTACCACAATAAAGTATGACCTTTTAACGCCCGTTAAATAAATTATTCCATAGATTTAAATCCTCCCAATGTGGTAAAATATACACTGCACTATACAAATTCGGATGGAACTTAGCTGATTCGTGCATCGTAAAGCCCCAGAACCGTTGGCTGTACGATGCCCAAATCAGCAGTTACCAATCCGATTGTATATAATAAACTTACAAATAGCAGAGGGCTGCCTCTGCTGTATATATACGGAGGATCAACGTGAAAATAGCAGGGATAGAACTTGAAAACAATATTTTTCTGGCACCCATGGCAGGAGTGACCGATATGCCCTTTCGCATTCTTTGCAAGGAGCAGGGGTGTGGTCTGGTCTACACGGAAATGGTGAGTGCCAAGGGAATGCACTACAATGATGAAAAGAGCAGTAAGCTTGCAGATATAAATGATGCTGAAAAGCCAGCCAGCGTGCAGATTTTCGGCTCCGATCCCAAAATAATGGCAGGAATCGCCGAGCGGTTAAACGACTCCGAGGCCAGCTTTATTGACATCAATATGGGTTGTCCTACGCCTAAGATTACCAAGAATGGGGAAGGAAGTGCCCTCATGCGCAGGCCGGAACTGGTAGCGGAGATTGTAAGGGAGGTTTCCCGGGCTACCACCAAGCCTATAACGGTTAAAATACGAAAAGGCTGGAATGACGAATCCATAAATGCAGTAGAAATCGCCAAGATCGCAGAGGAAAACGGCGCCAGGGCTGTTGCTGTCCATGGACGGACCCGGGAACAGTTTTACAGTGGGAAAGCGGACTGGAGCATCATCAGGAAAGTGAAAGAGAGTGTATCCATTCCGGTCATCGGCAACGGAGATGTTGTAACTCCGCAGGATGCGAAAAACCTTTTGGAGCAGACCGGATGTGATGCCGTAATGATTGGTAGGGGTGCCCAAGGCAATCCGTGGATCTTCAAAAAAGTCCTTGCATGGCTCCAAAGAGGGGAGTTAATTCCCGACCCTGCACCGCAGGAGAAAATTGATACCATTATCCGCCATATGGATATGCTGACAGAACTGAAAGGGGAGCATATCGCCCTGTGTGAGATGCGCAAGCACATTGCCTGGTACATTAAAGGCATGCGCAATGCTACTTATGTCAAGGAAAAGGTTTTTCATACTAGTGACAGAGAGGAAATCGTACATTTATTGCATGAATATTTATTAGGATAAAGCATAGAAAAGGCTGTGGTGTTCCTAAATTTTACTCCATTCTTTTATTGTTAAAGAATAAGGCTGCCCAATGGCAGCCTTATATTAAATCTTATTTATATTTGCATTATTAAAACCTGTCAAAATATGCAGTCAAGGAATGAGTTTTTGAAGTAATTCCTTTCCTTGGGTACGTGTCATAGCATCCTTAGGTCGAAATTCCTTTGAACTAGTATCTACAAGTCCCCATTTATAGATTGTTTGGGCTGCATCTAATGCCCAGGTACTGATTAGCGCTTCGTCTGCGAAAGATACAGTTTCACGTTGAATTTGCGGTGTTACTTTTAAATAGTCAACGAAACGAGTAAGTATGACTGCCAACTCTTCACGGGTAATCAAGCGGGCAGGGGCGAAAGTTTTTCCATCAATACCTTTGATAATGCCGTTTTCCTTTGCCCAACCAACTGCTGGTGCATAGTAGGCAAATCCAAATGTGTCATTAAACATACTTTCATTGTTCCCTAAATCCTTACCGCTCTTTTTTGCTATTTCGTAGAGCATCTCTACTGCCCGGCCCCGAGTTAAACCTTCTTCCATGGCTATCGGTAACGAAATATTGTTTCCATTAGTTTGTAAATAAGCTACAGCAGTATCCACGCCTGCCATATAGCCAGAAAGGGTTTGATCTACCAAAAAGTCTGGCCGCAAAGGCTCTACACCATAGCCCTGCCCTGCTTCAAAATAATCATTAATACGAATGAATTTAGTGGAATATGATATTTGATATCCCGAGTGAGGCAAAGTAAAGCCATTGACTGAACCAAAATGGTCTACGCTGCCGCTGGTTAAACTGCCGACTAATATGCCTCCAGCCTCTTTCAGCATTGCAGCGTTTATTATGGCGGAGGAAAATGTTGCTTCGCCGATAAGGCCATAAAGCTTTATATTCTTTTGTCTTACTTCATTACTCAGCATAGTCAATAATGGCAGTATTACGCCGTCTGACCCACCGCCATTGTTTCTAAAATCCAATAATACTTTGGTATATTTGCCCGTATCAATATTTTCCTTCACTTGCTGGGAGAAGATTTTCATAGGAAGTTTTTTATCTTCCTGGCATTTATTGTATTGAATATAATATGTATTTTCATCCAGAGGCATAGACGCATAATTCTTTGTCTTGTCGTATGCCGTTACTGGCACTTTTGCCCTTTTTTGTGCCAAACTGACGAAATTGTTTGAAGCAGCTTCGTCTGTGGCAGAAATAGATTTTACAGTAAATTCATTTATTGTGCCTGCCTTATCACGAACAGCCACAGAAATCGATGCACCCATATCGATAATATCCAGATAATCAAGCATTTCCTCTATATAAAATATCTGTTTAAATTGCCGACGGAGTTTAATGTCATTATCGGAGCTGATAATTTTTGAAAAACGCTTATAGATTTCATCAATCGCAATATTATTAATCGCAACTACGCGTTGGCCCAAATATGCTTCGTGGTCCTTTTCCGTTAAGCTGAGAATCCATTCGCCTTCGTAATATTCCATAGTTATTGGGAAGAAATGCAGTTCCGTGTTAAAAGAGTTTAGATTCATACTTGTGTGCGAGTCTCTTACCATAGCTACTAAACTCTGCAAATCTAAAGCAAACTTCAGACCCGTACTTTTGTCCAGGCTTGCTTCAATTTCTGCCTTTTTTGCCATAAATGCTTCCTCAGAAGTGTTTGCAAAAATATTAGGATGCTTTTCTCTTAGTGTTTCTAAAAGAAAGTTTAGATCTTCCTGTCTATGGCTATTTTTCTCTGCAGCCATAACATTGTATGGCAAAAGCATCATTACTATTAAAAAAATAGCCATAATTCTTCCTGTTGTTTTCATATGTAGGCCTCCTTTAAATGGTATTTATGTACTATACGTTACATTTTTTGAAATGTCTACAATAGTTTATTGGTTCAACATTAATTTTGCGGCCACCTTGATGATTCCGTAAGGTACCCTGAGAAATGCTTTAACAAGGTACTTACGGTTTCTTTTGACATACATTAAAAACCCCTATTTATATAGTGTAATACACTATATAAATAGGGGTTTTTAATGTATGTTTACAGGCCGAGACTTGGGTTTGAATGAAATCCAAATCCTTTAACCGTGTCTTAGTTCTTTACTTTTTCCAGCGCCTTCATAATACCGTTGGTAAATCCTTCCGCTATCTTCTGTCGGAATTCAGGACTTCCCAAACGGGCTACGTCATTTTTATTGGAGAGAAAGCCCAACTCTACCAGTACGGAAGGCATTTGCGCCCGTCTCAGCACTGCGAGATTCGGTCTGTCCATAATCCCTCTGTTATTGGTTTGCATGACCTTGATCAGTTCACTTTGAATGATCTCTGCATACTGTATTTCATTCAGATTGCCCGCTTTCAAATCCTTTGAAGGATAGTAAAGGGTTTGTGTGCCTCCGTAGCTTGAATTTTCAAACCAGTCGCAGTGGACGCTTACAAAGAGTGTGGCATTTTTTTCATTGGCCCGCTCGATTCGGTCCTTATGATCCATGTACGTATCACCAGTTCGTACCATATACGTGTTAACCCCGGCCTTTTTTAGCAATGCATCCAGCCGTTGGCAAATATCCAGTGCAATATCCTTTTCAACCAGACCGTTGCCGCTGGTACCCGGGTCTTCTCCACCATGGCCTGCATCAATAGCGACGAGGTATTTGCTTTTTATTTCCGGAGCCGGTGAGGGAGTGGAGGGAGAATCTGCATTTCGAACATTTACAGGGACTTTTATGGCGCTCGTCTCATGCTCATTCCCCGGAGAAGCTTTTGCCGTCTGTAATTTCCCCAAATGGCCGGTACGGATTGCGACAAAACAGGAAACTGATAGTATGAATGCCAGTATAAAAGTAAACATTAGCATTTTTCTCATATTCTTGAAGGTCTCCTTGAACAATTATTATACAAGCCTCATGAAGTATATTATATCAGTTTATGTTTTTTGAATCCACACAAAAAGTAAACTTTAACTAAATCGTAACCATTTAACATAAAATGGGATATTTTCAAAATCCTAAAATAACAAGCAGGCTATTTTAAAACTCTTCTTGCCCCCAAATAACGGGAATTATAAAATCCGTCATTCAAAGGGGAAATAGTCACCTTTTTAGCTCCTGAACTGGAGTGGATAAAACTTCCATCCCCGATATAGATTCCTACATGGGAAGCGCCGGTGCCATCGGTATTAAAAAATACAAGATCTCCGGGTTCCAACTGGTCCCTTGAAATACCGGTCCCGGTCTTAAATTGTGAGAAGGAAACCCTGGGAAGGGATACGTCATTTTTACCATATAAGTAATAAACAAATCCGGAACAATCAAAACCTGAAGGAGATGTTCCACCCCACACATAGTGTAACCCCTGATACTTTTTTGCCTCCTCGATAATACTCTGAGCCTTATATACGCCAGGGTCTACCGTAGGTTCAGGAACAGGCGTTGCCTCAGGTGCAGGTGTGGGAGCAGGAGTTTCTTGGGGGAACTGTTCAATAGGTTCCTGTACGGATTTCTGATCCTGCTGCAGCGGGGCATCGAAGGACTGAGCCTCCTGTAGTGGCTGCAATGTATCGGATGCAGGAACAAATGCATCTCTCTCCGCGGTTGCGCTGTCTCGATCGAAGCTTCGACTGGATCGGCTTCTAATTTCTACACTGGACTGTAAATCTTCTGATTTTTCTTTCTGGATGGATTTCTTTTCTTTACTGTGCCATAAGGATTCAAGCAAATGCAAAAGATTTTGCAGCATGATATGCTGTTCACTTGAGAATTGGCCTACAGTAACCGGATGGTCATTGAATGAGCCTGCAAAAGCCGGCTGGGCAGGTTGAAGAAACCACAGCATGGATGCTGCAGCGATGGACAAAACTAATCTTTTCATTACAATCTCCTCTCAGTAGCCTACGAGGTTAGCTGTCGGGTTCGGAAGAGAGTATATTTTCCTACAAGCAGAGCAGCCGAAGCCACCCGGCATGATTAACCCCAATGCCTTACGGCAATGCAGTGGCTCATGGAGTACTCCATAATCCACTGCATTCAGTTTTCGCATCCCCCGTTCCTTTTGCAAGGATTCGGCAAAGCATATAATTTAGGATTTGCAAAAGAATAAGCAATTCTTTTACGGTACCTTGTATGCCAGCTATTATAGTCTTCCAAATGGCCGGAATCAAGGCGTAATATTTGGTAAAAAATAATTTCCATTTTTTAAATCCAGGCAGGGAATTGTTTTTAAATTGCAGAGCGAAACAGGTATTGGTATAATAAATGAAGATAAGGTGCCATAAAATAATTACCTGGTCTTTTTGTGGCCTTTCATGATGATGGGCTTTACACCTTGATTTCTGTGCAGCGTCCAAACGACAGATAGTTAGACCGGTTGGATACGGAGTAAAATGTAAAGCACGACGGTCATAGCATCCATGTGGGGTGCAGTAAACTTATAGACTAGGTTATTATTTTACAAGTCCTAAGTGGGAGGTTTTCACATGAGGATTCTAAAGGATAAAGCCGCCCTGGTGGCTACAGCCTTTATGATATTACTGGCCATTGGGGCGGTGTTTGTAAGTATAAGGGTAACCATAACCGCTGTTCAAAGGCAGGAGCAGGAGGTAAGGAAGATACCGCCGGCTGTGAATGATACTGTTCAGGCCTCGGTTCGAATGGTGAACACCGGAAAAATCAGCGAGCAGAAGTTGTATTTTAACGGCATGGAGATTAAGGGAATCAGTGCATTCCTTTCGGAGAAAAAAGATGTTTTGGTGGCTTTGGATGACATACTGAAATATATAGGTTTGGAATATAAATTGTATGCGCCTGATGATGTATTGGAGACGCAGATTAACGATAAAAAGCTGGTAGTTCGTCTTGGAAAAGACAGTTTTTTATATGGGGGTAAGGAGATAAAACTTCCCTTTGCTTCGGTGGCGGCAAAAGGAAAGGTGCTGGTTCCATTGGAAATGTTTTCTTATATCGATGGCTTTGCACAAAACCATATGCTGGGAAGCAGTGCTGCTTTTATCGATTACTTTGGTGACTTCCGGCGTATTCAATCACCACGGGTGAAACTATTGCGACTGAGCAGCGGGGTTGGAGGTATATGGGATTTAACAGGTACCCGGAGCCTGTGGGACAGAAAGGAAGGCGTTAGTGATGAAGAGGCTTTTGAAGCCTCCCCGGAGGGGACTGCGTATATTCTGAAGTCCGGCAGTCGAGTCTATATGATGAATCCGGAGATAAATCCTGAGCCCTATAGTATAAATGCAGATCCGCAGAGTGCATGGGGGGGTAATGGAAAAAACCTTTACTGGGAAAATCGTAAAACAGGCGAACTAAACCTGTACGATGTAGAAAAGGATCTGCAATATACCCTGGAAAACTTCCTGTGGAGAGCGGACAGTCTGGCTGGATACGAGGGTTTTTCCAGCAACAACAAGAGGCTGATGGAATTTACCGAATTCGGCAGTTATAGAAGGATTACTTTTAAAGAACTCTACACGGACAAATCCTATACCATGGTCCAAAAAAGCAGCCGTATCATAGCGGAAGGCAATGCACCTCTCTCGCCGGACGGAAGAAAAATGCTGTTCACCAAACCGGATGGAGCCTATTATGTAGCAAATTACGATGGTTCTGGTGCTGTGAAGTTGGAACAGGGGAGTAATGCAAGCTGGATTTCCAATGGCAGGATTATGATCGAGAATGGTTATGAGAGGACTTTATATGATGCTTCGGGAAAAGGGAGAACAGTAACCGACCAGTTATGGAAGTCGCTGGGACAGGCCTCCGACGGCACCGTGTTTTTCACGGATGGAGAAGCTTTGTATGGTGAGCGGGGCGGTATAGAGAAGAAAATAATGTCCCTGCTGTGGCCTTGTGATGCTGTTGTCGCTGCTTCCATGGAGGGGCCGTATATTTTGGTTTCAAAGACGGAGAATGGCGTATATAGCTCTAATGGGGATACCTTATCCAGGATCGGAAAGTATAGTGATCTGCTGAGAGTAGCGGGACCCGGGCAGCAGGAGGACTATAGGAAGAGCATTCAGGTACTCCCGGAAAAGAACGGCTTCTTGCTTTTGCAGAAGGAGAACCGGCTTCTTACGTTGACAGTGATGGGAATGGATGGGAATATAGACAAAAAAACAGTATTGGATTGTACGGTCTCTGATTTGGCTGTATTGAACAATATAAAATTGAAATGGCTGGAAGACCGCAGTATATTGTTATATAATCCTCAGACCCTGTGGCTGGTGGATTTTAAGGATAAGGTTGAGATTTATAAGTATAAGGAGAAGGAAGGCTGCAGCATTGAAGGTGTTATCAAAGCGCTATAGGAGGATGTGAAAAACATAGGGGTTCTTTTGTGCGGGCCGCTTGTTCGGATGCGACATTTTGTACCTTATAATAACCAGTGGGTAAAACGTCCAGGTTTTGGGACGGTTTTCCCGCTGGATAAATTCACAATCAAAGTGATGCATCTCTAGAGTGCTACACGCGGTGTAGCACAACTTGTAGAACCCCTTTTTCACAGCCGCCTTTAGTGTAAATTGAGAAGTTATAAATTTGACTAACACAATTTGAAAAACTATGGTATAATTAAAGTAATTGAATAAATAAGCTAGGGGTGCCAATCGGCTGAGAGAGGTGAAAACCTTAACCCTTCGAACCTGACGCGGTTAATACCGCCGTAGGGAAGCATTCAGACAGATTTTTAGCGAAAGAAGGCTTATCCGTACGGGTAAGCCTTTATTTTTGTCTAGGAAAGAGAACTTTCCTAGACAAAAAAACATTGAATTTATGCGCGTGCCAGCTTTTCCTCATGCTTCGGAAAGGCA
>ENA-OFCE01001631-OFCE01001631.1-metagenomes-genome-assembly--contig:-NODE-1631-length-11047-cov-3.413119_pt1 | contig 11047 bp, 14 predicted proteins | sample MGYA00153388_OFCE01 | MGnify analysis MGYA00153388
ATTTTCTGTGAGACCAACTGCAATACAATGATTGTGCTGCAGTTGCAAGTTTATCCTGAGCGATAGTCGAAGGGCACACTTGTACGATATAACATTATTGGGCTTTGCTTGCTACATTTTCTGCCCTATGAAATAAACAACATGTTAATAACAATACGCTAAATTTGTTAGCAAACAATTGACATGAAATATATTCTAATTGCTTTTTTAATTTGCAATTCATTGATTTCTTTTTCACAAGTAGAAGAGGAACATGATGTACAAACTCTAATAATAAACCTTTCATACAATGTGGTTTACTTGGAAGGCGAATCTGTAAAGCAGGCTAAACTAGATGGAATAAATAATTTTGATTTGTATTTTAAAGGAGGAGATGGTCTATTACGTCCTTTAACAGAAACTATTAGTGGGACAGGTTTTTTTATTGTTCATAATAAGGTTTGGTATCTAATTACTGCTCAACATGTAGCAGAAAAACTTAAAATTAATCCCACAGTAACTTTTAGCGACAACAGTAACTTACCATTTAAAATTAATCTTATTCAACTTCAAGGTAGCGATAGTCTAGCGTGGATTTTTCACCCGAATGCCGATGTTGCAGTTTTACCACTTTTTCCTAGTTCAATACTAACAAATCATTTTAAAAATTTATTGGTTATTCCATCTACGCTATTTGGCGATTCAGTTTTGTCGCCAAAAAGATACAGTGAAATCTTGGCTTATGGATTTCCACTTAGGCTTGGAATTGAAAAACATTTCTCCCCTATTTCTTTATCATCACATGTGGGTAGTGGATTTATTGACATAAGGAGACCTGATAATGGTATTCTATCAACTTTCTTTTTGTTAGATGCTCCAAGCATTCCTGGAATAAGTGGCGGTCCTGTTTTCTCTGTTCCCTCAATTTTTAATAATGGCAAATTTAGACTTGAAGGATTAGTGCATGGCGTAATAACTGACCAAACAGGTGGTAAATTGGCAGCTATAGTTCCTTCAAAATTTATAATGGAAACCATTAAAATGTTTACAGGGTTTAATGGTATAATAACAATTAAATATCCGAATAATAACAAATGGAGTTCAAGAAAATACGAAAATGGGAGGCTTTTAGAAGTTTTTTATAATTATACTTCAGATGGAAAAGAACAAGATAAAGGGAGCTTAAAAAATGGCAATGGAACTTTAAACTATTATGATTTGATGGGTAAACTTATTTCTATTGAAACATATAAAGAAGGAAAACTTGTTGAAGAAAAGAAGATTTTATGATGAAAATTAATCTCAACAATGCTCAATTGTTTCTCCTGATTATTTTGTAAAATAGATTTTAAGCTCTCCCCATTCTTCAAACAAAAAGGCATAAATTTTTTCAAGGTCTTCTTCTGCTTGCGGAGAAAGAATTACTTCTTTTTTACGCAATGCCATATTTCTTGTTTAGTCTTGAAACCACTTTAGCAGCAGGTGTTCCTTTCCCTTCTTTTAATTGTTGCAAGCCATTAGCAATTTTTGTTTTATTGTTTTCAGATAGGCTTTTCCAATTGGTTGTGTCTGTTTTCTGTTGTTGGGCAATTTGGTAAAGCTTCAACATATTCTTCAACTCCATTTCTCCAGCTTGCTGAATATCTTTAATTAGTTCGTTACGTAATTGTTGAATGCTCATGTTATTAATGTTTCAATAAAAATACAAATAAGGCATTAGGCTGCAATACTTTTTTAAGGTTTCAATTTGCAACCTTAAATTTTCAATCAATAAGTAGAGAAGAAATTTTTTCTCCCCACCGTCTCTATGCGATTGCTTTGAAGGGTAGCAGGGTGCATTTTATAAATTTATCTTCACCTTTCTGAAACTGCAGAGTTTTGCTATGCTCTTAGCTGGGAGTAGAGACTCTGCGGAGAAAGAAAAAGTACTTTTTTATATAAAAATTTGTAACATTGTATCACTGATGGGTAGCTTACTTGACAAATCTGCTATAAATTTACAAGCAGCTAAAACGCTTAAAGAAAAACATTATTACTACGACCCAAGTATTCATTGTGCATATTATGCTTGCATACAATACATGATGTACTTAATTTTTGAAAAGCTAAAAATTACAACACTAGAACAATTTGATGCAGATAGACGTAATAATAGAGAAGGAAGCCATGTTAGAGCAGAGAAATTAGTTTCTGAAGAAGTGGCTAGAAAAGATTTAAAAGAATATAAATGGCTAAAGAAAACTTTTCCGGAGTTAAAAAAATTAAGAGAAGATGCTGATTATAAAAATATAGTTGCTGGAGTTGATCAAAGCGATGACGCAATTAAAAAATCTGAAAGTATTATTATTACCTTAAAGCAAATGTTTAAATAGATTATGACTGCCAAACAATTTATAATAGAGAATTTAACCAAGCTTGCCCAACAGTTTCCAGATGTGCAAATAAAATATGCCTATAATTTCACTATTGAAACACATGTTATTGAATTTACACCTGAGGAAGCTTATTACAATAATGAAGCATTAGATAATGCTTGGATTCCTTTTTCAGTTGATTTTGATACTTTATTTTTAGATGAAAGCATTGCATTTATTTCATCTGATTCTTCACTTTGTATCCAACAAGCAGAAAATACTTGGAATGAAAAAAACGAGAATTTAAATACATTATTATTACAACAGTATTCAGTAAAAGTAGATTTTGCACTTTCCAACATATTATCTCAAGTTGTATTCCCTTCTGGTTCTATTCATTCTGAAATGATTTTTAACAGCCCAACAAGTGTAACTGATATTCATATTAGTAATAAACTAGCGATTAACGAATATTTAATAGGTATACAGAATAATCCAAATGTACCAACGCCGGGTAATACACAATATGCTATGGCTGCCTAAATTATTAATGCTTTATGGAACAAAAAAATGCTGGATATACAATAGATAGTTTGGTGTTAGTAGAATCTTCTTTTACAAGAGAAAATAATATAAATTTTCATGGAGAAGAAATACAAACAAACCTTAATGTTGAAAATACAAATTTTGAAAATACTGAGGATGGTATAATTGCTGTTGCAGTAAAAGCAACATTGTTAGGAATTCAAAATGAAAAACAAGTATACTCTATTGCCTGTAAATACTTTGGAACGTTCAAAAAAATTGGTCAACCTTTATTAAACGAAGAAGATTTTAAAAAAATTAATGCACCAGCAATTGTTTTTCCTTTTATTCGAGAATATATTGCAAATACTGCTTTAAAAGCTGGGTTAGGAAACTTACTTTTACCACCAGTTAATTTTGTAAACAAGTAGTTATTAAACTTGTTTCCTCCTTAATTTAAGTAAATATTCTTCTTCAAACAACAGAGGTTTTCAAAACCTCGGAGGTTTAACGTTTCAGAAATTTACTCCCTCTACACATACGCCTTGCCATCTTCAAACAAAGCCCTAACACCAGCCACAGAAGCATCTACAACTTTGTACTGAAAATGTGGTATGTCTTGAAAAGAAACCCAGTCGCCGCCCCATTCTAGGTTAGTTAGTTGAGTTTTGGCTAGGTTGGCTAGTGGTATGTATTTATTGTCTTTGGTAATGTATTTGCCGTTTTCGAATAAGCCAATATCCCATGCTAAGCCAAAGTTGTGGTTGCTTTGTCCGCCACGGGCATTGGTTACTTTGGGTTGGGTGTTGCCGTTGCGTCCCTGACGGTAGAGAGCATCCTGCTCGGCATAGGTTCTTGTACCCGAAATAATGCGTACATCTTTACCTGCATTGGTTAATATTTTTAAAAACTGCCTTGCCAGTATTTGCACTTTAGGTGCAAGGGTTATAATGTTGCCTTCGCTTCGGGCATCAAAGGTTCCGTACTGTGTTGCAGTGGCTTGGCTTTGCTGCACAAATGCTGCATCGGCAGCATCGGTATTTTTGCCCCAAAGGCCATCTAATGTTTTTTTATACAGTCCATTGGCTTTTAAAAAGCGTTGATAAAAAAGCACATCGGCTTTTAGTAGTTGGTAACTCATGGTGGGTAAGGTTTAAGTGGTAAGTTTTAAGTGATAAGTTGTAAGGGATGGGTTATGGGTTGGGTGGTGTTGGTGTTGGTTGGGTGGTGCTGCTTTTGCCTTTGGCTTCGAGCATGGTAAAATCGAAAAATGCTAGGCATTGCTGTACATTGCCAGGATAGTTGGCGGCAATGGTGTGTACTACCACCAATAGTGCATTTTCAACAGATTGACGTGCAGCCGTTCTATCGGTTAGGTTATCGCTTACGTTAGCTTTTGCTTGTTGCTGGCTGTTTCTACTACTGTTCCAATTGCTTTCGAGGCTAATTAATTGGTCGGTTATATCTTTATCTAAAACAGCCTTGTGTGAATTGGTGGCAGCAGTAATTCTTGCTAAAAGGGTAGGTAATTCTGTTTTATTAGCATTGGTATATTCTGATTTTCCGTTGGGATAAAATTCTAAAAAGCCTGGTGTTTTTTCGCCACCTAGTTTGTAGGCAATGCCTGAATATAGGTTTCTCATTGTATTTTTAAACTCTTCTATAAAAGTATCAACAGTTAGTGTTTTTCCTTTTCGTTGATTAAGAGTAGTATCTACTTCGCCCAGTTCTTCATGTAAGGCAGTGAGTGCAGGTGTTAATTTGCCAATTAATGTATCGAAGGTTTTGCCAGCATTATTTGCAGTTAATCTGTTTAGGCAATCGTTGGCAAAATTGGCCAAACGGGTAGAAGTGATGGTTTCAGCATCAAAAAAGTTATCAAATAATTTAGTAGGCTGCATCATTTTGTTAGGTTTTAAAGTTTAGCAAGGGCTTTAATAAATAATTGATTATTAGGTATTTGAAGCTTCAAGGTTGTATCCTGAATTTTCAGGATGGCATATTGAAGCTTCAGGATAGTGTCATATATTTTTAGGATGGCACTCTGAATATTCTGGTTTATATCCTAAGTTTTTTGGATGGCATCTTGAAGGCTCAGGGTAGTATCCTGAGTTTTTGGGATGCTATTTTGAAGCCTTAGGATTATATCCTTGTTTTTTTGGGTTACATCTTGAAGGTTCAGGATTGTATCCTGGGTTTTTAGGGTGGTGGTTTGGGGATGAGCATGGTTTATTTTTTTGTAATTGTGGTGGGTGATTAATTATTTTTATAGAATAGCTTCGCCTTTATTCCAATTTTCAATTAAGGCAGTAACAATTCCATTTGCATTGATAGGTAACTGAAACCACATTGGATGTCCAAATACTTTAGGAAAACCAGTATCATCATTTTCTCCTACATTCCAACGCATTGCAAAACGCCTGCTTTCGTCGTCTTGCCAAATGCCTACAGCTATAGAAAATTCATCTTGATTATAGATCACCTTTTCCACTTCAAAATTTTGTGGATTAACATTTTCTGGATTCATATTATTACTTTTTCCTGCCTACTCTATAATTCTCTTTTCGGCTACCGAGTTTTTAATTTATTACACAATCACAGCTTTGCTGTAATCGGTAAATTGTGTTACGTTATTGGCATATTCGGTGGCTGCTGCACCACTGCCATTATAGGCTTTAATGGTTTTCCAAATAGCATTATCTTGCCCTAAGTATATGGCATATTTACCAGTAAGTTCCTTCATTACTTTGGCAAGACAATCTTTAAAATTGTACCATTTTTTTTGCTCAAAAAATGTTTTGTCGGTTACCACATATTGCAAATCGTATTGAAACAATCCATAGCCTTTATATACCCAAGCAGCAGGGCTAAAGCCACGCCATTTGCGAGTTGCATTGGCTTCGGCAATTAGCATATTGGCAAATACATCGCCATACTTTGCTTTAAAAAGACTGGTGTTTTTGGGGAAAGCACTACGTTGTGTACCAGGGTAATCTCCACTAGCATCTAATACGCATCTTGCCAATACATCGGCAACAGATTTTTTGTCAATAAAGCTCAACCAGAAATAAGCAGTCTCTTGGCAGGCAATGGCACAGATATGGTCAACAGTAAATGGGGTGCCTTTTACAGCAGCTGCTATTTCGTTTTTAAAATTAGTTTTCATCCAAGTTACCGCCTTGGTAGCTTGTTGTTTTGTTATAGGTAGTGACATAGTGGTGGGGTTTGTTTATTATTAATTGTATTATCGTTTTTTTCTCTCCGCACAGTCTCTATGCGATAGCTTTGAAGGCTGGCAGAACTCTGGGGCATGGTGAAGGATATAGGTTTATCTTCACATTACTGAAAACCGCAGAGTCCTGCTACGCTCTTTGCTGGGAGTAGAGACTGTGCGGAGAAAGAAAAAGAAAGTTGATGCGTCTTCTAATAAATTGTAGATGTTATTGTACTCTACTTTATCCATAAGGTTACGAATTAATGTTTGTGGCATTTTGTTTTGATTTTTTGGTTAGGGAATGTTTATTTTTTTGAAGAGAATACATTTTGGTTAAATACTACATTGAGGAATCCAAAAAATTTTCCATCCTTGGGGTTATATTTTATTGAAATTGGCAGCCACATTTCTTTGGTTATTTTTATTCTTAACTCACCACTTGCCATAAAAGTATTGTCATTTTCGCCTGGCAAGGCATTCTTCAAAACATTCGTATATTCTGCTGCTATTTTAAATTCAAGAACAGATGATATGGTATTATCTTTTGTTGCAGTAAGTAAAGGAAAGTTTGCACCAATTTTTGAATGAAGCACTGTGCGTTGACGTACAGATTGTAACGCAGTGTCATAGTAGGAAATTTTTGTTCTCCAGTCAAACTCTGGGTCGTTCCCTTTTAAAAATATCAATTCGGCACTGCCTCTGTCAACTTTATTTTTTGTATTGGTAGATACATTAAATGCAATAGTTCCCAACCAGTCATTTTTAATTTCTGCATAGGCTAAATCAGCAGCTTTCTTAAATGTTTCAAACTTGGTTTTTAACCGGCTTTCAAAAAGCAGTTTAATATCATTTGGTATAGAATCAATTTGGTTGGAGTTTAAATTTTCAAAAGCTTTATTGAGCCTGACTGAAGCACCACTTACATCATTTAAATTTGCTCGTAAATATTCAAGTGTTATTGGTTCTATTTCATCTACCAAAGCTTCTCTACTTAATACTGCATATTTTGCAGCATTGGTACTTTTTGTTACAAATTGCACAGCATTTTTATCTCTTTTATTCAAAAAAGCATAGGTAAAACCTCCAGTAAATCCATTGAGTTTATAAACTGAATCAAAATTTACTTTTACATTAAATGCAAAGTTTCTACTGAACTTTTCCTTGATAAAATTTTGCTCAAGGTTTATATCTGGATTGTATTTCCTTTTCAATTCAAACAAACTGGTATTTAAATCGAATGACTTATTGTTTCCTAAAATGTTTTGTGCAGCAAGTTGCAAATAGTTGTATAAAACATCTTTGCTATTTGCACTTAATACATCATTTGCTTTTTCTACATTACTTAATATTTGAGCATAAGATTTATTAATTGTAGCTGTAATAATTATTGTTAAAAATATTCTTAAGAATAACTTTTTCATAGTATTAAATTATATGGTGAATACAAAAATTGTTGTATACAGTTGAGTATTTCTTGTGAATGTTTTTGTGCTGGGTGCTATTGTAAAATCTCCACTCACTTTTATTGTTGTAGAACCATCTGGAGGATTGGAACCATTTACAATAATGGCATATTGCCCAGGAGGTAAATTGATGTTTTCTGTGAAACTATTCTTTCTTGAAAAAGCTGAATTATCTGAAATTTTTGGGTTTAAATTTTCAATTAAAACCCTTGTAGGAAATGGAGTAATACCTCCACTTGTTTGTACTGATAACGTTATCATTTTTTGTTAATTTTTTTGCCTACTCTAAAAGCCCGTTTTCGGCTCACCGGGGTTTATGGTTAAAATTTATTTTTTTGTTTCTTCTGGTTTTTTACCAACTGCTCTTATGTTTACTGCTTTGTTTAGTACATCAAACCAATAAGTGCTGCCTAACTGCAGGGCAAAAGCAGTAATTACAATACCCAATACTTTTAATAAAAAGCCCCATAGCTTACCCCAACAATTATCTCCATTTTTAAACCATTGCCTTGCAAATTCTTCACTACTACCGTAGCCCATTTGGTAGCCTTGGCTTTGGTTGTTGTAAAAGGCTTGTAAATTTTTTACAGTAGTAATAGTGGCTTTTACATTATACTTTAAATCCTTCCTTAAATTAGAGTCAATTGTAAAAGAGGTGTCGGTGGTTACTTTTTGTATTATTCTTGTTGTATCATTTTTATTAATGATAAAAACAGAATCGCTATGGTTTATACTGGCAAGGCTATTAGAAATGTTATCTACCGTTTTTGCCAGTTTATTTTTATCACTTAAAGCGTCGTTGGTTATTTTAATGGTATCTATATTCATTGCTATTGATAGTACAATAGCAATGGCTAATGCTATTCTTCTCATTTTTCGTTTATACCAACCTGTGGCTCTTTCCATGGCACTATTATAAAACGTCTCTACCTCTTTTTCAAAAGCAACTATTTGTTCTTCTTTTGTAGTTACTGAGGCTGCAGCTTTTACCCATATGGCTTGCAAGGTTTTTTTAAGTACATCGGGTAATTCAGAAGTTGCAATAGCATCGCTTATTTTTCCTTCGCTATATGTAGTAGGGTTTAGGTTTTCTATCAACACCATTAAAAAGTTTTTAGCTGGTATATACGATGGACTATCTTTTACATCCTTCATTAAACTTCTTATTTGTTGGCTGGTAAAAAATTTATCCTCTATAAATTTTTTCCATGCAGTGTTATTTACATTTTCTATCAACAAATTATTAATGGTGGCAACTAAATCTTTAGCCCTCATGCTTAAGCCTGCTGCTATACTTTCGTTAATAGCAGTAAGCATAATGCTGCCAATAAAATAGGTAAATGACAATAGGATTACTAAATCCAGCACAGGTGAATTGAACATAGTTTTTTTTTATTTCGCCTACTCTAAAATCCCGTTTTCGGCTTACCGGGGTTTATGGTGTTATACATTTTTTAAAATATTGTCTTTGAGGGCTTCAAGCCTGGCTGTGCAAATCACATGTTTCATGCTGCAAGACTTCTGTAATAGTTGTATTTATAAATGGTAGTTTGCCATTATTGGTACATTGCACAAAATGGCAATTACAGTATTGTTGATGCTTGGCATCAATAGTTTCGCAAATCATAGTTTTGGTTTATGGGTTGGGTACAAAATTGTTACGATAAATGTACCATTGCACAAAGCACAAAAACAAGAGTGAAAACACCCTTTTTTATTTGCATGGAAAAGTAATGCAGGCTTTATAAAGATTTTAGAAAAAAGAGCATTTTGAAGTTTGGATGATATGGATGGTAGTTTGAGATTATGTATTAAGTTATCTAAACTCAAATTATAATTTCCATTTATCCCTCCTACCTTTAGCTTACTTAAAAGTTTAAATTATATTAAGTAGAAACAAAGGTTTTTAATCAACTTATCAATCATAACATAAAAGGTTTCCTTGAGAATTTCATGTTCAGGCTTTAAAGTTTTGAGTTGCAAGGCATTCAATCACAAATTGTAATAGCAATTAGAACCACCATGTCATTACAAATTGTGATAACATATCCAAACAAACGACCAAATACAGCTTTATGGAAGGTTTGTAGAAAAGTTTTAAATACTACTTAAGCCTTAAATAGTTCAATAATTTTCTACTGTACAAATGTGCCTTTCGATTTCGCTCAAGATAAACTTGCAACTGAAGCTGGGCATTATTACTAGGCTTGCTACATAAAATTTCGTTTTTTAGAATTTCTGCACTCAAAATTCTTCTTTTCCAATCATTCCCCTACTTTTGCCCTCCCTAAGTTTAAACACATACTTAAAAGCGGGTGTGGTGAAATGGCAGACACGCTAGACTTAGGATCTAGTGCCGTGAGGCATGGGGGTTCGAGTCCCTTCACCCGCACAAAAGTAAAGTTGATAAGTTGAGAGGTTGATAGACTAACACTCTTCAATTTTTTTCTTATCAACTTTTTTAATTTTTAATAAAGGTTAAAGCCTTTGGCTACTAACCAAAACTTTAAAAAATTATGGCTACAATTACAAGAGAAAATATTGGCAACCTTACCGATAAACTTACAGTAAACCTTACTAAAGAAGATTACTACAATAAATTTGAGCAAAACTTAAAAAAACATGCAAAAACTGCTAATATTCCTGGTTTTAGAAAAGGAATGGTGCCTGCAGGATTAGTGAAAAAAATGCATGGGGCTAGTGTTTTTCAAGATGAAATATTAAAAACAGTAGAAGCTGAATTAAATGCTTATTTAGGCAAAGAACAGCTAGACATTTTTGCACAACCTTTACCAGTTGATATGCATACAAGATTGTTGGATATGAATAACCCAACAGATTATGCTTTTGCTTTTGAAATTGGTTTAAAACCTTCGTTTACCATTGATACAACTAAAATAAATGTTACCAAATACAATGTACAAGTATCAGAGAAAATGATTGATGATGAGTTGGAGCGTTTGCAAACTCGCTATGGTAAAATGACTGAACCAGAAACCGTAGATAGTGATGATAATGTATTGAATGTAACCTTTACTGAGCTTGATGCAGAAGGCAATGTTTTGGAAGGTGGCATTAACAAAGGCAATAGCTTATTAGTAAAATATTTCACCCCTGATTTTCGTAAAAATTTATTGGGTAAAAAGAAAGATGATATAGTTGATATACATCTTGCCACAGCTTTTGAAGACAAAGAATTAGAAGTTGTTTTAGATGACTTAGGATTAGATAAAAACACTGCTGGCGTTGCTGATAAAAACTTTAAACTAACTATTACTAAAGTTGGTTTGGTAACTAAGGCAGAAATGAATGATGAGTTTTTTTTAGCTGCTTATCCTAATAGAGAAATTAAAAGTGAGCAAGCATTAAGAGATGCTGTAAAAGAAGATATTGGTGGTCATTTTATGGCTCAAAGTAGAAACCAAATACACGATCAAATTTATCATCACTTACTTGATACTACAACAATGGAGTTTCCTGAAAGCTTCTTAAAGCGTTGGATACAAACAGGG
>ENA-OFCE01001632-OFCE01001632.1-metagenomes-genome-assembly--contig:-NODE-1632-length-11047-cov-2.655932_pt1 | contig 11047 bp, 7 predicted proteins | sample MGYA00153388_OFCE01 | MGnify analysis MGYA00153388
CCCCCTGATGAACACGGATTAGGACTAGGAGGTAAAATAAATAACCCATCTCTTTTTCGGGCTAAATCCCACTCCTTCCCTGAACGTAAATGATCCATTAATGCTCGGTATTTATCTTGCACCAAAATCCCTACATTCTGCATTCCTGAATTCACCATATTGGATAAAATAAAATCAATCAACCGATACCTTCCGCCAAAAGGAAGAGCCGCCAATGGTCTTCCCATAGTTAGCTCTTTTAAAACATCCTGACCAAGATTCAAATTAATAATTCCCATAACGTTTTGCATCTTATCCCACCTGTTTTTGTTTACTTATCATATGATTCTCTAGAATTTGAGCATCACTAGGTATGACGATGTTTTCCTCAATAACACATATACCTTCGTGATTGATTGAACCAATCAAAGCGCCTTCTTCGATTAAGCTTTTTCGTCCGATAATCCCTCGGTAAATCTGCGCGTCTCTGCCAATGGTAACGCCAATATAATGAGGCGGCCTGGTAGGATTTACAGAATAAACCCGCCAATTAGGATCATATAAATCCAGCTCTGGCTCATCCGCCAATAAATCCATATTCGCTTCCCAAAAGCTTTCTACTGTGCCTACATCCTTCCAATACCCTTTAAAATAATATGAAAATAAACGATGACCATCCATCAATAACTTAGGGATTATATCTTTGCCGAAATCATGGCTGGAAAGGGCATTCTTGCGGTCGTCTTCCAAACTCTTTCTCAATAAACGCCAGTTAAAAATGTAAATTCCCATGGAAGCCAAATTACTCTTCGCTTCTTTAGGTTTTTCAACAAATTCTGTAATTCTGCCCTGTTCATCCGTATTCATAATGCCAAAGCGTGAGGTCTCATGCCAAGGTACTTCAATCACCGAAATAGTAGCTTCTGCTTTTTGTTTCTTATGATGATCCAGCATCAGTGAATAATCCATGTTGTAAATATGATCACCTGATAAGACCAATACATAATTGGGGTTGATCATATCAATAAAATTTAAATTTTGATAAATTGCATCTGCTGTTCCTTTATACCATTCTGCACCACCTTCCTGTGCATAAGGAGGCAAAACATACACCCCGCCATCTCTGCGGTCCAAGTCCCATGGACTACCGATTCCGATATAGCTGTGCAAAGCCAGAGGACGATACTGCGTCAACACTCCCACCGTATCAATTCCAGAGTTGTGGCAATTGCTTAAAGGAAAATCAATAATACGATACTTACCGCCAAAGGGCACTGCTGGCTTTGCAATCTTACGTGTCAGGTTTCCCAGCCGGCTTCCCTGCCCACCTGCTAAAATCATAGCAATACATTCCTTTTTACGCATAACATAAATCCTCCATTCGTTTTCTACCCATGCCACAAAAAAACTCATGCAGCCCATTTCCTATACTATGCACGACCATTTCCCAGCATGACTATTTTTTTTATGAGGAGGTTTATTTAATTGTAAAAATTTTCCTATTTTCTATATTGGACATACTCTCACTATATTCCTGTCTTGATTTATTTTTATTTTAATAAAATAAATACCGATGCAGCTGCATCGCTACATCGGTAAAAATAATCTTTATAAATTTCTGTAGGAGAACATTAAACACAGAGATGCACAAAGAGCACAGAGACGTGTAATCCTTCCCCTTTGTGTTCTTTGTGCCCGCGCAAGCGGCTTTGTGTCTTTGTGTTTCAAAACGGCTACTTTTAAAATGCACAAAGCGTTTTCCTTTTAAACTAGCAATTGTATAAATAACTCCACTAAATGAGGATCAAATTGGGTGCCTGCGCATTTGCGCAGTTCGGCGATTGCAGCTTCATGACTCATTGCTTTGCGTTGAGGACGATCATTGGTCATAGCATCATAAGAATCTACAATGGATAAAATACGACATTCCACAGGAATTTCATCACTTTCAATACCCAAAGGGTATCCTGTTCCATCCCACCTTTCATGATGCTTTAGTATCCACTCCGAAATCGGCTCTAAATCTGGAGTGGCTTGGGCGATACGATAGCCAATTTCTGAATGCTGTTTCATAATTGTAAATTCTTCTGTCGTCAAAGGACAGGGCTTAAATAAAATCTCATCAGAGATTCCAACTTTCCCCAAGTCATGATATTGAGCAAAAAGGCGAAGGTCTGCAAGTCTTTGCTTAGATAAACCCGAGGCATTTGCCAAAGACACAATTAATTCTTTCATGCGTTCGCCATGCCCATCTATAATAAAGTCTCGAGCTTCTAAGGCACTCATTAATGCTTGAACAATTGTATGTTTGTTACTTTGATGACGCTGCAGTTTTTCTCTGTACATATAATTATCTGCTTCTTTAAACAAAGCATTCATATCCGTAGGAGTTTCTTTGGTTACAGCAAATCCGATAGATAAGCTAAGAGGTACAATGGGTCTATTACCATTGTACTCTTCGATTAATTTATGAATACGAGAACAAGCAATTTTAAAAGCAGATCGGGAATTAGAAGGAAGCAGTATGGCAAATTCATCCCCGCCAATTCGCGCAATTAAATCCTGTGGACGAAATGCCTTTTTAAGAACATCAGCGACAGCTTTTAGAACTTCATCTCCCATACTATGACCTAACGTATCATTCACAAGTTTTAAGCCGTCTAAATCACAAATGATAATCCCTGCAGCCACATTGCGTATAGCACCCATTCTTCTCATTTCTTCTTCGAAATAGGCCCGATTGTATAAACCAGTCATTACATCATGATGGCTCAAATAAGCCAGTTTTTCCTCGATTTGCCTTCGATCCGTTACATCACGAACAATCGCCAGAACTTCCTCGTCACCACTTGGTACAATCCGTGCTTCAAAATAATATTGGTTTTGCTCCTTTGTCATTTGGAATTCATAGATTTGCAACTTGTCACGCGTAATCGCTTCCACGATTGCGTTCATTGTCCGTTCGGCAAGATTTGGCTGAAAGACTTGAAAAACACTTTCTCCAATAATTTCATCAGAGCATAAATAGTACAAATGGGGACTATTTATTTTGCAATCCATTATGATGCCGTCACACCGTATAAGAAACATATTATCCGGAATGGCATTAATCAGTGCCTGATTGTTACTCTGAATTTTATGAAGCTCGATTTCTCTTCGCTTTCGTCTCCGAATATCACGGATTACAGCTAATATACACTGTCTTCCGGCAATTTCGGCATTCTTCAAATTAATTTCCACCCAAATGTTTTCTCCGTTTTCCCTTCGAATCATCCATTCAAAAAGCTGCGATTTCCCCGCAGCAGCTCGGTGAATCCATTCTAAAGCATCATTTCCACTATAGGGTAATTGCTGATTGCCCAGTCCATCTAAGCCTCGTGAAATCATTTCCTCACGAGAAAAGCCATACAATTCTTCAACTTTTTGATTACTATCGATAATTTCCCCTGTAGCAGCATCATGAACAATAATTCCATCGCTGGCTGCATCAAATATCGCTCGATAATTGGCTTGAGAAATCTGCAAGGCTTTTTGGGTCTGTCTGCGCTCTATGAGCTCATTCTTATAGGTAGTAAATAAATTGGCATTATCAAGAGCGATAGAAGCTAATTCAGCAAAACGTGTTAACAAATCAAGTTCACTTACCGTAAACTTTCTTTCTGGCTCAGCAAAGGAAAGACCTAATGTACCAAATACTTTTCCTTCTGACTTAAAAGGCACCTGTACCGTACAATGCATATTGTCAAAATAGGGATCTGTAAAACGTTTCTCCCATGTACTATAATCATCAACCATTTTAATTTTCCCAATCCTGTAAACTTCCCCAACCAGACCATCTGTCAGCTTATCCAGCCGACCAGTTTCCCCCTCATAGGCACCTGTACCGATTAGCCTTCTGCAAACTCCCTGTTCTTCATCGATTAAACATACATATCCATGAGGCGTATTAATAAGTTTCGCTGCACTTACCACAATATCTCGTAATAACTCATTTGAATTTAGACGGTTCATAAGCCCCAAAGCAGTTTCATTTAACGAAACCAGCACTAAGTTTTGCCTGCGAATTTCCTCTTCACGACTGAGTATTTCGTCTAACTGCTGCCGCAATTCTTCTTCTGACGCTAAACGCTCTTCACCTAAAACCTCAAGAGCAATATTTTGTGTCATCAATGTTTTCTGAGACTGCTTAATAAGGCGATAGAGTAACCACCCTGTACATAAAATAAAAAGCCAGCCCTTTGATATGGATAAAGCAGTGACGATCTTTATATCCTTAAATATCTGCTCAATCATGCTATCCGAAAACAAAACCCATACACTGCCTAATAAAATATAAATAATTGCAATACCCAATGGACTTTTTGGTATATATTCTCTATTCATCATAATCACTCCTGATTCAGCATCTTCATCTATTGACATAAAAAAACATCAATAATTGGAAATTTAGGGAATTTCTGAAATAAAAGAATTATTATTACATAATCTTCGACATTTTTTTGGGTTTTCCTATTCTTGTTTGTTAAATTTTTCTAATCATTCATTCGACTCTATTAGTGATTACGAAATAGAAAAAGGCTGACATGCTGTTTTAAAAAATAACCAGTTAGAAACACAAAGACGCAAAGCCGCGAAGCAATCCCCTGCTCGTTAAGAGATTGCTTCGCTATGCTCGCAATGACAAATCGATGATACTTTCATACCTAAAACTTATAAATTCGGATACTAAAAAAGCAGCCACTTTTCAAAAGCGGCTGCTTTTTTTTCAATTCTTAATCATTTTTAAAAGAATCATAAATCTTTTGGTATTCGGGTGTCGGGGAAATTGGTGTATAAATGTATAGATGAATACCATTTGGGTCATTCACTACAAAGCTTCTTTCACCCCAATGCTTATCCTGCATCTCTTGATATATAATGACGCCTTCTTCCTTTAGGCGCTTATATTCAGCGTCTACATCATCCACCTGGAAGGAAATAATTAAACCCTTTCCATTAAAGAACTCGCCTTCTTCTCTTTGGGGTAATGTAAAGCTAATACCATTTGTCGGCAAGTCCCGTGCAATTAATTCTATGTACCAGTCACTTTCATATACTAATTGAAAGTCAAAATGCTTCATATAGAATTCCTTCGACTCTTGCAGTTTATTTGTATTAATAGTTGAATCAACACGTTTTATTTGCATAAAAAATCTCTCCTCTCACTATAGACATTCCATATTTTTGTCCTTATATCAAGCCAATATACAAGTGTTATCAAAATAACCACTCTTGTATATGACACTATAGTATTTATTCACCATTATACACTAAAGTCCTTCTAAAGAATATAGCGCTCGCGCGGAAAACAGCTCTATAGGCAGCGTGAACAGGCAAAGGATGGGCAGAAACCTCTCTTAAACCCCTTATAGTAGGATATGTAGACTACCACCAAAAAAAGAACGAGTGGCTGCATAGGAAATATGACAGCCACTCGTATATTACATGTTTTCGACGATTGTTGCTACGCCCTGGCCCCCGCCAATGCATAATGTTGCCAAGCCCACTTTCGCATCTCTTTGTTTCATGGCATATAACAGTGTCACTAAAATTCTGGCACCACTCGCACCCACTGGATGTCCAAGAGCAATAGCCCCCCCATTTACATTTACCTTGCTCTGATCAAAACCCAATTCCTTACCCACTGCTAGAAATTGAGCGGCAAAGGCTTCATTCGCCTCAATTAAATCCAAGTCTGCTACTGTCAGTCCCGCTTTATCCAGTGCCTTTTGCGTCGCAGGCACAGGTCCGATCCCCATAATACTGGGGTCAACGCCAGCAGTACCGGAAGAAACAAAACGAGCTATTGGTGTAAGACCTAGTTCCTTCGCTTTATCCAAGGACATAACAACCAATGCAGCAGCTCCATCATTCAGACCGGAAGCATTTCCTGCTGTTACAGTGCCATCTTTCTTAAAAGCAGTACGTAATGCTGCTAATTTCTCAACGGTAGTTCCTTTTTTGGGATGTTCATCGGTGGCAAAAACAATAGGGTCGCCTTTTTTCTGGGGAATTACTACAGGGACGATTTCATCTTCGAAACGACCTTCCAGAATGGCATGCAGTGCCTTTTCCTGACTGCTGGCTGCTAATTCATCCTGCATCTGGCGAGTAATTTCATATTGCTGTGCTACATTCTCTGCAGTAATCCCCATATGATAGTCATTTGTAGCACACCATAGACCATCTTTAATCATGGAATCAATTAATTCACTATGTCCCATCCGATAACCCCGACGTGCTTTTTCAAGTAAATAAGGAGCATTACTCATGCTTTCCATGCCACCGGCTACTACCACATCCCCATCACCAGCTAAAATAGTCCGAGCTGCCAGATTCACAGCTTCTAAACCGGAACCGCATACCTTATTAATGCTCAAGGCAGGAACCTGAATCGGCAATCCAGCTTTAAGAGCAGCTTGACGAGCAGGATTTTGTCCTAATCCAGCCTGCAGTACATTGCCCATAATGACTTCACTTACTTGTGATGGATCGATGTTAGCTCTTTTAATCGCTTCCTTAATGACCAATGCTCCCAGTTCTACAGCAGAAACATTCGCAAGACTGCCATTATAAGCACCAATTGCAGTACGAACCGCACTCACAATTACAACTTCTTTCATTATTACCAACCACCTTTTGTAGTTTTTCTATTTAAACCCGTATTACGATTTATTTCATAAAGGAATCCTGTTCTTATACTTACTTTTCTAATTGCTCTAAGCCCTTCATCACACCAACATGATCGGGAATCATAAGTTTTGCCTCTGTTTTGGCAACCACCTCTTCCACGGTTGTATAAGGTGAGATCTCCTCTAGCAGCAATCCTTCCGATGTTACTTTAATTACAGCAAGCTCTGTAACAATTAAAGATACAACCCCTTTACCTGTTAAAGGGAGGCTGCATGTTTTCAGGATTTTTGCTGCCCCATCTTTTGCTGTATGCTCCATGGCAACAATTACCTTCTTCGCTCCAGCTACTAAATCCATAGCACCGCCCATGCCTGGCACCATTTTCCCAGGGATCATCCAATTTGCCAAATTACCATTCTGATCAACCTGCAATCCACCGAGCACAGTCACATCTACATGACCGCCCCGAATCAAGGCAAAAGACATGAAGCTATCAAAAGTAGCTCCTCCTGGAAAAATGCCTGCCGGTTTCCCGCCAGCGTTCACTAAATCAGGATCGACCTCGCTGCCAACAGGAGCCAGTCCGACAAAACCATTTTCTGACTGCAAGGTTATGTTGATGCCTTCTGGTAAATAATTAGAAACGAGTGTAGGTAAACCAATTCCCAAATTTACTACATCCCCATCTCGCATTTCTCCAGCCACTCTACAAGCGATTAATTCTTTTGCACTGTATGTTTTCATTACGAAATCCTCCCGCGGCAGACAACTTTATCAACAAGAATCCCTGGAGTCATTACTTCATCCGGCTTAAGCTCTCCCACTTCAACCACTTCTTCCACTTCCACAATCACCAAGTCTGCAGCTAAAGCCATAATCGGATTAAAATTCCGCGCCGACTGACGATATATCAAATTGCCAGCTTTATCTGCCTTATATGCTTTCAACAAAGCGATATCGGCTCTTAAAGGCAATTCCAAGAGATACTCTTTACCATTGACCAGCAATTTTTCTTTGCCTTCCTCCACCACTGTCCCTAACCCTGTAGGAGTCAAAATTCCTCCTAGACCAGCACCACCCGCTCGAATTCTTTCAGCAAGAGTCCCCTGGGGTACAAGCTCAACTACGGTCTCGCCAGCGATCATCTGCCTGCCGGTTTCCGGATTTGTCCCAATATGCGAGGCAATAATCTTTTTCACCTGCCGATTTACAATTAGTGGTCCTACACCTGTATCAGGTGTAGCTGTATCACTGGTAATCAGCGTAAGATCTTTCACGCCTTGCTCTACTAATATACGGACTAAGGATGTCGGTGCTCCAACCCCCATAAATCCACCCATCATGATTGTCGCCTTATCTTCAAAAAGGGAAACTAGTTCTTCTTGACTTATAACCTTACTCATCCCGTGCTCCTCCTTTAACTAAAAAGCAGTCCATCCCATCACTTCTTGTAGCTAAATCTAATTGCAAAAATCATGCCAAGCCCTCTATGCCAATAAATAAAGGAGCCATAAGAAATGGCTCCTTCACTTATTTCTATTTTTTTATAAAGAAGACTTGATCGACAATGGAGTTTTAACTCCACCTGGATCTTAGTCGCTCCTATCCAGGAGCTATATAAATCACAATCGCTGCATTTCTACAGCAAATGCCCCTGTTAAAAACACCTTTAGGGACTTTCTAATTATCAAGAAATTTTCTTCTGATTTTCTTAATACTTAGAAACTCATTTGTCATAAGACATCGGGTCTACTTTGATTTTATTGTAAAGGGTAGCAACAGAAATTCCCAACTCCTTGGCAATCCGTTGTTTCGCCTCTACACTCGTTCCATAATGGGCAATGGCATTTTGTATCGTTCTTCTTTCAAATTCCTGGACCATCTGGGACAAGGAATGGATCGAATTTCTTGCTTCATCATCCACTTTAAACCATTTAGGCAGATGAAGAGTCGTGATCACATTATCCTCACACATATTGACGGCGTATTCAATCACGTTACGCAGTTCCCGTACATTGCCAGACCATGAATAGTGCAATAATGCTTTTAGGATCTGCTTATCCACCTCAAAGGTCCTGCCAATCTTCTGAAAATAAAATTGGAAGAATTGATTGGCCAATAAAATAATATCTTGCCCTCTTTCTGCAAGAGGCGGCAAATGTACATTTAACACATTCAGGCGATAGTAAACATCGGCACGGAATTTGCCGTCTTGCACCATCTGATATAAATCTTTATTGGTAGCAGCCATCACCCGAATATCAACGGAAACCTCACTGGTTTCACCAACACGCCGTATGGACCGCTCCTGCAATACACGTAATAATTTTGCCTGAACTTCCAGATTCAGCTCTGCAATCTCATCTAAGAAAATCGTTCCGCCACTTGCAATTTCGAATAAGCCAACCCTGCCACCTTTTTTTGCTCCCGTAAAAGCTCCTTCTTCATAACCGAACAATTCGCTTTCAATTAAAGAAGGAGCAATCGCAGCACAATTCAAAGCAACAAAAGGGCCAAATTCACGATTGCTGGCGTTGTGTATGGCTTGGGCAAAGAGCTCTTTGCCGGTGCCGCTTTTTCCTGTAATTAAGATATCCGCATTGCCTTGAGCTGCCCTTTTTGCCACCCGTACAGCTTCCTGAATGGGACTGCTGTTGCCTATGATATCATCAAATGTATACTTGGCTTTATAAATACGATCTACCAGGGTTTTTAAACGACCTGTCTTTTTGGCAAATGTCTTTATTTCTTCTGACAATCGTCGAACTTCCGTAATATCCTTTACGACTGACACGCCACCAATGATTGCTCCTTCAACAATAATCGGAGCCATATCTACAATATATTCTGTATCTCCTTCACGCCTGTACACTCCAACAAGGGCCTCTCCCGTTGCAATAACTTGGGGAAGCTTAGCACCTGGCCGGACCTTTTTAAGAGGCTGCCCGAGTATGTCCTCTTCTTTAATACTTGTAATACGAGTGTATTGTGCATTAACGTACCGAACAATCATCTGATCATCCGTTACTAAAATCCCATTATTAATAGAATTTAAGATTTGAATATACCATTTTTCAGCATATTCGGAAGATGCAAACACATGTTTAAGATCATTTAAGTCATCGTGCCCTTCATGAACCATACTATCCTCCTAGTAACCCTAATCTATTTCTAACCATCTATCTTGCAAAAATTCTAATTACCTATAACAACCATCAGAATGTAAATTTATGTACAGCCTCTTGCAATTCTTCTGCCATGATTGCTAAGCTCTTGCTGGAAGCAGCCAGTTCTTCTGATGCAGCTGACTGCTCCTCTATACTCGCAGAAATTTCCTGTGTTTGTACAGCTGTACGCCTACTGTCCGTATCCACATCACGCACTGCATACACAATTTTTTCACTGCTCTTTGCCATACCTTGGATCTCACTTTCAATATCTCTTACTTGCGTTGCTACTTCATTTACCAAATGGGTAATTTCCCCGAATCGTTCTTTGGCATGATGAATTACAGTTGTACCCAATGCAGCCTCTTCTGTACCTTTCTTCATTGCTGCGACTGCTTTATTAATTTCTACCTGAATTTCCTTAATTAATTCAGCAATTTGCTCTGCAGCGTGATGAGACTGCTCAGCTAATTTTCGTACTTCATCAGCTACCACCGCGAAACCTCGACCTTGTTCACCAGCTCTGGCAGCCTCAATCGCAGCATTTAGAGCTAAAAGATTAGTTTGTCCCGCAAGCGTTGAAATTACACCAACAATATTGCCGATTTCCTTTGAGCGCTCTCCTAGCACTTCTACAACAAGGGCTGAATCTGCTACTGTATCTTCAATGCTCTGCATTTGCTGGATGGCCTCTTTTACAACCTTATCGCCTTCCGAGGCAGAGCTTGCAGTTTTTTCGGTAACACCTGTCATAAAGCTATTTTTCTCAACCACCTTTTGTATTCCGCCATCCATAAATTCCATTGTTTTTAACATTTCACTGGTAGATGTCTTTTGTCCTTCTGCTGCCGCTGCCACTTCAACAATCAGTGATGCTACCTGGCCTGAAGACTGAGCGGATTGTTCCGAATTAGCTGTCAACTCCTGGGAAGATGCCGCCAACTGTTCTGCCGTCTGCGCAATTTTTCTTAAGAGATCACGCAGATTTTTTACCATTAACTCAAAAGCCTTTGCCAAGGTTCCAATTTCATCTTTCGAATGAATATCCAATCCTTCCATTGTTAAATCACCTTTGGCAATGCGATTAGCCAAAGCACTTAATGTTTGAATCGGCTTGGCCAAATACCCAGCGAAAAAGAAAACAATACTGATGGATATCAACAATATAATAACAAAACTAATCCCCGCAGAAAACATAAATTTTTGCAGCTTCCCCATCACCTCCGCAA
>ENA-OFCE01001635-OFCE01001635.1-metagenomes-genome-assembly--contig:-NODE-1635-length-11023-cov-3.591174_pt1 | contig 11023 bp, 10 predicted proteins | sample MGYA00153388_OFCE01 | MGnify analysis MGYA00153388
GGTGGCGAAGCGCTTTCCGCAATTGGGTCGCGTGCGCCTCGTGATCACCAATCCGGATCAGAAGGACGCGATGGCGCTGCATGTAGAGCATGGCGAAATGGCGTCCACGAACGATGAGCTGAAAGGCAAAATTGCGGCAGCGTTGCGTGACGCGACGAAGCTGGGCGGTGACGTGGTTTTTGCCGCGGTCGGGTCGTTGGCGAATGACGGAAAAGTGATCGATGACACTCGCAAATTTGATGTTTGAAGCGGTACAGCTTTTAATTGTAAGCTCCGTTTAATATGGGCTTAACCCGTTATTCGGTTAATAATCGACTTTTGCAATAAATCCGCTTGTAGCCCACATTGAATAAGGCTTTCCAGTAATAGCTGATACTGACATTGGAATCGCATGAACCTGACCGCAACCGCAGCGCCGTGGCCTCCCGACGTCACGCTAGAACGCGATGGCATCCGCCTTGAACCGTTGGCGTTGACGCATGAAACCGGCATCGCGGCGGCGGCGACCGATGGCGAATTGTGGAACCTCCGCTTCACCTCCGTGCCCGAACCGCAGGAGACGCGCACCTACATCGATACCGCGCTGAAGCAACGGGTTGAAGGCAGTCGCTTCGCGTTCGCGGTGATCAACGTGGCCACAAGTCAGGTCATTGGAAGCACCAGCTATCACGACATCGTGCCCGCCATCAAGCGCGTAGAAATCGGTTGGACCTGGTATCGCAAGAGCGTGCAGCGGAGTGCGGTGAACACCACCTGCAAATTTATGCTCATGCAGCACGCTTTTGAGACCCTAGACTGCCCTGTGGTGGGCTGGCGCACCAGTCACCTCAACTACGCCTCGCAACGCGCCATAGAGCGTTTAGGCGCGAAGCGCGACGGCGTCATCCGCCACCACGCGCCGCACCGCGATGGCACGGTGCGGGACACGGTGATTTTCAGCATGCTGGCGGCGGAGTGGCTGGCGGCGAAAGAGAAGCTTGAGGCACGTTTGGCGGGCCACGCCGCCCTCTCGTTCCCGCGGGGAGAGGAGGCCAGTGTTCACCTCGCAGACATTACGGCGGACAACCTACGCGCGATCCTTCGCCTCGCCCCCGGTGCTATGGGGGAGCGCATGGTCGCCGCTAACGCCACCTCCCTCGCCCAAGCCGCGTACAGCGCCAACGCAGTGCCACGCGCGATCATGGCGGGTCCTCCCGATGGCGAGAGGCCAGTCGGCTTCATCATGTTCTACGACCCAACCCTTGACGTAGCGCTAGCAGTCAAGGATGCTGTGCCATCAGACGCGATAGGCGTGTGGCGGCTAATGGTGGACTTCCACCAACAGGGCAAAGGCTATGGTGCCGCCGCGCTACACGAGGCCGCCCGTTACGCAGCCACCCGCCCGAACGTCACCCGCATCGTGCTGTCGTATGTGCCCGTCGAAGGCAACCCGTCGCCGTTTTACAAAAAAATGGGGTTTGTTGAGACTGGGGAGATGGACAGTGCCGAGGTGGTGATGACGCAGTCGGTTGCGGCCTTGCTTGGCAAACCGTGAAATCACAACCTTCAACATCCAGCGCATCGGGTTGGGCTGAAGGCGGTTATGCGGATTCTTCCCCACCGCGGGGAGATCAGCTGGTAAGTGGTTTTCGAATTCGCCGCAGAAAACCATTCCTACCCAGCCCTTCCCTTGAAGGGGGTGCGCACTCAGTGCGGCTAATTTCTTGCCCCCCGAGATCGAATCGTCGAATGTTTGACGCGCTTAGGCGTCGCCCATGACTTCATGACACTTAGGGCACATCATGGGCTGGAGCGCACCATGCAGCGCCCTCGCCGACGTATCCGTTCGCGATCAGGACGCGATAAGTCTCCACATGCTGCGTCCACCGATGAACTACAGCGGTTGGATTAAAGACTCGATAAACCTGTGTCATACCAATCGGACACGCCCCAGCGTCGAGCCGTCCGACCGCGTACGGCAACTCAACGGCAACGCGCGACCACGACGCCGCAAGCGCTCGGGCGAGCGTAGCGTCGGCTGTCACAAATGTGCCAGCAAAGGGTGCTGGATATTCAACGCTACTTAGACGAGCCAGAGACGTGGGCAAGCCAGCGCTTCCTAGCGGGGCAGACAGTGCCTTGAACGTATATCCAGCCGTTAGCGGATCGTCTGCCTCAAACCACAACCACTGCCCGGCGAACATTTCTACCCGAGATGCGGTAAGCACCAACCTCACTGACGCGGCCGAAAACGCCGAACGAAATTCCGCGGTCCAAAATCTCGGCAAATCCAGCACGCCAAACAAAGGACGCACTTCAATGTCGTTCGTCAACACGCTTGTTGCGACCGTCTTGGTGCCGCCGCCCAGAGTTCGGTTGCCGTCGACGGCTAGTGTGGTGATATTTACGCGCAGACTGCGAACGCCTCTAGGTAGGCCGGGAATTTCAATACTTCGCGCAGCGCAGCGTGCACCAATGGGTGGCATGGTGATGTCGGCGATTGCACCTTCGAGGCGGACGCTACCAACCACGTTGATGGTCGGTCCATCGCAAAGCGTGGCACCCGCTGCGGTGACACTTACGGTGAACGGCTCATACTCCAGAACAGAGGGTGGCGCGTTAACTTGCGCGACAACGTTACTGGGCAGTCCAATTGTCAGCAGAAGGCCGATAGCGAGAGTGCGAATGTCTTTTTTCACGCTAGTAGCCCGTGTAGGAAGTTACTGTTGGTGAGGGTCAGCACTGAAACGGCTAGGTGCGAAAAGGCACCGCTGGAAGCGTAGTTATACAGCGTGACTTGAAAATCGACCACTTGGTAAGTATGCCCGCTGGGCAGTGACTGGGGAACCCAAAAACTTCCCCAAGTCTGACTCCACAGCCCCGCGATGGTGAACGCGCTTGGCATGCTCGAAACTGGCGGGACATATCCCTTTTGCGCGCTTTTTGGCGCGGGCAAATTTGAGATGATGATTACGCTCACGTCGTAACCAGCTTCACAAACCTTGCTCGCCTCCTCAGGTTGCACCGCTACCAAACGCGCGCCACCGAGTGTCGAAGCGCTATCGGCTTTCATAACGATGTTGGGCGAAATAGGCACCCCTTCCATACGAAATAGTCCGGGCTTCCCCTCGAACTGCATGACCAGGACGGGTGCCCCTTTGGCCGCAGGAATAGCTCGCTCGGGCACCGCTTGGCATAAGACGGTGAGCTCACGCGCATCAGTCGGCACTGCCGCATAAAAAAAACTTAGCAAAATCAAACATGATCCAATTTTCATTGTGAACCTCTTTGTCGCACGAACGGCGAAAACGACAAGGGAGTATCCTGCGCCCTCAAAATGGGACTGTCAAGCTATGCAGGGACGACGCATAGTTGTCAAACGAGGGGTCAGAGGGGCGATTTGGTGAACGAGGTTTACTGAGTGTTGTGTGGCACTAGTTTGTGCGGCGTCTTTGGTTTTGAATCTGGAGGGCTCAACGGACAAGCCACTTTATGTGTTTGCATCAGACACAGTAGTTGCCGCGTCGTCTGCGAAAATGCTGGCATGCTGCTCGACTTTTTTTATCACCTGCGCCATCGCGGCCTGAAGCCCTCCACGCGGGAGTTTTTGACGCTGCTTGAGGCGTTGAAGGCCGATGTGATTTCACCGTCGATTGACGATTTTTACTTTTTGTCAAAAGCCTCGCTGGTCAAGGACGAAAGCAAGTTCGACCGCTTCGATTTTGCGTTCGCTGAATACTTCAAAGGCGTCGCTGAACTGGTCGATTTGAAGACCGCGATTCCCGAAGAGTGGCTCAAGAAAATCCTTGAGAAAACGCTGACGCCGGAAGAGCGCGAAAAGCTCAAGGCGATGGACTGGAACGAACTCATGGAGACGCTCAAGAAGCGGCTCGAAGAGCAGAAAGAGCGGCATCAGGGCGGCAGCAAATGGATTGGCACCGGCGGCACGTCCCCGTTCGGTGCGTACGGCGACAACCCGGCGGGCATCCGCATCGGGCAGGACAAGAGCCGCAATCGCAGCGCGGTGAAAGTGTGGGACGAGCGGCAGTTTCGCGATTACGACGACAACGTTGATTTCAATACAAGAAACATTAAAGTCGCGCTGCGTCGCCTGCGTCGCTTCGCGCGTGAAGGCGCAGTCGACGAACTGGACCTGCCGCACACACTGGAAGAAACCGGCAAGAACGCAGGCATGCTGTCGATTCAGATGCGGCCCGAGCGGCGCAACGCGGTGAAGGTGCTGCTGCTGCTCGACATTGGGGGTTCGATGGATGACCACGTTGAGCAGGTCGAGGCGCTGTTCTCGGCGGCTAAAACCGAGTTCAAGCGGCTGGAGCACTTTTACTTTCACAACTGTCTTTACGACTTCGTGTGGAAGAGCAACCGCCGCCGCACCACCGAGCGCACGCTGACGATGGATCTGCTGCACAAATACGGCCCCGACTATCGCGTGATTTTCGTCGGCGACGCCGCGATGAGCCCGTACGAAATCGAGATGGAAGGCGGTAGCGTGGAATACACCAACAGCGAGACCGGCAAGGTGTGGCTGCAACGCATGACCAACCATTTCAAGCGCGTCGCCTGGCTAAACCCGATGCCACCACGCTCGTGGGAATACACGTACTCCACGGACATCATCAAGAAGATCATGAACGACCGCATGTATCCGACGACGGTGCAGGGGTTGACGGACGCTATGAAGGCGTTGACGAAGTGACGGCAACTCAGCCAGCTGACGAGCTAATTTACGTCGAACTTTTAGAGGAAGGCACTACATGCTGGCGACCTGTACAGGCAGAGGTCCGAATTGACGGCTCGTATGAATTGAGGGACACTGTGCCAGGCTTAGCGCTCGGCTTTTCAACCGGGCGATGTCGTGATCTGTCGTTGGCACACTTTAGCCGACGGCGGTGAAGGTCGTGTGGCGTACCAAGCGCTGTAATTCGATAGCAAGACGTAGCCTCGATGCAGCAATTAAATGGGTCAGACACCAACGCTGTTCGATATTTTTTACCGAATCGAGGGACACATCATGACTTTGCAAGCTGCACTCGGCGTTCTCCCGCGGAAAGGCAATGACACCACACCGGACGCTCCGATTTTTTTCACCAACATAGGCAGATTAACATGAGCGAAGAAGTTAAGGAAATAGGAAGGCAATCAGCAAGGCTAACTAAAATTAGCACGGGAGGGCGTGTTTGGGTAACGAGAAAGTATCCGAGTGCCGGGATCATTAGACTGCAGGGATATGTTGAGATGCGCCTTTACGTCAACGACCGGATTAGAGCTTCGGAAGTTACTTTTGCCGATTTCGAATTTTTTACTGGAGGAGTAATTAGTTTTGCCAAAGGTGCTGAACTCGAAATAGTAGGAATAAATCGTGCAGAACAGATCAATATGTCATTTTTTGACAAAATCAAAAGCAGAAATAAACACCAGGATCCGCTCCAAATTCGAACCAGCTCTCAAGGTGGACTGAAAGGATGAGCGCGTAGGGTGCACATCAAAATGCGCGCCGTCGGCGAAAAGGCTACGGTTGATTCGACGCAGAGATGGTGCGCGCTCTGGCGCACACCCTACGGCTCCGGCTGAATGGGATTGCTACAACTCCGTCCGCACCCGTCAAAGCTCCGGGAACAACACCACATCCAGCACCTTGCGCAGATAGTCCACACCCGTCGTGCCGCCGGAGCCTATCTTGTGGCCGATCATGCGCTCGACGGTGGTGACATGGTTGAAGCGCCAGCGGCGGGAGTTGTACTCTACGTCGAAGAGCTTCTCCACGAGGTAATAGTCTGACGTCAAACGCGATTGCAAATTGTGCAATCAACCATATAATCACAATCATGAACAACAAGCAGCGAAAAGCGCTGGAAGCGATATTTGCGGACCCCGTCAATGGCAATCTCGAATGGGGTCTGATCGAATCGCTGCTCAAGGCGTTAGGCTGCCGTGTGATCGAGGGCAGCGGCTCCTCGGTGACGTTCGAGAAAGATGGAAAGCGTGCCTACTTTCATCGTCCGCATCCTGAGCGACAAGCGCTGCGTTATCGGGTTCGTGATGCACGCGAATTTTTGAGATTGATTGGAGTAAACCCATGAGCAACGCAATGACTTACAAGGGCTTCAGCGCACGCATCGAGTTTGACGCAGAGGATCGCATTTTCGTTGGCCGAATTGCCGGTATTCGCGACGTCGTTGGCTTCCATGCCGAGACAGTTGCCGGGTTGGAAAAGGCATTTCACGAAACGGTCAACGACTACGTGAAGGCCTGTGCCGCGCTCGGACAATCGCCGAATAAACCAGTGAGCGGCAACATGATGTTGCGTGTACCCACCGACGTACATGCGAGTGCAATTCAGGCGGCTGAATTGGCGGGCGTCAGTCTGAATCAGTGGGCAGCAGATGCGCTGCGCAGCGCGGCGCACCAGTGATCCGCAGCACACGGAGCGTAGGGCGGACACCCGAAGGGGTTCCGCCGGTCGCAGGAGTGGCCGTGCCGCGTGGGGTGGTGGAACCTCTGTGAGTTCCACCCTACGGCGCGCTGTGCGGAAAAATGGCAGGCGTTACAACTCCGTCCGCACCTGCCAAAGCTCCGGGAACAACACCACATCCAGCACCCTGCGCAGATAATCGACGCCTGTCGTGCCGCCGGAGCCGATTTTGTGGCCGATCATGCGCTCGACGGTGGTGACGTGGTTGAAGCGCCAGCGGCGGAAGTTGTCTTCTACGTCGACGAGCTTTTCTGCGAGGTAATACATGTCCCAATGCTTCGCCGTGTCGCGGTACACGCTGACCCATGCTTTGAGCACTTCGGCGTTGGCTTGCGGTGTTTCATCGAATCGGATGCGCAGCGCGCTCTCGGCAAGCAACCCGCGTTTGCATAACGCCCGCAACGCCACGTCGTAAAGCGACGGGCTCTCGATCAACGCCACCAGCCGCGCGTGATGCTCGGGCTGTTCGGCGAACGGTTTCAGCATGTAGCGTTGTCTGTTGCCAAGCAGAAATTCGATGCTGCGGTATTGCCAGCTTTGAAAGCCGCTGGCGCGACCGAATGCATCGCGAAATTCAAGGTAATCGGCGGGCGTCATCGTCTTCAACACTTCCCACGCATTGCTCATCTGCTCCTGCGCGCGCGACACGCGGGCGAGCATTTTCATGGCGGGTTCGAAGTTGCCCTCACCCAAATGATTGATCGCGCCAGTGAGCTCTTTGATGATGAGACTCATCCACACTTCCTGCACGTGATGGATGGTGATGAACAGCGATTCGTCATGCGCCCCGGTGATCGGAGCCTGCGCGCTGAGCAGTTGTTCGATGCGCAGATAGCTTGAATAGCTGAAGCTGTCTTTGAACGATTGGTGCGCGTTTTCGGCACCGGTTTCGGATGCGCTGCTGGCAGCGACGCTGGCAACTGAGTCACCGCCGAAGGGACAAGTACCTGCGTTGTTTGCGCTCACGTGACTTTTCCTCTCGAACGAAACTCCGCCCGCTCGTATTCACGAAGTTTCATCACATCGCGCAAGTGCGACGCCGCGCCCACCACGTCGTTTTCCGTGATGTACAACGGCGTAAATCCAAACCGCAAAATATCCGGCGCACGGAAGTCGCCGATCACGCCGCGTGCGATCAGCGCCTGCATGATGGCGTATCCCTCAGCGTGGCGGAAAGATACCTGCGAGCCGCGAATATTGGCGTTGCGCGGCGTCGCGAGCGTAAGGTCGAAGCCTGCGCACTGTGATTCGACTTCCGCGATGAACCGCTCGGTCAACACCACCGACGCGGCGCGCAACGCCTGCATGTCGACCGTGAGCCACATGTCGAGCGCGGTCTCAAGCGCGGCAAATTGCAGGATCGGTGGCGTGCCGACCGTGAAGCGCTCGATACCGCGAACCACGCGAAACAGCGGGTCAAACGCGAACGGCGCTTCATGCGCAAACCACCCAGAAATCGGCGCGCTGGTGCCCGCCGCGTCAAGCGTATCGAGATGACGCTTTGCCGCGAAAATGAACGCCGGCGCGCCCGGACCGCCGTTCACGTATTTGTACGAGCAGCCCACCGCGAGATCGGCGTTGCAGGCGTTGAGTTCCACCGGAAACGCACAGGTCGAATGCGCCAGATCCCACAGCATTAGCGCACCGTTCGACTGCGCAAGCGCGGTGATCGCCTGCATGTCGTAGCGCTCGCCGGTGCGGTAGTCGACCTGCGTCAGCATCACCACCACCGTTCGTTCGCCAAGCGTGGTGATGGTAGACACCATCGCGTCGCGTTTGACGAATTGAAGATCGATGTTCTTCTGGGTCAACAAATCGCGAATACCCTGAGCGATGTAGAGATCGGTCGGAAAGTTGTCGATGTCGGAGATGATGACGTTGCGTTGCGGCTGATCCTGCTGCAACGCGAGCGCGGTCAGCAGCGCCTTGAACAGATTCACCGAAGTCGAATCACAGGCGATGACTTCGCCCGCGTTGGCCCCGATCAAACGCGCGATCTTGTCGCCACAACGGCGCGGCGCGTTCACCCAGTCGGCGGTGTTCCACGAGCGGATGAGACCGTTGCCCCACTCCTGCTCGATGGTCTTTGCAACTGCAGCAGCGGTGGCTTTGGGCAGCACGCCAAGCGAGTTGCCGTCGAGATAAATTACGCCATCGGGGATTGCAAATTGCTGGCGAAACGCGGCAATGTTTGTGGAGGTCATGCGGTCTGAACACATCGATAACAGGATCGTATGATAAGTCGCACAAGTCTTCAACTTTGGCGCGTGTAGCGCACAATACGCAATCGACATAAAGTCCCGCCGAGCCTTACCTCATGCGAAACCTTGCCCTGCTGCTTCATCTCTCCGCCGCGATCATCTGGCTGGGCGGCATGGTGTTCGCGCACTTCTGCTTGCGGCCCGCAGTCGCCATGCTGGAGCCGCCACAACGTTTGAGTTTGATGGCGGCGACGCTCACCCGATTTTTCGCGCTCGTGATCCCAGCGATTGCGGCACTGCTGGCAACGGGCGGGTATCTGTACATGGGTCGCGAGGGCCTGGCCGCGCCCATGGGCGTGCACCTGATGGTCGGCATTGGCATCGCGATGTGCCTGATTTTTGGACACCTGTTCTTCGGACCGTTTCGGCGGATGAAGGCGGCCGTGGCGGCGTCAACATGGCCGGTCGCCGCTACACAGCTTGGCAAAGTGCGGGTGTTGGTGCTTACCAACATGATTTTTGGATTCGCCGCAGTAATCGCCGTTCGGCTGCTGTGAGCGGGTGATTTAGCGTTCATCTTTTGCCGGACCGCTGCCCAGCGCTACCGTCCAGACAGTATCCCACCGTTCTGCGCTTCGATTGACAATACGTTTTTGAATAAAGTCGACAAGATCATTTTTGCCGCGCAGCCCACGTTGAATAAGGCTTTCAGGCAAAAAGCTAATGCTTTGTGCGCCGTATCTCAATCGAGATCAGCTGGAGCGACGCGGAGTTGATGAGGTTCGTTAAACGCAGTGTATAAAGTTGAGGCCGAGTGTGGCGGCGGCACCGCACGCGCTTTACGTCGCTTTCGCGCACACTTCAAAATTGCTGTCGACGCCTCCGGTCGTTTGCTGCTGGCCGCTTTCTCGCTAGCATCGAAGGTGTGAATGACGCTAGTCGTGACGTGAGCCAAGAAAGTGGCACCGGCGCGGTCACCGACAAAAGCATGTGCTGAGCGCGCTCAGCCGGAACTTTTACTGTCTTTACTGTCTTCATTGCGAATCTCATCACGGTTAACCACGTCTATCTTGCCCATCATGCCGCCACCGTTCCCACGTCACGTTCCTGCCGTTCGCGCCGCAATCGTTGCTTCGCTGTTTGCCGCAATGACTTTTTCGGCGTACGGCCAGGCAGGCGGTGAAACCACCACCGAGCAGCCGAGCGCGCAACGCCTTGAGCGAATCGAAGTCAGCGCGCGGCCACAAACCACGACGGAGTTGCGCCGACAGTCGACGGCCGCCAAGCAAATCTACGACGAAGAGGAAATTCAAAAGTTTGGCGACGTCAGCATCGGCGACGCCATCAAGCGGCTCCCCGGCGTCACGCTGAGCGGCGGTGGGCTGGCGATGCGCGGGCTGGGAAGCTACACGCGCATCTTGCTCAACGGCGATCCAGCACCGCCGAATTTTGATCTGAACAATCTCACGCCGTCGCAAGTGACGCGTATCGAGGTGACACGCGCCGCGACCGCCGACCAGACGGCAGAGGCCATTGGCGGCACTATCAACATCATCCTCAAGGAGCCCCCTCGCGCGCGCACGCGGGATGCGCAGTTGCGCGCGAGCTATCAGTATGACCAGCCCGCGTACGGCGTGAACGTCAGTTGGGGCGAGCGCATCCAGGGCGGCACGGCGTTCAATCTGCCGTTTTCGTACTTTGAATGGAATAACTTCAACGCGGTGCGCACCACGTCCACCGTGACGACACCGAATGCCCCGACCGCAATCGGCGTTCGTGCCAGCGAGCAGCATCCGTATGGTCGCGGCTACAACTTCTCGCCGACGCTCAGCTGGAAAATCGACGATCACAGCAACCTGAATACGCAGGCCTTCATCACGCAGGGCAACTGGCACTGGAGCGATATCGCGAAAGAACGCCATGTGTTTGCCGGGCAGCCTGTGTTCGCGGACGATGCCCGAAGTCAGGGGCAATGGCTCAACGCCCGGATCGGCACCACCTATACCAATAGCTTCGACGGTGAGCAACGGCTGGAACTGCGCGCAAATGTCCAGTTCAACAAAAACGACTTTAGTTCCCGCGCGTTTCGTGACGGTGCCGAGCGTCGCGTCACGACCTCTGGAAACGAAAATCCTGCATGGGTGCAGAGCGGTACGTATTCACGGCTGATTGCTGACGCCCATACGCTGACGGCGGGCTGGAATCTCGAATGGCGCGAATGGACAGGGCGATCACGCACGACGGAACTCGGCGTGCCGTTGCTGCCGCTCTTCGAGGGGCAGGATGTTGAAGCGCGCGTTAGTCGCTACGCACTGTTCGTGCAGGACGAATGGGACGTTAACAAACGCCT
>ENA-OFCE01001637-OFCE01001637.1-metagenomes-genome-assembly--contig:-NODE-1637-length-10996-cov-2.319075_pt1 | contig 10996 bp, 8 predicted proteins | sample MGYA00153388_OFCE01 | MGnify analysis MGYA00153388
TGCTGCGCGGGAAAAAGCTGGTTTATCTTTGGGAGATGTTGCGTCGCGGCTGCGGATGGGTGTCAAACAGGTGCGCGCGCTTGAGCAGAACGACTTTCCGGCACTGCCGAAAGGCACCTTCCTGCGTGGTTTCGTACGTAATTTTGCGAAGCAAGTGGGTGTAGAGCCGGAGCAGGCGCTGAATCTGTTGGAGGCAACCCATAAATCGGCAGCGGCCATCACTGCGAGTGTGGTGGTTCTACCGTTGCAGCAAAACATCAATGTGCCGTCGCCGGGAGGCGAACGCGCGACGCCGCGTGGACGCATCATCATCGCGGTTGTGATTTCGGCGCTGCTGGTCACGGTGATCTGGTGGTGGTGGGAGAATGTTCGGCCTTATCGTGCCGAAGGTGGGCGCCCAAAAGCGGTCGCAGTTGATAATTCCATTCATCTGCCGACGACAGCCCCTGAACCAGCGGCAAGTACCACGCCGCCGCCGACCGAGGCAGCTTCGGCGCCCGCCGTTAGCACCGCGGCGCAAACGGCCCCGCAGGTCGAGCTGCCGCTGCCGTCGATGTTGACACCGACAGCGCCAATTGTCTCCGTCGTCATGCCTGCATCGTCGCCATCAGCGGCTGAGAACGCGCCCGCGGCTTCGCCGGCATCGCGTGCGGGGAGCGGCCTCCTGGGCCTGACGTTTAGTGATAAATCCTGGGTAAAGATCGTCGATGCCAATGGCAAGACTGTGCTAGACCGATCTTTCAAGGGCGGAGATGCGGAAGAAGTTAATGGCCAGGCGCCATTCTCGGTTGTTGTTGGCAATTCAAAGGCGACGCGTCTTGCCTATAACGGTAAAGAAATCGATCTCACACCGCACACGCGTGCTGCCGTGGCGCGCTTGACCGTCAAATAGCCGCAAACATTTCTCAAATGACCGTGATTTTTTCGGAGTAGATCGTGTCTTCAGCAATTATTCGCATCCAACGCCGTATATCGCGGCAAGTCAAAATTGGCCACGTCTTCGTCGGGGGTGATGCGCCCATCATGGTGCAATCCATGACCAATACCGATACCGAAGATATCGCTGCCACAGTCGCGCAAGTAGCAGCACTTGCGCTTGCCGGGTCGGAAGTCGTGCGAATCACAGTTAACACACTTGCAGCCGCGCGCGCGGTCGCGAAGATTCGCGCGAAGCTTGACGCGATGGACGTCAATGTTCCCCTTGCTGGTGATTTTCATTTTAATGGTCACAAGCTGTTGACCGAGGTGCCGGACTGCGCTGTTGCCTTGGCGAAACTGCGCATCAATCCGGGCAACGTCGGCCAGGGCAGCAAGCGCGATGACCAGTTTGGGGCAATGATTCAGGCTGCCGTCAAATTTGACAAGCCGGTGCGCATCGGCGTGAACTGGGGATCGCTGGATCCAGAACTGATCGCGCGCATGATGGACGAAAATGCCCGACGGGATGCGCCGCAGGAAGCCGATGCCGTGATGCGTGAAGCGCTTATAGTTTCTGCCCTCGAGAGCGCTGCCAAGGCCGAAGCGCTGGGGTTGGGGCGCGACAAGATTATTTTGAGTTGCAAAGTTAGTGCCGTGCAGGACCTGATCGCTGTTTACCGGGATCTGGCAATCCGGTGCGACTATCCGCTGCATTTAGGGCTCACTGAAGCCGGTATGGGCAGCAAAGGCATTGTCGCCTCGACCGCCGCACTCGCAGTGCTATTGCAGGAGGGGATTGGCGACACGATCCGCATTTCGCTCACGCCTGAACCGGGCGGAGACAGGACGCGCGAGGTTATTGTGGCCCAGGAGATATTGCAGACCATGGGTTTGCGTTCGTTTACGCCGATGGTGGCTGCGTGTCCCGGCTGCGGCCGTACGACCAGCACGTTTTTTCAGGAATTGGCAGAAAAAATTCAAACCTATTTGCGCAATCAAATGCCGTTGTGGAAGTCAACTTATCCAGGTGTTGAAGAAATGCACGTGGCGGTGATGGGCTGTGTTGTCAACGGTCCGGGTGAGTCGAAGTTGGCTAACATCGGTATCTCGTTGCCGGGTTCTGGAGAGCGGCCAGTGGCCCCGGTGTATATCGACGGCGAGAAAGCGGTAACGCTGAAGGGCGACCGTATCGCCGAAGAGTTTCACGCGCTGGTTGACGACTATGTAGCGAAGAATTACGCCGTGGGTGCAGTTCGTGTCGCGCGCTCGCGCAAGAAAGAAATTGTCATTAAGCAAATTGCGTGATTGTTCACGAATGCCTGTCGGGGTGTCAGCCCGCATCAACGAACGAAACGCTAGCACTGGCGGACATTGCAGGCAGATAATGGCCTGGGAGCCGCTCCGGTACTTAAGTTTGTCAATATCCAGGGGAGGTTTGCAGCAATCGCGGTGCCGTCGTGCATGAGACTGCTTTCACTGGCGGTAGTACGCTAAATCCCTGTAAAATCGTGAGTTTTCCCGGTTTGGCCCGCACCGTTTTGTCGGTTCGGCCCATCACTACCGGCTCCTTCCTGCACCCAAGCCTAGCCATGAGCAAAACCCTGCAAGCCGTCCGCGGCATGAATGATCTGTTGCCGCAGGATGCGCCACTATGGCAGTTCTTCGAAGATACGACCCGCGAGGTATTCGAACAATACGGTTACCGCCTGATGAGGACGCCTGTTGTCGAGCCGACGCCACTGTTTGTGCGGTCGATCGGCGCCGTCACGGATATTGTCGAAAAGGAAATGTATTCGTTTGAAGACGCAATGAATGGCGAAAAATTGACGTTGCGTCCGGAGGCGACCGCCGGGCTGGTGCGCGCGGCGATTGAGCACAATATTCTGTACGAAGGGCCAAAACGTGTCTGGACTTGGGGGCCTATGTTCAGGCACGAACGGCCGCAAAAAGGCCGCCATCGCCAGTTCTACCAGTTTGACGTGGAAGCCATGGGCTTTGCAGGGCCCGACGTCGACGCCGAGCAGATTCTGATGCTGGCAAGGCTCTGGAAAAAGCTGGGGCTGACCGATGTGGTGTTGCACATAAATTCGATTGGCGATGTGGAGGCGCGCGCGCGCCATCGTGAGGCACTGGTGAAATACTTTGAAGTGCACGCGGACCAGCTCGACGAAGATGCGAAGCGACGGCTTTATACCAATCCGTTGCGAACACTTGATACCAAGAATCCGGCGATGCAGGCGCTGGTGGATGCGGCGCCGAAGCTCGCGGCATATCTGGATGAAGCGGCGCTCGCACACTTTAACGGCGTGACGCAGCGGCTCGACGCGGCGGGCTTGAAGTACGTGATAAATCCACGACTGGTGCGCGGTTTTGACTATTACAACCGCACTGTTTTTGAGTTCATCGCCAAGGGCCGTGATTGGGAGTTGACCATCGCTGGTGGTGGTCGTTACGATGGATTGTTCGATCAACTGGGCGGAAAGCCAACGGCAGCGTGTGGCTTCGGCGTCGGGGTCGAGCGGGTCATCATGCTCCTGGAGGAGAATCCCCCACAACTTTTGCCAACGATGGGCGTATACGTTGTTTACGCCGATGGGCTTGAGCAAAACGCTTTTACCGTTGCAGAGCAAATGCGCGACCGCGGGCTTTGCGTTGCGCTCCACGGCACAGCGGATGGCAAGACCGCCAGCTTTAAGTCGCAAATGAAAAAGGCCGACGCCAGCGGCGCGCGCTTTGCTATCATTCTCGGCCCGGACGAAGTTTCCGCTGGCGTGGTAAGTGTCAAGAATTTGCGTAAAGGCGGCGTGCAGCAACAGCTGCTTTTGGATGATGTTTTGCAGGTACTTACAAGCGAAGCATCGAATACAGATTTATTCGGTTAGAAAGGCAGGAACATTCGGTATGGCAGCTTACGATCTGGAAGAACAGGAACGCATCGACGCACTCAAAGACTGGTGGGCGAAGTGGGGTACGTGGATTTACGCAGCGATAGGCGCGTTTCTCATTGGCATACTTGCGGTGCAAGGCTGGCGCTACCATCAAAGATCGCAGGGCGAACAGGCAGAAGTGCTATTCAAGAGTGTTCAGAAGACCGCTCAGGAAGGCGCTGTTGCGAAGGAAAGCAAGAAGCTCTCTGAAGCGGCCAGTGCCATCGCTGAAAAGTTTCCAAATGCGTTTTATGCAAGTGAAGCGCAATTGATGGCGGCAAAAGCAGCGTTTGACTTGAATGACTTTGCAACAGCGAAAAAACACCTGTTATGGGTGACGGAGAAAGGTCCGGCAGTGCACAGCAATGTGGCGCGTATCCGCTTGGCCAGTGTGATGCTTGAAGAGAAGCAATTCGACGAAGCGCTTAAAGTGCTGGATCAAGTTAAAGAGGAGGCCTATTCGTCGATGGCCGCTGACTTGCGTGGTGATGTACTTGTAAGCCAGGGGCGACGGGACGAGGCGCGCGCTGCTTACCAGATTGCCGTGGAAAAAGCCGGGGATCGCAGCCCCATGAAAGCGCTTTCGCAGGCCAAGCTCGACGGTGTTGGTGGCAGTACCACTAAACCGACGGACAAAAAAGATGATGCGAAAGACAAAAAAGATAGCAAAGAGGCCGCAAAGTGACCAATTCCGTCGAGCGCTTTTCAGATACCGCCGTTCATTATTGCGCTGGTTCCATGACAGACAAGTTCGCCACGCGTTTTGCGCATAGCGGGGTAAGGTTGCTTGCATGCGTCACCTTAGTGACGGCGTCAGGGTGCGCGTGGTTCGGTGGCGCGGACAAGAAGCCACCAGCGCTGCCAGCTATGCCGGCAACGAACGCGGCGTCGCTGGTGTGGTACGCCAACGTCGGAAAGTCCGGCGGCTATTTATTTGTGCCGGCCTTTGCCGACAGACTCGTCTATGCCGCTTCAAATGGCGGTGATGTTTACGCGCTGGCGGAAGAAGGCGGACGCACCGTCACACGCATCGAGACAAAGGCGCGATTGGCAGGCGGCGTTGGCGTGGGCGAGAACCTCGTCGTCGTTGCCAGCGTCAAAGGCGATGTGCTGGCGTTTGATTCCGCCGGGCGCTCGCAGTGGAAGGCGACTGTGGCCGGGGAAGTGCTTGCGGCGCCGGTGGTTGTTGGTTCAAAAGTCATTGTTCGCACGGCCGACGGTCGGATATTTGCGCTGAATAAAATCGATGGCAAACGCCAATGGGTTTTTCAGCGCGCGGCACCCGCGCTCACGTTGCGTACCAATGCAAGCGTCGTGTCAAATCGAGGCACCCTCTATGCGGGTTACCCTGGCGGCAAAGTCGTTGCGATCGAATTGGAAAGCGGAAAGCCGATTTGGGAAGCAACAATTTCGCTCGCGCGGGGTGCAACCGAATTGGAGCGGGTAGCTGATGTTGCCGGTGTGCCGGTGCTGGACGATTCGCGCGTGTGTGCCGCGGTGTATCAGGGACGCACCGGCTGTGTAGAGACGTTGAGCGGCAACGTACTGTGGTCGCGCGAAATATCCAGCGCGGACGGCGTCGCGGTGGATGTCAAGAACGTCTATGTTGCGGACACGGCCGGCAACGTCTTTGCACTCGATAAAGCCAATGGTGCGACACTTTGGAAACTCGAAAAGCTGGTACGCCGTGATCCAGGTACACCGATTCTTGTCAGGGACAAGCTCGTCGTGGGCGACAAGGATGGCGTTATCCACATCATGTCAGTCGAAAATGGCGATTTGATCGGCCGTCTGTCGACCGATGGCAGTCGCGTGGTTTCGTTGCTCAACAACGGTGACGGTGCCATCGCTCAAACTGACAAGGGCGGCGTATTCGCCATCAACGTGAAATAGCATTGCCCCGGCTTCGGGGTGGTGTACAAATATGAAACCCACAGTCGTCATTGTTGGTCGACCAAACGTCGGCAAATCCATGCTGTTCAATCGCCTCACTAAAACACGTGATGCGATCGTGGCAGATATGCCCGGTTTGACCCGTGATCGGCACTACGGCCACGGCCGTGGTGCCGGCCGTCCCTACTTGGTGGTGGATACCGGAGGCTTCGAGCCCAAGGTCACTGAAGGCATCATGCATGAAATGGCCAAGCAGACTTTGCAGGCCATTGCCGAAGCAGAAGCGATTATTTTTGTCGTCGACGGACGTCAGGGGCTGACACCGCAGGACAAGATCATCGGCGAACGCCTGCGCAAAGACGCAATCTCGCGTGGCGTACCCATCAGCGTTGCAGTGAATAAAACCGAGGGGATGAACGAGGACGTGGTCGTGGCCGAGTTCCATGAGTTGGGATTAGGCCAGCCGATTGCAATTTCCGCCGCACACGGTGAAGGCGTACGGCAATTGATCGAGGATGTTCTTGCACCGTTCCCGGAAGCGGCCGACGAACCCGATCCGGATCACCCTAAAATCGCCATCGTCGGGCGGCCCAATGTCGGTAAATCGACGCTCGTGAATCGCCTGTTGGGTGAAGACAGGGTGATTGCTTTTGACGAGCCCGGTACCACACGCGACTCAATTTATATTCCGCTGCTTCGCAACGGCAAGCAGTACACCATCATCGACACGGCGGGCATCAGAAAGCGCGGCAAAGTATTTGAGGCGGTCGAGAAATTTTCGGTCGTTAAGACGTTGCAAGCCATCGAAGATGCCAATGTCGTTCTGCTGCTCATGGATGCGCGGCAGGAAATTTCGGAGCAGGATGCGCATATTGCGGGCTTCATTCTCGAATCTGGCCGAGCATTGGTGGTGGGCATAAATAAATGGGATAACCTCGACAGCTATACGCGCGAACGCACCAAAGTTGAGTACGACCGGAAGCTACATTTCCTGAGTTTCGCTAATTTCCATACCATTTCTGCTAAGGATGGTATGGGCGTGATGCCCCTATTTGCGTCTATCGATGAGGCTTTTGCTGCTGCGATGGCCAAGCTTTCCACGCCAAAGCTCACGCGCGCCTTGATCGCGGCAGTGGCCGCGCACCAGCCACCGATGAATGGATTAAACCGCCCAAAACTGCGTTACGCGCATCAGGGTGGACACAATCCCCCTGTCGTTGTGGTGCATGGATCGGGTCTCGCCAATCTTGCTGATAGCTACAAGCGCTACCTGGAGAACGCTTTCCGGGACGCCTTCAAACTCAAAGGCACACCGTTACGCGTGGACTTGAAGCAGGCCACCAATCCTTACGCGCATAAAAAACCGCAGGAAATTACCGCAAGCCAAGAGCGACAGCGTCGCCGTGGCAGGATTCGCTCAAAAAAGATGTACAGCTAGCGTGGAACTAAACCGCTAGCGCGATGGCAATTAAAGTGCTCAACACAGTCAACCAGCATTGGCGCAGAGATGACAAAAATTCTGTGCACTCGACAAAAATTTCCGGGAACCGGGCCCAAAAATTGCTGTCTGTTGTGATGTCATTAATGACTTACGTGCGGACCTTGCACGTTTGAGTTAGAGTTTTATTTCGGTCAGGCAAAAACAGGACTTTCAACGATTCGCGTAGTAGGCAAGCGGGTTGGTGGCAGTCCTGCTTTAAAGGTGCGCCCGGGTGGGGTTATCTGCCTGCAAACTGTAGTCTAGAATTTGGAGAAAAAGAACATGAGTGCAAAAGGGCAACTACTACAAGACCCGTTCCTTAACATATTGCGTAAGGAACATGTCCCCGTTTCAATTTATCTCGTTAACGGTATAAAGCTGCAGGGCCAGATCGAATCTTTCGATCAGTATGTCGTCCTGTTAAAGAATACCGTCACGCAAATGGTCTACAAGCACGCCATCTCCACCGTTGTTCCGGCGCGCGCAGTGACGGTCCCATTTGAAGCGCCTAGCGAAGGCTGAAAGCAGTCGCTTGCGCAGTATGCGGGTCCCGTTCGGGATCCGTGTAGGTTTGATTTTCTGATAGTTGCCCCAATGTCCTTGCTAGCGGGACGTGGGTCCCTGCATCTTGCAAATACATTCACTAAATGAAACCAGGCTCCACGGAAAGATCGATGCCTCCCAAATCGCCCGGCCGCACGCAGGCTATTGTCGTTGGCGTTGATTTTCACGATGCGTTGTTTGATGAGCGGATGGCGGAAGCCGTTGAGCTCGTTACCAGTGCTGGCGCAAAAGTTGCGCAGACGGTAATTGGCAAGCGTGCCAAACCAGATCCGGGAACTTTCGCCGGTAGTGGGAAAATTGAAGAGATCGCGGCATGCGTGTTGGAGCATGATGCAAATCTTGTTGTTTTCAATCATCAGCTCTCGCCGATTCAAATTCGCAACGTCGAAGAAATTGTCGGTGTACACGTGATTGATCGCACTGATCTTATTCTCGACATTTTCGCGCAGCGCGCACGCAGCGCCGAGGGCAAGTTGCAGGTTGAACTCGCCCAGATGCAACATTTAATGACGCGGTTGATACGCGGCTGGACCCATCTGGAGCGTCAGCGTGGCGGTATTGGTGTGCGTGGCGGCCCCGGCGAAACGCAACTTGAGATGGATCGTCGTCTGATCGGTGATCGCATCAAGCGGCTGAAGGAAAAACTACAAAAACTCGGGCGCCAACGTGCCACCCAGCGTGCCGGGCGCAAGCGTGCGGGTGTGTTTAATGTTTCCATCGTGGGCTACACGAACGCCGGAAAATCGACATTGTTCAATCGCATGACGCGCTCAACCAGCTATGTTGCTGATAAATTGTTTGCGACACTCGACACAACCACGCGAAAGCTCTACATCGAGCCCGGTATACACGTCGCCATGTCGGATACGGTGGGCTTTATCCGTGATTTGCCCCACGGTCTGGTGGCGGCATTTCATGCGACCCTCACGGAAGCGATGGAGGCCGACCTGTTGTTGCACGTTGTCGATGCCGCCAATCCGATGCGCGAACAGCAGATCAATGATGTGAATTTGGTGCTCGCCGAAATCGGTGCCGAAAACATCGCGCAAGTCATCGTGCACAACAAGATTGATCAACTTGAGGACCCACCGCTTGCGGCAGCCCTCCGGGACGAAAGTGGTAAAATTCGTGAATGCCGCGTCAGTGCGCTTAAAGGCATCGGCATAGCGCAATTGCGCGAAGCGATCAAGGAATACGGCTTGGAAAATCAAGCGAACAGGACACACGCGAGCGCGCCCACTGCAGAGGCTGTCCTGCAGGAAAACATCTCAATAAACACAGCGCCGGATCAATTGATTTTGGCGTAATAAAGTAGCACCTCATTTTCTTCGGAGCAGATTGCATGCGATTTTTGGGTCGATCAGTAGTAATTGCGCCGCTGGCGGGTGCTGCAGCGGTATTAGCGTATCCGTTTTACCGGTTATTTTTTTGGCTGGAAAACAAAGGCGTGCGCCGCATGCCGCTGAAATCAGTTCCAACCGGTGGCATGTTTGATGCGGCGGAAATGTCGATGAATGACCCGCAGTGGGGGAAGAGAGGCGGCAAGAATGACGGACCGCCCGACCTCGACGAGATTCTGCGTAAGTTCAAACAGAAACTTGAAGGCTTCTTCGGACAAAAGCCCGGCAATACAGGTGGCGATGGCGGCGGCAGTAGCGGGCCAAGTGGACCGAGCCCGGCAATGATGGGGGGCGCGATCGTGGTCGCGGCTGGATTGGCGCTGTCGGTCTGGCTGGCAAGCGGATTCTATATCGTGCAGGAGGGTACGCGCGGTGTGGAGTTGCGGCTGGGAAAGTACGCCCAAACCAAGCAGGCAGGGTTGCAATGGCGCTGGCCGTATCCGATCGAAACGCACGAGATCGTCAACGTCGCGCGCGTAGAGGCGGTCGAGATCGGTCATCGCAATAACCAAAAGACCAAGGTACCCGAAGAAGCACTAATGCTGACGGAGGACCAAAACATTGTCGATCTGCAATTCGCAGTGCAGTACACGTTGAAGAGCCCTGAAGAATTTCTGTTCAACAACAAGGATCCGGCCGAGGCAGTGCGGCAGGTAGGCGAGACGGCAATGCGCGAAATCGTTGGCAAGAGCAAGATGGATTTCGTGCTCTATGAAGGGCGCGGAGACATCGCTGCGCGGGTGCGGGTGCTTATGCAACAGATTCTGGATCGATACAAAACCGGTATTCTGATTTCCATCGTCAACCTGCAAAACGCGCAGCCACCTGAGCAGGTTCAAAAAAGCTTCGACGACGTGCTTCGCGCCAATCAGGAGCGCGAGCGTTTGAAGAACGAAGGTCAGGCGTACGCCAATGACATCCTGCCGCGCGCAAGTGGTGCCGCTGCGCGATTGCTGGAAGAAGCCAATGGCCACAAACAGCGCGTCATTGCGAGTGCACAAGGTGACGCGTCACGTTTTACGCAAGTGCTGGGTGAATACGACAAGGCACCCGGTGTCACACGCGAACGCCTGTATCTGGACATGATGCAACAAGTCATGCAGAGCACGACGAAGGTTGTGGTTGATCAAAAGGGCGGCAACAGTTTGTTGTACCTGCCGCTGGACAAATTAATGCAGGCGGTGCAGCAAACGCCAACCAACACTGCGGTTGAGAGTTCTCCGCCCCCGCGCGCGGCCGTGGACTCACCGCCGATCGTGACTGAAGCCAACCGTTTGCGCGATTCGCGCACACGTGACAGATAAGGAGATTGATCATGCAAAAAAACTTCTCCGCAATTGCCGCCGTCGCTGTCGTGATACTTCTTACGTTGGTGTTCTCGGCGTACACCGTGGATCAGCGACAGGCTGCCATCAAATTCCGCTTGGGTGAAGTTGTTGCTATCCAGAAGGAGCCTGGCCTCTATTTCAGGGTGCCAATGCTTGAAAACATCCGCGTCTACGACACCCGCATCCAGACATTGGACACCAAGGATGCGGAACGTATTCAGACCATGGAAAAGAACAACGTCATGGTTGATTCGTACATCAAATACCGAATTATCGACGTGAAACAGTTTTATGTTTCTACCGGCGGTGACACTGCTAAGGCAGAGATTCGTCTTGGCCAGTCCGTTAATAACGACCTTCGCGAAGAGTTCAGCAAGAGAACCCTTGCAGAAGTCATTTCAGGCGAGCGCACAAAAATCATGGAAGATTTGCGCGCCAAGTCAGATGCAGACGCTCGCAGTATCGGTATCGAAGTGCTGGACGTTC
>ENA-OFCE01001638-OFCE01001638.1-metagenomes-genome-assembly--contig:-NODE-1638-length-10986-cov-6.322660_pt1 | contig 10986 bp, 10 predicted proteins | sample MGYA00153388_OFCE01 | MGnify analysis MGYA00153388
TTGCCCGGAAAAGCGGCCAGCTACGAACAGGTGCATGATCACATGGGACGTAACAGATAGATGATTCCTACGGGTCGATTGCGGGTGCTCGTCCGGCGCCGCCGAATGACCGCAGTCCCTGTGAAGCTGTTTCTGGGCAACCCCCACTTTCAACATCAAGAAATGCCAAGCCGTGACGGCGCAGCGCATGACCCAACAGGTGGGTGACGATGTCTCTTCTGTCGCGCCGGTCGAGGGGCACATCGAGGGTCATCCGTCCGCAGGACGGACGGTGTCTCAGGTGCCGCAGCCTCTGCACGAGAGCCCGCCAGTCTCAGCAATCGCCGCACCCGTGGTGAACGGTCAAGCGCGTCATGGGCATGGCGCACCAACCCCATGGTGACCTCCGCGCCCGGCGGCGACGCCGAAGGGGGGGTTGGCGGCAACCGCCGTTCAAGGCCGCCGCGGCATGCGCCAGGGCAGCATGAAGCGCACCGGCAGCGACACCAGGCGCGGAATGTTCAGCGTCTCGTGCACGGAGGTCACCTGCTCGCCCAGCAGGCCCGAGCTCAGCACCGATCGCACGTAGAACGGCGCGTCCTCCAGCGTCTGCAGGACCTTGGCCGGCGTGCCGGGCTCGGTGCGCATGGTGCGCTGCAACCACCACTTGCTGCGCGGCAGGCTCTGGCGTGGCGGCGGCTCGAAAGCCGTGGCCGTGGCTGTGCCGTCGGGGGAAAAGCGCTGGGCGATGACGCGGTCCGGGCCGTCGCTGGGGCGCACGTCGTAGATGACTGCGGTGCTGCCATCGGCCAGCACGCTGCGCGACCAGTCCCACTCGCGGAAGGCGCGGTCCACCGGCTCGTCGCCTTCGTTGGAATCGAGATAGGCGTGGCCTTGCCAGCGCGTGCGCGGCTGCTCCAGTTCCACCTCGACCCGGGCGCACGGCGCGATCGGCCCCCAGCGGTGGCGAGCCGCGGCGTCCAGCCCGGTGGTGAAGCGGCACAGACCCTGCGGCAGCACGCGCACCTGGCCCCGCACGCGGCGTGGCAGCAGCGCGCCGACCTCGTCGATGTCGAACACCATGGCCCGGCCGTCCCAACGCACACTGCTCGGGCCGATGACGAATTCGCGCGCTGTGCGTCGAACATGGCTGCGGCCACGCTCGGTCATGGTCCAGCGCCGGCCGGCGTCGCCGTACAGCGCGACATTGAGGGCACAGAAGTTCTCGGGGTCGCCGCGCCCCAGCGCGCGCGACAAGGCGTAGTACGGTGAAAAGACGCTGCCGACGAAGGCGATGAGGCTCAGGCCGTGCCGGCCGTCGTCGCTGAGCGCGTCGACATACCACCAGAGATAACCACCCGGTGCGACCTGCTGGTCGAATCGAGGTGCGCCATCAGCGTCGCGGCCGCCAACCGCCCCGACATGGCCGCCATCGGCACGCCCGGCCCCGGGTGCACGCTGCCCCCCGCCAGGTACAGCCCCGGCACCCGGCTGCTTGACGCCGGGCGCTTGAAGGCCGACATCCAGCCGTGCGTCGCCGGGCCGTACAGGGACCCGCCCGTGCCCGGGAACAGGCGGTGGAAATCCTGCGGCGTCGTGCGCACCACCTGGTGCTTCTGGGCCTGCAGGGTCAAGCCGCATTGGCGCAGCAGCGCCAGGCTCCGGTGCTCGCATGGGTCGGTCTCCGAGGCATCAAAAGGTCGGGTGTCGCCGTCGGCCGGCGCGTTCACCAGGCACAGCAGCCGCTCGTGGGTGCCGGGGTCGGCTGCAGTGTCGTCGCGGTCCTGCGCACACACGTACACCGTGCCCTGCTGCGGCAGCGCGCGGCGACGGAAGATGTCGTCGAACTCCGAACGGTAGTCGTTGTCGAAGAACACGTTGTGGCGGACCAGCGGAAAACCGCTGGCGCGCGCGTGCATCGACCAGGTCACCGCCGACAGCGAGCGCTGCGACGCGGGCACCTCGGGCGCGGCGCGCGCCACGGCCGGACCCAGCAGACCCGCGGCCAGTGCCCCGGCGTCGCCGTTGAAGACCACCGAGTCGGCCGGCAGCACCGAGCCATCGGCCAGGCGAACGCCGCTGGCCCGCCCGCCTTGAACCAGGATCTGCTCGACGGCCTGGCCGTAGCGCAGCACCGCACCGCGTTGCTGCGCCAGGCCGGCCAGGGCTTGCGCCACGGCGTGCATGCCGCCCTGGACTGCCCACACGCCGTCAAGTTCGACTTGCGCCACCAGCATCAGCGTGGCCGGGGCCTGCCAGGGCGACGATCCGCAGTAAGTGGCATAACGGCCGAACAGCTGCTGCAGGCGCGGGTCGTGAAAGTGGCGCGATAGCGCGGCCCACAGGTTGGCCAGCGGGCCCAGCCCGGCGAGCAGGGCCAGCCCGCGCGGACCCAGGTCGCCCGCCATGCTGGCCAGCGTGGGCCGCTCGGAACGGATGTAGGGGCCCTCCAGGGTGTCGTACAGGCGCCGGGCCTGTGCACAAAACGCCAGGAAGCGACGCGCCTCGGCCGGGCTGCTGAAGGCGGCGATGGCGTCGGCCGACCTTTGCACATCGGCATGCAGGTCCAGCGTGGGTGCATGGCCGCGCCAGGCGTGGCGCGCCAGCACGCCCAGCGGCGTGATCGTGAGCAGGCTGTCCAGACTGCTGCCGACGTCGGCCAGAATCTGGTCGAACACCCAGCGCATGGTGAACACGGTGGGGCCGGAATCCACCGCCACGCCGTCCACCCGCACCTGCCTCATCTTGCCGCCGGGCGTGGCAGCCGCTTCCACCAGCGTCACGTCCAGGCCCCGGCAGGCCAGCAACAGGGCGCTCACCAGGCCACCGATGCCGGCACCGACCACCACCACGCGGTGCCCGCGCAACGCATCAGCCATGGCGCACGCCCAGCCAGGTGCCGCGCAGCAGCAACGGGGTGAAGCGCACGAACATCGATTCCGAAAAGTGGCCCTGGCGTTGCGACACACGTATGGCGTCGAGATGGGCGCCCGAGCGGGCATAGGCGTCCATCGCCTGGACGCTGTCCCAGATGGTGAAGGTGGCCTGGCGCAGCAACGGCGCCTCGCCCAGACCGGCCGCCAGCCGGCAGCCCGGTGCAGCGGCCAGCGCGGTCTGCGCGGCCGGCGCCATGTGCCAGAAGGCGCGGGCCTTGGGCAGGCGGATGGAGGCACGTGTCAGCGCAGCCACGGGGCCGTCGGTCGGCGGCAGGCCGGCTGCGCTCAGCGCCGTGCCGCTCCAGCTGCCGCGGCTGGACCACGCGCGCAGCTTGGCAATGCAGAGTTCGTCGCAGCGGGCGCGGTAAGCTGCCACCACGGTCGAGTGATCGATGAAGCGGTCGGCCTCGGCCTCGCTGCCGAAGACCGCGAACACGCCCTGGCGCGACGCGCTCGGCCGCAGGCCGAAGCCGCCCTCGTAGCCGCTGCCCAGGACCTTCACGAACTCCAGTCCGGTCACGCCGCGCACGCTGCGTGCGCCCAGCACGATGCGGCTCCAGCCCCAGGCGCGCCAACGCGGCGTTACCTCGACCAGCAGCATCACCACGACCTGGGTCGACAGCGCTGCAGCAAGCACCGTTTGCGGTTGGGCAAATGAAACCGCCGCCGCCACCCCGGACGGGGCTGCGGCGGCGTCTGCGCGACTCAGGTTCATGGACAGCGCCGGGCGCGGCAGCGCCGCAGCGCCTCCATTACTTCGCGGCCACCGTGACCGCCGGTGCCACCAGGTCTGCGCTGGCCGCGCTGGCCGCGGCTGCGGGCTTGGCAGCCGACTGCAGTTCCGGAAAGTCCTTGGCCATGGCTGCGCCGTAAAGCGGCTTGTAAGCCCCCTGGTGACAGGTGGTGCAGTTCACCTTGGCCACGTCGCCTTTGGGCCCCAAGCGGTGCGCCGGGAAGGTCGCGGTCAAGGGCACCAGGTAGTCGTTGTTCAAGTCGCGCGTCAAGCGGATGCCATACCAGGCCGTCGTGCGCTGCGGCCGGTCCCAGCTCTGGAAGTTGGACGTGTTGTGGCAGTACGTGCAGTTCACGCCCATCGACTCCGACATGTGGATCATCAACCCGTAGGTGTGCTCGGCCTGCTTGGTTGAACTGCGGTTGGCAGCGTTCCCGGTGCGTGCCAGCGCCTCCTTGCCATTCACGCGTATCGGCAGGCTGTCCAGCAAGTACGGCGTGAACGGGTCGGAAGGCAGAGAACTGAGGCCCACCGACTTCGATGCCATGTTCTGCCCGGCCAGGTCGCCCAACAAGGAATTCTGGTTCGGCCTGTCCTTGGGCGCGTACCAGACCTGCGCCGGCACCGGCTTGCCGCGGTGGCAGGTGTAGCAGGTGACGCCGGTGGCCGCGACGTGGCTCTTCCAGTCTTCGTTGACATGCTGTGTCATCTGGATCATGCGACGCGCCACGATCTTGGTGTACTTGCCGTCGTCGGCGAAGTTCTCGCCCACGTGGCAGTAAGTGCAGCCCTCCTGCGGCGACACCCATTGCGTGATCGCCGCCATGTGGCGCGAGAACTGCGCCACGCTGAGGTCGCCCAGCACCTGCACGTTCTTGTAGATGTCCCTGGCCTTGGGGCCGTCGGGGCTGGCCGGGTCGGCTGCCACCGGCGCCGTGTTCAACGCCGCCTCCTTGGCCAGGGTGCGCGGGTTGTAGATTTGTTCCATGCCCGTGCCGCGGTACCCGGTCTGCACGGTGGCGATCGGCGGCCGCTCGCAGCCGGCCAGCAGGCTGGCGGCCAGCGTGGCGGCGACCAGTTGAAGGAACCTCATCGTGCGGCTCATGGCTTGACTCCGGGCAAGGTCAGGGGATCGACGCCCAGCGGCAGGATCGACGGGTACGACGGCACGACATGGTGCTTGACGGACCACAGGTACCAGTTGTCGACCACCGTGCCCGTCAGCAGGATGCCGATGCCGCCGACCAGCGGGCACAACACCGCGAACCACCATGCCCAGCGGTGGATGGACTCCATCGTGGCGTTGAAGCCCATGGTCCAGCGCCAGAACAGTGCAGCACGTTCGCTGGCCGTGCCGCGGTCGACGATCTGCTCAATCTCGCGTTCTCCGCCGAAGCGGCTGACCGCCAGGATGGTGGCGCCGTGCATCGCGAACAGCAGCACCGACCCGTACAGGAAGACGATGGAGAGCGCGTGGAACGGGTTGTAGAACAGGTTGCCGTAGCGCAGTGAAATCGCTGCGGTCCAGTCCAGGTGCGGGAAGATGCCGAAGGGCACGGCCTCGGCCCAGCTGCCCATCATGATGGGGCGGAAGAAACCGCACACCAGGAACAACCAGATGGCCGCGGCAAAGGCCCAGGCCACGTGCGTGCCGAGCCCCAGCTGGCGCGCGCGGCGGTAGGTGCGCGCCCACCACAGCAGCAGCGAAGTCGTGAGCATGAAGCCCGTGATCATCCACCACCCTCCCTGGCCCAGCGGCGGGAAACTCAGGCCAAAGGCCGGTGCCGGCGGCTCCAGCGCCAGCCAGAACAATTGGCGCACGAGCTGGATGGGGTTCCAGTTCACCGAGGCCAGCATGTTGAAACCGATGATGTTGAAAGCCAGTGTGCCGAACAAGATCGACGCCACGCCCAGGGTCCCCAGATAGATGGGCCCGATCTGTGCGTTGCCGAGCCGGCCCAACAGGTGAAACAGGAAGGGCGTGCCCGTGCGTTTCCAGTCGTCACGCGGCAGGGCGATGCCGTCATGCAGCGGCCCGACCGGTTGCACGGTGGTGAAGAGGTTTTGGTACTCAGCCATTGTTGTGTCTCCTCGTGGCTTTTTCAGGTGCGCCAGATGGGAAGGTTCAGCCACCAGCCCCACCATTCGGGCCAGGCGCCTGTCCAGAACGGCCCGCTGACCACGATGCAAAGGGCGGCAAACCACACCGCAGCCAGCGCCAGAAACAGGCCCAGCCGGTGTATGCCCAGCGTGCCCACCGAGTAGCCGATGAAGTCGCGGAAGAAGGTGTCTTCGTGCTCAGGCGTCTTGACCTCCTGACCCTTCTTGGGGTTGGTGGCCGACAGCACCAGACCGCCGTGCATGGACAACGCCAGCGTGGTGGCGAAGAACAGGGTCACCGCGATCATGTGCCAGGGGTTGTAGTGGAAGTGCAGGTACTGGTAAGCCACGTTGCTGACCCAGTCCAGGTGGCTGTAGATGCCGTAGGGGAAGGCGTGCCCCCACGCGCCCATCAGCACGGGACGGATGACCTGCAACGTGACATAAGCCAGGATGGCAAAGCCGAAGGCCACCGGCACATGCAGACCCATGCCCAGCTTGCGGCAGATCTCGACCTCGCGCAGCGCCCACGACGTGAAGGCGCCCAGAGCGCACACCGTGATGATCTGCCACAGGCCGCCTTCCATCATCGGCGCCATGCGCAGGCCGTAGGACAGATCGGGCGGCGCGATGCTGATCTGCCACAGGTTCCACGTGGGGCCCATGGCCGCACTCCACAGAATCATGGTGGTGCCGAGCAAGGAGAAGAAGACGGTGGTGACACCGAAGAAGCCGACATAAAAGGGCCCGACCCAGAAGTCGAACAAATTCCCTCCAATCAGCGTGCCGCCACGAATGCGGTACTTGCGTTCAAAGCTCAGCATGGCCATGTTGTGTCCTTCAACCGGTGTCCGGTCTGTTCGGCTCTCGCGTGGCAAATCTCTAACGAATAAGGGGGCAGGCGCACCGTTCTCGGGGACCCGTACACGCCCGCCTGTGAAATAAGGCCAATGCCTTTATTTCGGGGGCATTGCCGCGTTTTGCGCGGCCGTCGCGGCTTTCACCGTGTCGGGATGCCAGGAATTGATGTTGTAACGATCGCCGCTGATCTGGATCAGGTGAATGCTCGTCGAAACGAACGCAATCAACAGACCGACGCCGATGATCGCCTTGCGGGGATCGACAATCTTCCAAAATTTCCACATATCGATTTCCTTTCCACTAACTCAATTGGGATATCACGGTGTAGACGGCCGACTTGACGCCGTCCAACATCGAGTGCGCTCCCTCTGCCCCTGGCAGCAAGGTGCGCCAACTCTGCGCACAAACCATCGAGACCATTGCCAGCAACAAGAACACGATGAAGATGCCGAAGAAGATGACGTGAAAGCCCTCGAGGGACCTGCCGCGCCGCGTCGAATTCAACCCAGTGTTGGTGTTTGCCATGGTGGTCTTTCAGTAATGCGTCAGAACCAGGGGCGCCAGATCCACACCAGGCTGTGGGCGAAAAACGCACCCACGGCCCAGAGCAAGTACCCCTGAATGAAGTACTTGTGGAACTCTTGGCATTCTTCGTCCGTCAGGCCTGACGGGTTCACGGTGGAAACCATGTTTGAAATTCCTCCAAAAATGCCTTTCGGCAATGACCGCACCTTGCGGTGCGGCTGAAAACCATTGCCCGGATACAGCGGCAATGGACACACGCCCGGCTAGGCCTTGCGTTTGTTCTTGAGACTTGATGAGCCTGTGCAACACGGTCAGGCCTCGGCTTTCTCGACGCCGAACAGCACGTCCATGCGCAGTGCCGTGACTTGCGCCAGCCCCTGGCTGCGCGCGTCGGCCTCGGCGCGGGCCTGGCGTTCCAGCGCCACCGTGCGGGCATGCGTGACGTCCAGTGTGGTGCCTACCGCGCGCAGGGCACGGCCCTGCTCGTCGCGTTCGATCTGGCAGCGTGATTGCAGCCACACGTGGCTGCCGTTGGGCCGCACAACGCGGAATTCACTGCTCCACTCCTGGGCGTTGCTGTCAGCACAGGCCAGCAGGAACGAGGAACCGCGCAGCGGCCGGTCGCCGGGCACCAGCTGGTTTTCCACGTTGTCGTTGCTGGGCAACCCGCCGGCAGGGTCGAAGCCGTACAGGCGGTACATGCCCTCGCTCCAGGTTCGGGTGTGGCCGACAAGGTCGATCTCGTACACGCCCAACCCGGCATGCGCCGTGGCGAGTTCGAAGCGGCGTGTCGTCTCGCGCAGCGCGTGTTCGCGTTCGATGTCGTGGGTGACATCGGTCTGCAAGCCGATGAAGCTTTCCAGCTGGCCCTGGTCGTTGAAGATTGGGCGCACTTCCAGATCCACCCAGTACGGTTCACCGGCCTTGGAATAATTATGCAGCCGCACCCCGGTGAAGGCTTCCTGCGCCGCCACGTGGCGCGCCATCAAGGCGTTGACGGCCTGCGGCACGGTGCCCCGCTGCAGCAGCTTGCCGGGATGCTTGCCGCGGATGTCGTCCAGCGTGTAGCCCGTGCGCCGCGTGAAGGTGTCGTTGCACCAGGTGATGCGCTGTCGCAGGTCGGTGACCAACAACAGCTGGCCCGACGCGGCCACGGCTTCGGCCAACAGCCGCGTGCGGGTGTTCTGTTCGTCCAGCGCCTGCTGGGCCAGCACCTGTTCGGTCACGTCTTGAAGCGCACCGTCGACGCGGTCGATCTGCCCCTCGGTGTAATGCGCCGCGGCCACCGACCGCACCCAGCGTCGGCTGCCGTCAGGAAGGTTCACGGGCAGCACCAGGTCGTAGCCGACGCCGTCGGCCAGCAGGCGGTCGCGCGCGGCTTGCACACGGTCGCGTGTGGCCGGGTCGGCGCGGTGAAAGTGGCGCCAGGGCGGCAAGGCCTCGTCGTCGGGCAACCCGTAAATGGCGCGCGCGGTGCTGCTCAGGGTCAACGCGCCGCTGGCCGGGTCTGCCTGCCAGGGGCCGATGCGCGCCAGGCTGCACATGCGCTGCAAGGTGGTGGCGCTTTGGGCCAGTTGCGCCCGTGCGCGGGTCTGTGAGCTGACGTCGCGCAGCGTGCCGGCCAGCAACGGCGCCAGCCCCGCCGGGTGCGCCACCGGCCTGCCGTTCAGCACAAGGTGGCAGCGTTGCCCGTCAGCCCCCCTGGCCGAAAAGCCCACGTGCAGATTGCCGTGGTGGGCCTGCGCGTCGGTCACGGCTTGTTGCACCAACGTCCGGTCGGCGGCGGGCATGTGGGCCAGCAACCAGGTCAGCGTGTGGCGCTGCCCATCGTCGGCAAGCGGGTGCGCGCACAGCAGTTGTGCCGGGTCGCCCGCAAAGCGCATCTCGCCGCCGGCCATCGGCATCTGCCAGGTGATGTCGCGACTGCCCGACAACGCCGCCTGGGTCAGTGCCTGCGCGTGACCGGCCGCGGCCAGGGCCAGCCTTTCGCGCCGGCCCAGCGCATGCAACTGGCGCAGCGACATGGCCGCGCCGCACAGTGCCAGCACGATGAACAACGCCATGACCGCGAACTTTGGCGCGGTGTCGCTGCGCCACTGCGCAAGAACGTTGTCGGTGTCGGCCGCAGCCAGCGTGCGGAGGTCGGTGCCCGGCACCACGGCCCAGCCGATCAGCCGCTCGACGCTGTTGGTCTCGGTGTCGGTCTCGGTCTCGGTCTCGGTCGCAAAGGCGCGCACTGCGCCCGAGGTGGCGCCTTCGTCGCGGGCCTGGTCCATCAGCCGCGACGACGGCACGCCACGCGCGTCGGTGCCCAGCATGGCCGGCGTGAACGGGCGGCGCAGCAGCACCCGGTCGTCGTTGGAGCGCAGCCCCACCGGGTTTTCGCCAGGAAAATCAGGTGCCTGCCACTGCGTGAACAACGTTTGCACGGGCAGGCTGATCAGCAGTACCTGGCCGTTGTCACGCACAAAAAACACCGGCAACCACCATGACTGGCCACGCTGGTAAGCCCAGCCCAGGATGGCGGTGCGCTTCTTGCCCAGGCGTGCCAACTGCGGCGCCCACTGCGCGGGGTTGAAACCGTCGCGCGCCGTACTGGCCAGCAGCTCGGGGTGGCCGGGTTGAAAGAGGTCAACGGTCTCGTCGCCGACAAAACGCAGCGACAACTCGGTGGCCATCATGCTGGTCATACCCGGTGTGCTGAGCGTTGACAAGGCGGCCAGGTCGCGGTCGATCGACTCGGCCGCGCGACGCGCGTCGCGCAAGGCCAGCGCCAGCGGCACGGCATTGATGGCGGCCAGCCGCTGCAGGTCGGTGTGCGCGACTGCCACGGCGGCATGCCAGTTGCTGCGCGCCCACGAGCCCAACGCGCACAGCAACGCCAGGCCCAGCACGACCACCAGCAGCAGGCTGCGCCGGTAGCTGGGATCGGCCGCGGGCGGCTTGTGGGCTGGCTTGCGCTGCACCTGCACACCGGCGGGCACGGCGCCAGACCGTTGCAGCACTTGCAGGCGGTGGTGCGTACCCAAGTTGAAGCATCTGCTGAACCGAACCCACGCTGACCCGGCGGTGGCCGCCCACTTGGACATGTGCCCTGGCGCCGTGGTGGTGATCGGGTCAGGGTCGTCGGTGGTCATTTGGTGCGCGTTCACGCATGTCGGCCCAAGCTGTGGCGCGGGCAACAACGCCGGAAAAAATTAGTGAGCCTGTGTTGTCGCCAGATCCAAAGGGCACTTTAACTTTCGACACGGACCCCGATCCCTTCAAAAGCGCCCGGTTTGCGTGCCACTGGTCACGGGTACGGGCACTCGCGGCCGGGCGCGGCTCAAGCCGGCTGCGTCCTTTTGGCTTTGCGGGCTGCGGCACACCGGGTCGGGCACCCGCAGCGCACCGCTAGACTGTCCGCCAGCGCACCGCCCGTGCGTGTCACTGATCCTGCATCCATGCCCCGCATCGCACTGCACCGCACCCGCAAGCCGTTGCCTGTGAGAGTACTGGCTTCGCCGCCATGCATGGCAGCCCGGATCCGCGCGTGACGCCGCCCAGCGCATCAGCCCAGAACCAGCACGTGGCGCTGGCGTTCAACAGCGGTGGCCAGCAACTGCGTGATGCCGCCGTCGAAGGTGAGCAGCTTCATGTCGGCGCGCATGGCGGCGGTGAGCAGGTAGGCGTCGGTGATCTGGCGGTGGCCGACCACCCCGCCGGTGCAGCAGGCCATCACGGCGCTGAAGTCGAAGTCCAACGCCAGCAGCCTGTGCGCAGAGTGCGCCACGTTGCGCTTCAGCAAACCAGCCAGTTCGGCCGTCGTCATCCCGACAACGCCCAGCGCTGGCTGACTGAGTACACGGACGA
>ENA-OFCE01001639-OFCE01001639.1-metagenomes-genome-assembly--contig:-NODE-1639-length-10986-cov-2.539841_pt1 | contig 10986 bp, 11 predicted proteins | sample MGYA00153388_OFCE01 | MGnify analysis MGYA00153388
TAGTGAACTAGGTCGCCGCAATAGCGAGGGGATCGTAGCATTACAAGAGGGGACAGCAGCATTACAAATGTCCCAGATGCGAACCGATGCTGCCCTACAAGTGTTTCAACAACATACGGATGCAGCCATCGAACGGCTCACAGCAAGTAGTGAACGGACAGATCAGCTTCTTGAGTATTTGATTCGCCGCGACCAAAGATCACTAGAATAAAGGCGATCGCGCTTTTTTGCGGGATAGAAATATCAACTTTTTGGCTGGGCGATCGCGGTGAAATAGTCCATTTAATTCTGGGAAATCTGAGTCGCCAAGCTGCCTTTCATTTCACAGATCAGTTGGGCATAGGTTTCGGAGGGGCGATCGCCTAAATGATCTTCTAGGATGCGATCGCTGCCCTGAGTAAAATCAATCGAAAGCAGCCCAAACCTGGGCGTATAAGATCCCCACTCATAATTATCCGTCAGCGACCAGTGCATATAGCCCACCATTGGCACACCTTCCTTAATCAACCGCTCCACCTGAAACACATGGGCTTTCAAAAACTCGCTGCGTTGCAGTTGATCCCCGCGCCGAGATGCCACGCTGTTATCTGGTTTGCGCCGTAGCGCCATGCCATTTTCGGCAATCAAAATCGGGTAATTGCCAATTTCTTCAGCGTAAAACTTACAGAAAAAATGCAACCCTTCAGGCAAACTGCGCCAATCCCACCATTTGCTCGTGATGCCGCTCATCAGCCAGCCGCGAAAATCCTTCGTCTCAAACTCAAAATCAGAGAACGAGGGCAGGCGAAAAACATGAGCAATAAAAGGATCGTAGTAATCAATCCCTATAAAATCGAACACCTGAGCGCGGGGTGAGGATTCCAGTTCTTGCAAAAAGCTGCTTAAGTGACGCGCATCAAAGTTACGCCGCCCCAAGCGATTGCTAAACCAGTGGGCAAAGCGCCCCAGTTGGTAAGGCAAATCTCGTCGAAATGAAAGATTTGCGGTTTTTAGAGCGGCTTCCATGCGTTGGGCATTGGTGTAGACATAGGCTTGCAGATCGGCAGGGTTTACCGATCGCAGCCGCAAACTGAGCAAATCCCAAATCACTTTTTCAGACCAGTAGAGATCGCTGCAATAGGTGTTGAGTGACACGCGGGGAGTCGTCCAGCCTTCGGCTTCATACAAATCATGAATCAGGTTGTAGGCACGCACATGAGCCGCCAGCAAATGGTTATAGGCAGGGAACACTGATCCAATCCCCAGCATGGAATCGGTAGGAAACTGCCCACTGAGGTAAGTGTTGGAAACCAAAATGTTGGGTTCATTAAGGGTGATGTACCAGTGGATGGGGGCAAGCTGGTGATGGTCAACGAGGCGACGGTTAATGTGAGCCACTGTGGTTTGAACGTACTCAGCAAAGCGATCGATAGTGTCTTCGATCAGCCATGCATCCAAGCCCAACCAGGCAGGATGGGTGAAGTGATGCAGCGTAATTACAGGCTCCAATCCATAGTGACGACAGGCAGCAATGCGATCAGCATATCCATCTAGCGCATCCAGATCAAATGCTGGAGGCGCAGATACAGATGGTTCTGAAGAAGGCTGAATTCGCGCCCATTCTAAACCGAGGCGAAAGGCAGTTAGCCCCATCTTCTGGCAGGCTTGAAAGTCTTCTTCGTAGCGCTTCCAAAATTCTGCTGCTGCGCCCGTTTTCATGACGCTGCCGCGCTGTTCACTGAGAAACCAGTTGTTTTTGGGTTCTGATTCGCCATTGTAGCCGCCTTCAATTTGATAGCCGGAGGTGGCGACTCCCCAAAGAAATGGTTCTGTGGCTGAAGGGGGAGTGGAATTGGAATTACTCTGCATGGGCGATCGCGCTCGTTTTTAATGCACTTGTTTCTAATGCGCCAACTTCTAAAACGGCTGGTTCTAACGCATTAGTTTCTAGTAGGGTTGGTTCTAGCACACCTGCTTTTAGTGGGCTGGCTTCTAAAGTCTGCATAATTCGACGAGCGTGCAGATCATTCAGGATGTGTTCGGCAATATTTAGCGCCGCTCGTGGTTGCCCCAGTTCTAAGGCTGACTGATGCATCTCTGCAAGGCGATCGGGGCGCTCCAACAGATATAGTACAGCCGGTGCTACCATCTCCGGCAGTCGTAGCTGCACTCCAGCACCCGCTGCCGCAATCACATCTGCGTTTTGCTCCTCTTGCCCTGGAATCGGGTCAACAATCACCATTGGAGTTCCTCGCGCTAAAATTTCGCTGGTAATTAAGCCGCCTGCTTTGGTGACTACTAAATCACTTGCCACCACCAAATCATCCACATAATCAATCTGTTCTAGCTTACGCAGTTGCACATGGGCGCTATCGGTCACCTCTTCTAGCGCTTCCACCAATTTTTCATTTCGCCCTGCAACTACGATCAATAAAATGGGCAATGGGCTTGCCAGCAAATCAACCACCATTGATTTGACCCTGCGGGGATTCAAGCCGCCCCCAAATAGGGTAACTATGGGCAAATTAGTGGGCAATGACTGACGCGATCGCGCTTCTTCCTTCGTTTTCGGCTCCATAATCTCCAGCTTTACAGGAATCCCCGTTACGTGCAGCACTGCCGGATTCACACCCCGCTGGATCAGCAAATTGGCGCTGAGAATATTGGGTAAAAAATAGCCCTGAACGCCGTGATTAATCCAAGTGCTGTGGGCGATCACATCTGTTACTACGACATATTGAGGTTTTGCCGTTTGGGCATCTTGCTCCAAAATTTGCAGTAAACGGCTAGGAATTTGCTGCACACAAACGATCGCATCGGGATCAAAATCTTTGAGCAACTGTTCTAGATCCGTAAAAAAGGGACGTTCTAGTTTTGCCCAAGTCAAATTGCTATCCAGCGACTTTTCTAAATCACTAATGTCGCTGCCTTCATAAAAGGCTTTGTACAATTGGGGTGCCTTTTCGCTCAACTGCTTATAGGCTTGCGTCACCGCACTCCGGTAAAGAGAATTGGCATAGCTCAAAGCATCTTCGCTGCGAACTTCTACCTCAGAAATGCGCTCAAATGCATCACAGAGAGCCTTCGCTGCATTCAGATGCCCGGCTCCTAAAGAAGCGTGTAGGATCAAAATTCGCGTCATAAAGTCCCTTGCAGCTTGGATGTGGGAAAACGGTTGCCAGTGTCACGGCAATCTTCACACGCTCTGCTCTATTTCTCAAGTCTAGCGACTCATCCAAAAACGGATTTTTTCCAAGCAACTATCCTGAGATGAATGTGGCTAGTCAATCAGAAATGATTACAAGAGTGAATTTAGGTGTTGAATGATGGGCTGCGATCGCTGTTGCCACAAAGTCAAATAGGTTGCCACCAGTTCCGCAATCAATGCATTCTCCAAGCTGACGAGTTCCTGTTTAAGATCACAGCCTACTATGAGCGGCTGATAGCGCTTCGTTTGAAATAAGGTTGCCGCAAGCTCTTTCAGCAAACTGTCATCGATTGATTCTATAGATTCTGAATAATCTGGATCGATCAACAGCCGTTGCTTAGCCCGACAGCGAATCACTGATCGCATGGAATAAAAAGATACTAGCTCCACAAGTCTGTTCCATCAGTAACGATGGAACGAAGTATACAACCCTACCTGGAAGAGTGAGTCAGCCTTAGGTAAGAAAATAGAAAACACCCGGTCGGCACTAGTAGCCGATCGGGTGTTGATGCAGGATATCCTAGAAATCTAGCAGAACCGCTTGAAAGTCAAGCTTAGGGTATCTATAGGCTTAGATACCGCACTCTTCGTTAGAAGGGTAAACCTGAACCAGTAGGCGATCGAGGTAGCCATGACCAAACACACAAGAGCTACATTCGTTCTCAACTGGACCAATGGTTGAGATCGCGGCGATCGAGTACAAGCCAGAAGTCAAACCGGCTGCGGCTGCATTGGAGGTGTAAGTCAAAGTGTACTTAAACTCACCTTTTTGGGTCAAACCAGTTGCTTTCAGATGGGTTTCCACCGCATCTTTGCCATAACCCTCAAAGGCGAAGTCAATCACCATACGAGTCTTGAGGCACATCAACAAAACGCTCAAAGGGGATTTGTTGAATTCGATATCAACACTGATAGAAAACTGCTCTTCAGAACCGATGATGTAAGGTGTTTGAACCGCATAGGCAGGCTTCTTGTTTTTGGCTGCAATTCGCAGGTTTGATAGTGTGAAACCGACTGGTCCTAAAATGTTGTCAGAGTAGGTTTCAGTGGTGCCAATTTGCACAGGCTGAGCGTTGGCAGGGTTCGGAGCTAGTGCGGCAGCAGGAGCGCTGACTACGCTAGATGAGGGGGAAGCATCCAATGCGATCGTTTCGAGTTGCATGATGAAATATCCTTGTTTAAGTAGGTTGGTGGCTGACAGAGGAAAGATAGAAGCGGCTTGGCTTGGGGGCTTGGCGCTGCTTGTCTCTCTGTCACTCATTAATAATGGCAACCCATCCACCTCCCTGGCAGTACCCTGACGGGGCAGATCTTCAACTCTAAGGACTTTGCTTCTAAACCCCCTTTTCACGAGAGCATTGAGCATAGAATTCAGTAAACTGGGTCAAAGGCTAGAGGCTTAAAGTTGGCAGTGAAAATATCTGTGAAACGGTTTCCTTGGTCATCTTTAACGTTACTCATTGTTTGCTATGCCAGCTTTGGTTGGTATCTGGCAGGATTGCCTTCCCCAAAGCCTGAGTGGTTAATTGCGGAATGCTATCAGATGATTGGCGAAACCATGCCCAATGACGTAAAGTTGCGGCATGAGTCAACTGTGGGTCGAGGGCGATCGCGATTTTTAGGATCTTTCAACCTTGAATCGTCTCAACCCCCCCAATCAGAAAAAGCCGCCAAACTATCAGACCAAGCTCAACCAGCCAGTCCAAGCGCTAAGGCAACCGAAGAAGCAAAAGTTGCAACGCCTCAGCCTAACAACTTTTGTAGGCTTGCCCTTGACCATAATTTATTTACCGCAACCTTAGCCATTAGCTGGATCGTCATATCCTCCATTGCATTCATGTCGCCTCTAACCAGCTTCAGCGACTTCGTCAATCGCTGGTTTCATTCCGACACTGTGGCATTTACTGTAATCTTTTTGGTTGCTGGGTTGTCAGCCGTAATCCTGTATTGGCTCCATGTTTTTACCCAAATCCTGACAATTCTAGCGGCTGAAACCCTTGCCCGAATTGACCTGCAAACAAGAGACGTAAATGGAATGCAATCCTTTTGGCTATTAACAACTGTTTGTCTCATCGGCTTAGGGTTTGGTTGGATTGTTAACACAATTTGGTAAACCAATTTAAACTCAAACCTGATGTGCAACTAAAGTCAGCCCACCCTGAGGGAAGCAAGATATCCCTGATTGGTCACTTTAAGCGGAGGAAAAGATAAGCTGTAAGTTGAGCCGATGCACCAGTGGACAGACAAACTGATTCATATTGTCCGTCAGGGGGTCAAATCCAGCTTCTAGTGAGGCGCTAGGAAACACCTCTAACCAACGCTTGAGCCAGTTGAAACAAATTAGCGGTTGGATGACTAAACGTAGGTTGTTTAATAAATTCTTCCAGCCGCTCTGGTTATCACACCACGGATGCCCTGTAAATCGTTGATGAGCGAGAGGGCATGGAGTCAAGGATTAACTGAAAAGTAGAGGACACGCTTCACTTTGATGTGAGTGCGGCTTCAGCAAATGTCCAGTCAGGGCGAAGGTTTTTTGCATAGCGCAGATAAGGGTGATGGATTTCGACGTTGGGATTAGAAGTATTAAAGTGGATCAAAAAGCGAATGCATCTGGGTAAGCTACCCTTGACATACATCTGCTGCACATCCAGCAATGGAACCTGTGACCAATGAGGACGTTCACGGGCGATCGCCGCCGGAAAAATTGCATCCAAATCTTTAGTCACCGAAAAAGTGACACTAACAATTTCTTCCATTTCTAAATGGTTGCGGGCTTCAAGCTCATTTAGCAGTTCATGCACTGCTTCTCGAATCGCGTCAATAGAATTGTCTGTAACCGTTGTTGCACCACGAATAGCTCGAATTCGCCAACCCACACTTTTTCCTCCACTTGCAAAAATAACTGTTATTTTCTTGATACTAAAAAGTAGTTAGAACTCAAATATTAAAGCTATCAATGATCATGGCTGAAAATCTGCTAAACGTCAGTAATTGAGCCATCCATCATCAAAATATTTTTGAAGTAGGAGGTTCACCCAACTTTCCTCGAAATATTCTTGACAGATGCGATCGTAATTCGTGACAATTGAGAACTGTTGTATTTTTTGCTCGGATCAGGTCACATTCAAAGTTGAGGCGCGATCGCTTTTCAGCTACCTGTACGGCGCATTTGAGGCAAAAATTAATGGTTTACGCAATTATTGAGACGGGTGGTAAGCAGTTGCGGGTTGAGCCGGGTCGCTTTTATGATGTAGAGCGGCTTGCGGTTGAGCTTGATGACAAGGTTAGCATCGATAAAGTGTTCTACGTCCAAAATGCTAGTGACATTCATGTTGGTCAGCCTTTTGTCGATGGAGCAATAGTCGAGGGCACTGTAATCAGACATATGCGGGGTCGAAAGATCATCGTTTATAAAATGCGCCCCAAAAAGAAGACTCGTAAGAAACAAGGTCATCGTCAAGAGTTAACTCGTTTGATGATTGACAGTATTGCTATTGACGGGCGATCGCTGGGTAGCGCTGTTGCTGAGACTCCTGCCCGATCTGTCGATTTTGACGGGGCTGAAGCACAAGCTGCCGAATAAAATTTTGATGATAAATCTCATCTGCAAATTTAAGCGCTAAAAAAAGTAGGAAGGCAAGTATGGCTCATAAAAAAGGTACAGGCAGTACACGCAACGGTCGTGACTCTAATGCTCAACGTCTTGGCGTTAAGCGTTACGGCGGTCAAGTGGTTAAAGCGGGCAACATTTTGGTGCGTCAACGAGGCACCAAACATCACCCTGGCAATAATGTCGGCATCGGCAGTGATGACACTCTATTTGCGCTGATTGCAGGCGTTGTCACTTTTGAGCGGTTGGGAAAGACTCGTAAGAAAGTTAGTGTTTACCCAGTAGCAGTAGCCGCGATCGCGCCTGAATCAGTTGCACCTGAACTAGTCGCGGCACAATAACTTAATCCCAGCAACTACAATCGTTCATTTAAAACTAAAGCAGTGGGCAAGTCCGCCCACTGCTTTTTAGTATCCTGTTTTTAATACGCTGAAGTTATTTCAAGACGTTGACCAGAGATCGACCATTCTGGGCAAAGCGCTCTGCTAGAACTTTCTGATAAACTACCTCGTAGCCATCGGTCATCCGCTTTGCACTAAAATTAACTTCCACATGCTGACGACATACTTGCCGATCAATAGTGTCAATTTTGCTTAACGCTTGGATGCATTCTTCTACGGTGTGGCACAGAAATCCGGTTTTACCGTGAACAATCACCTCAGACGCAGATCCCAGATTCATGGCAACTACGGGTGTTCCTGCTGCCATTGATTCAGCCATCACCAAGCCAAATGGTTCTCTCCAGGTAATCGGAAATAGCGTTGCCACTGCATTTCCTAAAAGAACATTTTTCTGGGCGTGATTTGCCTCGCCCAAAAATTGTATTTGAGTCCCATCAATGTGGGGTTTAACCTCTTGCTCAAAGTAATCTACGTCAACCGGATCGACTTTGCCGGCAATCTTGAGGTTCCAGCCTGTGGCTTTAGCGATCGCGATCGCAATATGAGTTCCCTTCTCCGGTGACATTCGACCCAAAAACGCGAGATAAGGTGGGTCACTGGGTTTAGGATAAAACCGATAAGCCGATGTATCAACTCCGTTGTAAACCGTTGCAACACAGTTCAAATTCAGCCTGGGTTCCCGCTGAGAGTTAGAAATGCTAATGAATGGTTGACGACGAGCGTGAACAAACATCTTTTCGTTGTCAGGCGTAAAAATGCCATGTAATGTATATACAGTGGGCGTTTTCACCAAATTAGCATAAGGTAGCCCAGCACACCCCATATGTGAATGGATCACATCAAACTCGTTAGCCCGTTCATACACCTGACTCAACTGAAGCATTTCGTAAATGCCTACTTCTTTAACGGTTGGGTCAAGCCGTAATGCTTTTGGGTGAACTGATTCTAGCTTGGCGGTGGTGGTGGAGTCACCAGAGGCAAACAGAGTAACTTCATGCCCACGCCGCACCAATTCTTCAGTCAGCAGACTCACGACCAACTCTGAACCCCCATAAGTAGCTGGTGGAACCTGCTCCCAAAGGGGCGCTATTTGTGCAATTTTCATGAAAACCTCCGGTTTATAATTAGCCCAATCTCTTAAAGCGATCAGATTTCCTAGCTAAACGTTGCTAGGGAAAGTGGTTATTTGAAAAAGAATTCACCAATATTAAAGAGACATAAGAAAAAAATCTGTCTGTGTTAGACGTGTGAATAGCCGCAAATCATTCATCCAATTTTCTACTGTGGAATGCTGACAATACATCTTGCTAAAGCGATACAAACAAAGAATCTTTAGAAAGACTTTTATGGAATAGCTTGAAAAGAAAAAGAAAGGAAAAACAGGAATTTTATTGCTACAACTCTGCTGGAGCAATCACGCCAAGCCCAATCTGTAACAGTCCATATAGCAATCTTTGAGTCACTAAAATGAGGGCTAAGTGGGCAGTCAGGCGATCGCTCCCTTGGTTCTGCACCGCACCCCAAATCTGACATTGCCGATGCATGGTACTAAACGCTTGAGCTAAATCTTGAGCAAGAGTTGCAATTTGATCTGGGTGAAGCGATGGCGATTGAATGTTTTCGGGCAAAGTATCTGATTGCCAGGGGATCTCGTCTAATACGGTAAAGCATTGATGAATTAACTGGCGCTCTGAAGCATGGCAAGTATGAAGCTGCTGCTCTGGCGTTAACCAAGAAATTGGGTGCGGCTGTGCCCATTGCCAGTGGGAAGGTTTTTCCAGCCCATTCAGCCCAATGATCTGCTGGTAGGCGGCAATGCGTAACAGTGAGCAACAGCGGGCATGGGCATGTTGAATTGCAAATAGGTTTAGGTAGGATGTAACCGGATGAGAGGAAAATGCAGGGGAAACAAAAAGGGACGCGACAGATTGGGTAAGGCTGGTGAGCCATTGCGCGATCGCCCCATCGCCAATCCTAAATTCTAAATAGCCAGACGGGGTGGCTTGAATATGAATAGGGTCTAGTAAGCCAGCAGGCATTTGAGAACAGCCCCGATCAGACTTATGCGCCGATATTTGCGCTGCCAAAATGGTTGCTACTGTGACAGCACAAATATTTGCATAGACACCTATTTGATGAGGAACTGCTGATAGATAAGTTAGTTGAGTCGTTTTGTGAGTGCGTTTCAGTAACGCTTTTGAATTCTGAAACCTACTTTTTAACAGCGAAATATGAGTGTGATCAATGCAGGGAAATGTTTTTTCCAAAAAGTTTTCCTGCGATATTAAAACATCTTGCAGTATGATCTGCAACAAGCGTCTAGGCGGACAAGGTGTGACTTGCAATATAGCACTCATTAAACAATGCAAATCTCTTGTTTCCCAAAGTCATCTTTTCCTGAAAGCTAGCTTTATAGTCAGTATTTTAGTTAGGTAGCCTATTGTTTTTTGACTATATCCGCAATTGAGAACAAATATTACTGCTGTTTATGCTGGTCAAGCAGTATTCATTTAACTTTTTTTTGCGTCTACTTAGATACACACTTTATAGTCTTAAAAAGGTTACAAGAGAGATGTGAAGGTACACTGGTGACAAAATAGTAATCCTTCTTCATGATGTATCCTTTCGCTTCTCTACCTTAGCAATAATTTTTTTTGAACTTCTGCTGTTCATTTCAGCCTCTCACCTATGTACTCAGTATCTTCTAATACCCCAGAGGCATCGCGTCCATTTTTAACGTGGCAACGCATTATCGATTGGTCACAAGAGCATTATCGGGTGCGATCGTTTGCCAAGGATGAAAAAATTCCAGCTAGACCCGGATTGCTCTATCTGGTTCAACGAGGTGCTGTTCGCTTAGTCGGTAGCGCTCAGGTGAATGCAACCAGCATGTCAGCGCGAACCGTAAATGTGACTCCTGAAGAAGCATTTTTAGGATTTGTAGGAGCGGGTCAGCCTTTTGAAATTGTGGCGCAGTCTCCGTTTACTTTACAAAGCTATGCTCACGTTGACCAAACCTCCGTCTTGTGGATGTATTGGCACGATTTAGACAATTGGCCTCACTTTCGTAGAGAAGTGTTAGATGCATTCCGCTATCAGCATCAACGTAAGTTGCTTTGGCTCAGCACTTTGGGGCAAAGGCGAACCATTGATCGGCTATTAGGCTTCTTAACCTTACTGATTGAAGAGTTTGGAGAACCTTCCGAGAGTGGCTATTGCTTACCTTTTCCCCTAACTCATGCTCAAATCGGTAGCGCAATTGGTTCTACTCGCGTCACCGTTACCCGTTTGATGGGCAAATTACGTCAGAAAGGCATGATTTGCACTCAGGGCGATAATCTGATTTGTATTCCAACAGATTCGATGTTGAGCAAAAGTTAAAGGTGTCCGCTTGGTTCAAATGCTTAGACTAAATGTTGAGGATGGTCAAAATGCCTAGGAGAGCCGCGATCGCGCCTGCAACCGTAGACCAAACCGGATGATCGCTTTGACTAATCCGTCCGCTTGAACTTCGCAATGTGTCTACATCTAGCCAAGACGTTGTGCCTCGTCGTAACCAACCCGTTGCCACAACGGTGTGATTGACTAAATCTGCCGGACGATTAGCTTTGGGAAATAGATCTCCCAAAAAGCCAAAGCGCGAGGTGCAGTGCAGTTTGACGATTCCGGTTGCAGTCTCTAAAAGCAAGTCTTGGTTCAAGTGATTGTTAATTTCAGAGCGACCTAGCACACGACCTTCTAGCCGAATTATTTGGCTGTTGATCGGGAGCAGCGCTGCTTGTTGGCTG
>ENA-OFCE01001643-OFCE01001643.1-metagenomes-genome-assembly--contig:-NODE-1643-length-10973-cov-4.198663_pt1 | contig 10973 bp, 12 predicted proteins | sample MGYA00153388_OFCE01 | MGnify analysis MGYA00153388
CCCGCCCCACAACCGCGACGCCGAGATGTTCGTCGTGGGGGCCATGCTCGCCCACCCCAACGCCATCGACGACATCGAAGCCCTGTGCCCGCCGGCCGACCTGTACCTCGACGCGCACCGCCGCATCGCCGAGGCCGTGCTGGACCTGCACGGCCGCCGCGACCCGGTGGACCTCGTCAGCGTGTTCGGCAAGCTGACCGAACTCGGCCAGGCCAAGAACGCCGGCGGGGCCGAGTACCTCGCCCGCGTCGCCGACTGCTGCGGCGTCGGCTCGGGGTGGGAGTTTTACGCCGCCAAGGTCACCGAGTGCGCGACCCGCCGGCGGCTGATCCACGTCGCCACCGAGGCCATCCGCGACGCCCGCCAGCCGTGCGGCCCCGCGTCGGAACTCGTGGACCGGGTGCAGTCGAGCCTGTTCGCGCTCGCCACCGGCCGCGGGTCGGACGACCCGGTGAGCCTCGAAGACAGCGTCGCCGAGGTGATGTTGGCCGTGGACGAGCGCCGCGCCGGGGGCCGCGCCAAGATCATCCCGACCGGGTTCCGCACCCTCGACAACGTCATCGGCGGTTTTCGCCCCGGCGGCCTGTACGTCGTGGCCGCCAGGCCCGCGGTCGGAAAATCGGCCCTCGCCCTGAACTTCGCCCTCAACGCGCTCGCCGACGCCAGCGTCCTGTTCTTCTCGCAGGAGATGAGCCGGGCGGAACTCGCCTCGCGGGCGCTGGCCATCCGGGGGCAGATCAACCTCTCCGCGGTCTTGGGCATCCGGGCGCTGAAGTCTTACCCGGCCGGCGACGGCGACGACGAACTCGGGAGACTGATCGAGGCGGCGAAGTTGAGGACGGCCGGGCGGCTGTTCATCGACGACCGCGCCCACCGCTCGCCGTCGGAGGTCGCCCGCGTCACGCGCAAGGCCGCACTGCACCGCGGGGTGAAGGTCGTCGTCGTGGACTACCTCCAGCGCATGAAGCACGACCGCGGGGCCGGCGACACCATCAGCAGCCAAGTCGGGTCCAGTGCCAAAGCGCTCAAGACGCTGGCGATGGAGTGCGGCGTCCCAGTCATCTGTCTCGCGCAGTTGAACCGGCAGAGCGCTAAGGGCGGGGTCCGGCCCGACCTGCACGACCTGCGCGACTCCGGCGAGATCGAGCAGGAGGCCGACTGCGTGATGCTGCTGCACGCCGAGCCGTCCGAGTTGGACGCGAACGGGTACACGCCGCCGAACCAGTCCATCGAGGTGCTGGTGCGGAAGCAGCGCAACGGCCCGACGGGCGACGTGACGCTCGACTACGTCCGCCGCTTCACCGAGTTCCGTGACCCGCCCCCGCACATGTAACCCCCCAACCTAGCCAACCGGAGATTGACCTTTGAAGACCGCGACCGCGACCGAGCCGAGTCCCGCCGGGATCACCGCGACCGTGCTGGCCCACTCCCGCAACGCCGCCAACGGCGTCGAGATCGTCAGTTGGCTTTTGCGATACCATCGGTTTGTGCATGGCGAACTCATGGCGCACCGCGTGTTCGGCCGCAACGCCGCCTCCTCGCGGGCGATCCCCGTCGCGCGGGTGATCCGCGAAGTCCTGCGTGACCCCGCCGTGCCGGTGGCCTGGGGGCGTGCCCAGCGGGGCATGACCGCCGGTGCCGCCCTGAGTCCGGCGCGGGCGTGGCTGTGCCGCCGGCTGTGGCTTTCAGCCCGCTACCCGGCCGTCGCCGCGGCGTGGGCGATGAGCCGGCTGGGAATCCACAAGCAGCACGCGAACCGCGTCCTCGAACCGTTTCAGTGGATGACGTGCGTCGTGACCGCGACCGACTGGGGCAATTTCTACGCGCTCCGCACGGCCGCCGATGCTCAACCGGAGATGCGGGAGTTGGCGATGGCGATGCTCCGCGCCCACGCGGCGAGCGTGCCGAAGGTGCTCCAACCCGGTGACTGGCACTTGCCGTTCTGGAGGCCCGAGGACGAAACGGCGCTGACCGGCCTGACGGCGGCGGCGGACCTGCCGCCCCACGCCGTCGTCAACTGTCGCCTGAAAGTCTGCACCGCCCGGTGCGTCCGCGCGAGTTACGCGAACTTCTACGGCAAGGACGACTGGGGTGCCGACATCGGCCTCCACGACCGCTCCGTCGCCCTCAGACACTTCTCGGCTTTTGAACACTGCGCGGTCGCGGCCGAGTGCCGGCACCCGTGCGGCCACCTGCGGGGGTGGAAGCCGTACCGCAAGAGCTTCTCCGGGGAGTCCGGGGAGCCGGCGACGCCGTTCGACGCGGCGGCACTGTTGGCGGCGATCGAGTCTGACCCCAACCGAAAGGCGAGTGACTGATGACGCCGATCTGTTGGACGGTGTTGACAATGGTCCTGAACACGATTGTCTTTGTGGCAGCGTATTACTGGGGGCGGGATTCCGCGAACGAACGGAGTGTGAACGATGGCGACTGAGGACGTGACGGGCATTTTAATGCCGGGGGTGGTCGGCGTGGCGATGGCGCTGGCCTGGCTGACTCACTCCGACGCCCAGAAGTCGAGGGCGTTCACGCCGGATCGGCCGGTCGGCGTCCGGTGGGTTGAGACGAACGCCCTGCTGCCGCCGGGGCACACGGTCTACGCCGACGACCGCGGCGAGTGGGTGACGATCGTCGTCCACGACAACTACGTCCTGTGCCAGTGGCTCTTCGCCGAGAAGCGGTGGCTGCTGACGCCGCTGGCCCACCGCCCGGCCCCGGTGGTGGACCTCGAAGAGGACCACTGGGGCGGGGTCCCGCTGTCGGTCACGCGGGGCAAATCCAAGGGGGGCGACTGATGCGTTACGCGATTCTCGCGGCGGTCCCGTTGGCGGCAACGGTTACCTACTTCGACCTGGCCAGTGCCGCCTCACTCGCCTGCCTCTTCGGGTACTGGCGGCTGTGCAATTGGGTCGTCGCCACCAGGCACCAGGATCGGTGGCGGTGGAACGCTTACCGCGTGCTGTACTCGATGGGGGCCGGCCGCGAAGACCCCGGCCCGTGGGTCGAGCCGATCCCGCTGACACTGGCGACCGAAGGGGGTGACTCGTGACTGATGTACTCTTCGACGGCCGCGTGATCGCCCCGCCCCTAAACCGGTGATAGCTCCCGGCGGTTGAGGTTGACCTGCACCGTCTTGGACGCGAATTCTTGATAGGCGTGAAGGGCCGAGTACTCCTTAGTCCTCATGGTGCCAGCTATCAGTAACATGCTGAGGCGGAGATCGACGCCGTCACGAACGTGAAAAAAGAAGTCGCCGACCGTACTGAGTAAGTGGGCAACGCCTTTGAGCTTGAACCCGACGAACTTCTCCCCATCCATCGACCGGTACACGGTCAGGTACTCGTCTAACCGCTCAGAGTAGTGGTCGCGGTCCTCGAAATAGAACGTGAGGAAGTCGCCTTCCCGCGAGTAGAATGGGGAAGGCTTGAACCCGCGAGGGCGTCTGCCGGCAAGGTAAGTACTCAATTCGTGGGCCATATCAACCTCTCGAAATCCCTACGCCAGTTCTTCGGAACGCCGGTGGCCCCGGTCTCGACCCGCCGCCACTCCCAGTCAATAATTTGAAACGCCCCGTTCGGCGTGGGTTCAGCGTACACGCAAAACACCTTCTGGGCAGGGGAAGGTATCTGCTTCGATTCGTCCACGTACCTACTGAGCGGTACGTGACAGTAGCACAGCCCGTTGTCGTAATTCTTCCGTTTTAGCCCCTCTAGCAAAGCCGTCGGCCGCTCCAGAGCATTTTCGATGAGGAACGCGTCGAAGAACTTCTGCCGAGGCCCGAACCGCTCAAGGTGTCTTAGCAAGGGCCAACTCATCGTGAACCCCCACGCCGGCTAGAAAGTGTGCGGGTGGAGTCCGCGTAGTGGCATTTCTTCCGGCTCGACGTATGTCGCTGGCGGCAACTTCATCTCTGATATCCTCGCGGTGACCGTCCGTGATGCGGGCACATCATCCGGTACTTATTACCGCGACGCAAGAAGAAACTCCTGATTCACCGAAGAATTTTCCAGGTGAACAGGCAGTGCGCCGAAGGGCCGGCTAGCCGGTTTGCACACCATAAGAACGGGCTGCACACCATAGCTATCATAAAGGGGCTATGGTGTGCAAAGCCCGGGCGATGGTGCTGAAGCTCGCCGACCGCGTCGGGGCCGCCCATGACGTTTTGGCCCGCCTCGCCGAGAAGCGGGCGTCGCGGCCGTGAGGCGGCTACCGCCGGCCCGCCCCTTCGGCCTCGGCCTGCGACCGCATCCGCTCCGCCAACGCCGCCCAGCCCGTCGCCGTCGCCGCCTTCATCCGACCCCCCAGGGGGATCATCCCGGCGTGCGGCTTGTCGGATGGCTCCAAGAACGCCTCCGGGAAACACACGACCTGCATGTCCTGAATGATCGCCAGCCCTAGGCCGTCCCCCAGCACGCCGTGACGACGCAAGACCGCCTCGATCATCGGCAGCAGGTTCACGTCGAAGCGGTTGATGAGCAGGTCGCGCACGAAGTCGGCGTGCTGCTCCTGACTCTTGTTGCCGATGTTGTTGGTGCGGTGGCCTTTGGGGCGCGGGCCGTCCGCCGCGTCCGCGGGCGTCGCGTCGTCGAAGTGGGGTCCGGTGGCGGGCGGGCGTGGCAAGGGCGGACTCCAAGGGTATAGTGTCCCTGAGTCCGCCCGGCGAGGGGCGTGCCGTCGGTCGCGGCCCGGCCGGGGGCTAGAATCCCCGGCCGGGCCTGTCCTTGCGCCGACGACGACACTTTACCCCGCTACTGACCGCCGACGCCACTGAGTCGGCCCGCTCAGTGGCACGCGGGGGCCGATTCGGCGACGATTGGCGGGAGCATGGCGCGCAAAGCTAAAGGCGAATTGACTGCGGACAACCGCCGGTTCATCGACGATTACCTAGTCGATCTGAACGGGACGCGGGCGTACCGCGTCACCTACCCCGGCGCGAACTACAGCACCGCCCGCACGGAGTCCGGCAAGCTTCTTGCCAAACCCCACATCAGGGCCGAAGTCCGTGCGGCGCAGGCCGACCGCCGCCGCCGGACCAACGTCGGCGGGGACAAAGTCGTCCGCGAGTTGAGCCGCATCGCCTTCGCCGACGTGGCCGACCTGTTCGACGAGGGCGGCCGACTGCTGCCGATCCGCCGCGTCCCCTTGGAGACCCGCCGGGCCATCGCCGGCGTGAAGGTGAAGCGGGTCATGGAGGGGTTTCAGCAGGTCGAAGTCATCGACATCAAGTTCTGCGACAAACTCGGCGCGCTCGAAAAACTCTGCCGGCACCTCGGCCTGACGCAGGAGATTTCGCCTCTCGATGTCCTGCTGTCGTCGCTGCCCGACGGCCTCGCCGCCGACATCCGCGCGGCGATGGCGGCCAAGGCGGGCGGCAAGTGACCGACGCGGCGGCGATGGCGGCGGCGTTCACGCGACTCTACCCCGCTCGCAAGGTCAAGGCGGTTTTAGAAGTCGGCCCCGCGCGGGCCGAGCCGGGCCGGCCGTTCGGCCTCGACTGGATGCGCGACTACCTGCCCCACTACCTGACCTGCGCCCCGTCGAAACTGCACGAGGAACTCGCCGCCGACCTCGCCGACATGGACCGCCGCCGGGGCCAGAAGCGCGACCTCGTCGCCCCCCGCGGCAGCGCCAAGAGTACGTTCCTCTCGAAAGGCAAGCCGCTGCACGGGGCACTCGAAGGCAGCGAGCCGCTGACACTCCTGCTTGCCGAGACGGGGCCGCAGGCGTCGGCCTACCTGCGGTCGATCCGCTCCGAGATCGAGTCCAACCCGGCGATCCTCCGCGACTACCCGCACTCGTCGGGCGTCGGGCCGGTCTGGCAGACCGACCGCCTCCGCTTGCGCAACGGCTGCGAGATCGTCGCGCGGGGTTCCGGCGGCCGCATCTTGGGCATCACCAACGGCAACCGCCGGCCGACCTTAGTCGTCGTGGACGACGGCAACGAGCGGGGCGACGCCTACAGCCCCACCAAGCGCCGCCGCAAAATCGACTGGCTGGTGCGGGACGTCCTGCCCGTCGGCGAGCCGGGGACGAACTTCTTCGTGGCCGGGACGCCCATCCACGACGAGGCGATTGTCTGCTACCTGCGGCGCAACGGATGGGACACCCGCAGTTACGACGCGATGCCGACGCCGCCGTCCGACGACGGACTCTGGCGGAAGTGGTCGCGGATTCTGTTTGACCTGAGTCCGGGGGCGGGCGAGGCGGGGGCGCGGGCGTTCTACGAGGCGAACCGCGGGGCGATGGACGCGGGCGCGGTGCTGCTCTGGCCGGAGCGCGAGACGCTGAGCCTGTACGCGCTGATGGAGTACCGGGAGCGGTACGGCGAGCAGGCGTTTCGGACCGAGTACAGTGCTAACCCCGGCGTCGCCGAGGGGGCCGAGTGGCCGAGCGCCTACTTCGACAAGCACGAACTCTGGTTCGACGACTGGCCCGAGGGCCTGACGCACCGCGTCTACGCCCTCGACCCGTCCAAGGGGGCCGACAGCAAGAGCGGAGACTACCAGGCCCACGCCAAGATCGGACTGGCCCGCGACGGCACCATCTACGTCGAGTGCGACCTGCGGCGCGAGGACGTGGCGGCGATGGCCGACCGGGCGATCCGCCAGGCCTCCGACTTCGGGGCGTCGGAGATGGTCGTCGAGGAGAACGGGACGATGGGGTTCGTCGTCCCCGAGTTCGAGCGGCGGATGAACGAACTCAAACTGCTGGTGCCGCTGCGGGGGGTGACTCAGACGGTGGCGAAGATGAGCCGGATCCGGTGCGTCGGGCCGTACCTTTCGCGGGGCAGCATTCGCGTGCGGAACACCGCGGGCGGTAGGATGCTCGTCGCTCAGTGGCGGGACGTGCCCAACGGCGAATACGATGACGGCCCGGACGCGGCCGCCACGGGCATCACGCGGTTGCAAATGCTCGTCAACGGGAGAAGGTAATGCCTGAGCCGAGTGAAGTCAGCCCGTTCGCCTCGCCGCCGCCCGACTCCGCCCTTGATCCGTTCGTAAACCCCGGCGACCAGCCGGAGCCGCCCGACGCCGCCGCGCGGGGCCTGACCCGCCGCGAAGTCCGCCACACCGCCACCGGCGAGACGTTCCACATTTGGTGCCCGCCGCCGCCGAAGCTGGTGTTCGCCGACGACACCGCGACTCCCCGGACGGGCAAGCCGCCGGTGAACCCGACCGTCATTTACAAGGGGTTCCGGCGGACCCCGTCCCCGGCAACCCCAGCGTAAGGCGGACCCGTGCCCGGACTACTCCGCCGACTCTACGAAGCCCTCACCCCGTCGCCCCCGCTGCCGGCCAAGGGCCGCCGCGTCGCCGAGTCGTTCGACCTCGGCGACCGCTTCGCCAACGCCGGAGAGCGGCTCCTCGGCGGCTACGGCGGCGGATTCGGCGGACCCGATCGGCTTTACCTGCCCTACGGCGGCGGCCCCACCGACCGCAAGGGCGGCGGACTCCGGCCCATCCTCTCCACCGAACAAGACCTCGCGTTGATGCGCGGGGCGTCGCGGCTCTTGTGCGACGCCAACCAGTTCGCCATCGGCTTCCTGGGCCGCCTCACCGAGTTCACCGTCGGCGACGGCTTCACCTGGGCCGTCTCGGTCAAGGGCGGGACACGCTCCGACCCCGACGGCAACGGCCGGCCCGGCACCCAGGACCCGCTGGTGAAGGCGTGCCAAGACACCCTCGACGACTGGCGGCAGATGGCCGAGTGGTCCGAGGGCGAGGAGGACCGCGAGAGCGAGAGCTTCCGCCGCTACCGCCGCGACGGCGAGGTATTCCTGAGGTTCTTCGCCGGCGGCCCGAGTACCGACAGCCTGCCGCCCGTGCGGTTCGTCGAGCCGGAGCACGTCGTCGCGCCGAGCGGCCAGACCGACGGCCCGTGGTCCTGGGGGATCGAGACCGACCCCGACGACGTGGAGACCCGCCTGGGCGTCTTCGTCCGCGACCCCGGCTCGCCCGACCTGCACAAGGACCGCGGCACTTACGACGGCGAGGTCGTGCCCTACGCGCGAATCCTGCACCTCAAGTGCAACACCGACCGCGTCGTCAAGCGGGGCCTGCCCGACTTCTGGCCCGTCCACGACGACCTCGAGTTCTGCCGCAAGGTGTTGCGATCAATGGGCACCGTCGCGGCGATCCAGGCGAAGATCGCCTACATCCGCCAGCACGCGCCGGGCGTCACCGCCGCGCAGGTCACGCCCTTAATCGAGGGGCTGTCGGATCGGCAGTCGCGCGACTTGCGGTCGCTGACCGACCGGAGTTTCCCGACGCAGATCGGGGCCGACGGCGAGGTGCTGGACATCAGCAACGGGATGCAACACGTCCCCGGCCCGAGTGCGACGGGCATCCCCGGCTGGATTCAGTTGGAGCAGGCGTGCCTCCGCGGGGCCGGGTCGCGGTGGGGCATGCCGGAGTTCTTTTCGGGCGACGCCAGTAACCAAAATTTCGCCTCGATTCTGGTCGCCGGCGGCCCGTTCGAGCGGGCGACCAAGGCCCGCCAGAAGGCGTTTGCGGGCTTCCAAAAGCGCATCGCCCTGAAGGTCTTGGCGTTCGCCGAGGCGGCCGGCCGGCTGCCCGAAGGGACGTGCCGGCGGGTGATCGTCACCGTGACGCCGCCGGGCGTGAGCATCGCGGACCCGGCGGGCGAGGAGCAGGTGCGGGACACGCGGTTCCGCAACGGCATCATCAGCAAGGCTACCTACAGAGCACAAGCGGGCCTCGACGACGCGGTCGAGAAGGCCAACATCCGCGCCGAGAATGACGAGGACGGCGACGACCAGGGTCAGGGCGGGGGCGGGATGCCGCCGACTGAACCGCCGGGCGGGGGCGGGGGTTTCGGCGAGTCGTGGCCGGGCGTGCTGAGCGAGTCCGATTACGACACGCTGAGTGAAGCCGGCCGCGCGGGGCTGGTGAAGAAAGTCGTCACGAACAAGGTCGGTAACAAGCAGACCGTTTACGTGCGGGGCCACGCCGACGATGCGAAGCCGGCGGAGTCGAAGGGCATCGACGCGGCGTTGGGCACGGCGGCCGATGCCGCCCCGGCCCCGAAGCCGACCGGCCGGCCCGCCGTGGCCGACACGCTCGCCACGATCCGCGGCCACCTCGACACCACCGACACCAGCCTCCACGGACCCGGCACCGCCGACAAGATCGCCGCCGCCATCGCCGGCCACTCGCACGCCGAACTCGCCGAGATCCGCAAGGAACTCGGCATCAAGGCCAGCGGCAAGAAGGCCGACGTGGTCGCCAAAATGGCCACCCGCGCGGCCCTGGGCAAGCACGACCGCAGTGACCGCAGCAAGTTCGTCAACGACCGCATGACGGTGGACGACGCCCACGACGCCCTGAAGGCCCAACTCGACGCGCCGGAGATCGACCGCGACGCCCTGGCGGCGTTGGGCACGCGGATGGCGCAGGGGCTGAGTGTCAAAGAGTTGGGCGAGGTCAAGAAGCGGCTGGGGTTGAGGGCGGGCGGCGGCAAGGCGGCGATGGTCGATAAGCTCATCAGCCGGGCGGTTTCGGCGGACGCGGCGAGGAAGGCGGCCCCGGCCGTAACCCCCCCGGATAAATCCCCAACTGGGGTTGACCCGTCCCCAACTGGGGATAAGATTCCCGGTGTGGGGACGCAGTCCGCGGCCCCGGAACTGGGAGAGAAGACGATGCCGTCGCTAAAAGGGACCGAGAAGCAAATCCAGTGGGCCGGGCAAATACGGGGCGACCTGGTTGCGGCGTGGGGCGACCACCCGGCCGACACGACGGGCAAGGTCAAGGACGCGGCTTCGGTCGTGGCCGGGATGGGCCACGCCAAGCAGTTCATCGACCTGAAGGACGTGGTCGGCGACCCGAAGCAGCTGGTCGCGACGGTCGCCCGCGGGCGGGAAATCGCCGCCGCGGTCGCGGCCAACGCGGGCAAGGTGCCCGAAAAAGACGTAACTAAGACCCTCGGCCACGTGACCATCGAGACGGCGGCCGTCGCGTACCACCTGCTCAACCCCGACGCGCCGACCTACGACGGGTACGGCCAGACCGCCGCCCCGCGGTTCAAGATGTGGCTGACCGGGAAACTGCCCCTCCCGAAAGGCGGCGCGTAATGCAAACGCAAACGCACGCGCAAGCCGCCTACCTCGGCGGCCGGATCGCCGGCGAACTCGAAGGCCGCGGGTTCGCCGGCCGGGACGGGTTCACGCCGGCCGCAATGGGCAAAACCGCCGCCCACGTCGCCGGGCTGCCGGTCCACTTCCGGCACGCCCTGGCGAGGTCCGCCCGCGACGCCGATGTCGTGGCGATGGTGGGCGAGTTCGCCCCGCCGGCCGGCCCGACGCCGACCGCCGAACAGGGGTGTTTCTGGCTGGGCTACTACCACCAGAAGCTCGCCCGCACGCTGCCCGAGACGTTCCCCGCGAAGCTCGCGGCGATCATCACCGCAGCGGGCCACGCCACCCCGGCCGCGTTCGCCGCGTCGTCCGGGATCGCACCGCAGACGCTGCACAACCTGCTCGCCGGCCACCGCCGCCCTGGGTGGGATACGGTTCAGCGGCTCGCCACAGCCCTAGGCGTGCCGACCGACGCTTTTCGCGACCGCCCCGCTTCCGAGGGACCCGACCGTGATTGACCCGAGGATCGTCCGCGAGTTCGTGCTACACGCGATGCTCCTGCACCCGGAGCAGTCGCAGGGGATCGCCGCGCAGGCCGCCGCGGACCCCGAGGGCACGGCCGAACTCGCGGCGGAGTACGCCGCGACGACGGACGACGAGCCGACGACCGAGTCGTACCCCGGCCGCTACCTGAGCCGCCGCCAGTACCGGATTCTGAGCGAGGCGGGCAAGGTCGGCCTCGTCAAGAAGGTCATCACGAACAGAGTCGGCAACAAGCAGACCGTTTACGTCAGTGCTAACGCCGACGCCCCGGCCGCGTCGCCCGCCGCGGCGGCGACCGAGAGCGCGTGCGGCGTGAGGTCCGCGAGGTCCGGCCCGG
>ENA-OFCE01001644-OFCE01001644.1-metagenomes-genome-assembly--contig:-NODE-1644-length-10970-cov-2.439120_pt1 | contig 10970 bp, 9 predicted proteins | sample MGYA00153388_OFCE01 | MGnify analysis MGYA00153388
TCGATGCGCTGAACCCGCAGCCGAATCGTTGACTTACGGCCTTCGCCGCGCGTGAGATTCTGCGCTTTGCGACCATCGACGTATACCTGCCAGACATCGAAACGGTCGTAGATCAACAGCGAGGTACTGTCGCTGGTCCATCCGCCTGTGCCATACGCACCGGCAGGTGCGGGCGCATCGTGCTGCTCATTGTGCACCGCCACGCCAAGCGCCTGTGTCAGGTTTTTGCTGATGCCATCGGCGGTGTTGAGCGCGTGCCAATGCTTATTCTGAAAGTAGATCACCCAATTTCCGTCAGGCGACCAGTCGTTTTGCGTGAAGTTGGTATTGCTGCGCAATTTTTTCAACGCCGACTTGCGTTCGCCAGTTGCAGTGTTTACTACATACATATCAACATAGTTGCCGTCGTAATCGACCATGCGACGATACGGCAGGTCGTCAAAACCCACGGCGCGTTTCCCGTCATCCGAAAGCGAAACGGTTCGCAATGTATTGCTCGCCAGTTGTGTGTAAACGGAAGTCTCAAGGTCAAACACGCCACGAAAACTTCGAATGCGCTCCTGTGCCGCGCGAACTTTTTGCACAGGCTGCACCAAGTCATCGTTCCAGCGCCACAAATCGGCGACGACTTTGTCATGGTCGGGCCGCTGTCGTGTGTGCGCGGCGGTTTGCCGGGCGGCGCAACCGGTACATAAAGCCTCTTGCCATCGCGCGAAAAAGCAAGCGTATTTCTTTCGCCCTTATCGCTTAATGTCATCCCCGCCGGAAATCCGGCAATGGCAGACGACAATTTTTCTTTCGCGGCAAGTGTGCCGCGCGCCCATTGATACAACTTGAATGTTGGAACCTTGGCCGATGCATCGTCACGGTCGCTGAGAAATGCGGCCTGCGTCTGTTCGCGGTCCCAGATGAGCTTGACGTACTTGCCCTTGCCTGTAAGCAGTGGGACTGGCACAGTGCTGTCTTTTATGGCGAGCATGTAAAGGCCGTTGTCGGCTTCGGCCTTCGATGACACGGTGAACAACAGCGTGTCGCCATCGCGCGCGAAAGAAGTTTCTAGCACGTTGGCAAATTTTCGTTCGGTGCCCGCACTTAAGTCGCGCAACACGAGTTCAGTACCGTAATCTTTCTTGGCGCCGGGAGTGGTCAGAGAACTGCTCGCGGATGTAGGGCGTCGCGCGGTAGCCTGATCATCCTCAGCGTCGTCCTTGGGCGGAACTTGCGGCGGCGAGACCACTGCCGGCTCCGCCTTTAATGCGTCATCGGATTTCGCAGGATCGGCCTTCACATCTTCCTTCAAATAAGCCAACCATGCGCCGCCCTTGCTTGGCACCTGCATGCTCTTTACATTCGGCACACGCATCACGTCGGCGCTCGCAAGGTTCATGATAAGTAAACCGCCTTTGGGCATGTCTTCCGGTTTTTTGCGCGCCTTGCGTGCTGCGACTGTCTCGATTTTTGATGCGAACGTCGTTGCCACCAGGAAACGATTGTCACCGGTGAACACCACACGAATTGCCCGCGGAACCGGCGGCACATCCGGGTTCTCTTCATTCGGCGCGGTCGCCGGCGGCGGCAGCAGGCCCACGTTTTCACGCCGCTCTTTACCACTGGCGATCTCGCGAATCACGAGGTCGCCGTCGCCATCCTGCGGCTGCACTGAATAGGCAAGCCATTTGCCATCGTGCGACAGGACAGGCGTGGCAATGGTCCGCCAAGCTTCGAAATCGGTGTGCTCGATTGGGCGCTTGAAGGGTTGGGCCAATACCGATGCGGCACAAAACAATGCGGCAAGGGTAAACAGACGCGGGAACGTTTTGGACAATTTCATGGCGGGTTCCGGATGGATTCTGGGCGGTAGGACTGGCGTTAAAAACTATTCGAGACAAAAGTGGCAGGCTGGCAAGTCACAAGCATTAACGGGCATCTGCGGACGATTATGTCCGCAGATACCCGTCAATTGGCGTTCTACAATTTTCTAAGCGGACGAGACAGACATTCGCGTCAAGTCGATTAAAACAATCCGACGATCTTCCCTTCATCGTTCACGTCGATCGCATTCGCCGATGGCACTTTCGGCAAACCCGGCATCGTCATTACGTCGCCGCAGACCAACACGATAAATTCCGCACCCGCCGCCAACCGTACCTCACGAATCGTCAACACGTGATTGTTGGGCGCGCCTCGCAATTGCGGGTCGGTAGAGAACGAATACTGCGTTTTGGCCACACAGATTGGATAGTGTCCGTAACCGTCTTCCTGCAGGCGTTTGATTTGGCCTCGTATCTTGGCGTCAGCGGTGATGTCGGACGCGCCATAAATTTTGCTGGCGATGGTTTTCATCTTGTCCCACAACGGCAAGTTTTCGTCGTACACAAACTTGAAGTTGTTCGGCTTCTCGCACATCTCAACGACGATGTTGGCGAGCGCCACCGCTCCCTTGCCACCATCTGCCCAGTGTTTGGCGACGACCACTTTGGCGCCCAACACTTCGCAGCGCGCCACCAATACTTTCAGTTCGGCTTCTGTGTCGTGGGTGCGGTGATTAATGGCGACAACACAGGGCAGGCCGTAATGTACGGTGATGTTGTGGATATGACGCTCCAGGTTCACCATGCCTTTTTCCAGTGCCTCTACGCTTTCCTTCGACACTTCTTTCACTTCCATGCCGCCGTGGTACTTCAGCGCGCGGATGGTCGCAACGATCACCACCGCCGATGGGCGCAGCCCGGATTTGCGGCATTTGATGTCGATGAATTTCTCTGCACCCAGATCGGCACCGAAGCCCGCCTCGGTCACGACATAATCGCCCAGCTTTAAAGCCGTCTGCGTGGCAATGACCGAATTGCAACCGTGTGCAATATTGGCAAACGGGCCACCGTGGATAAATGCGGGGTTATTCTCCAGCGTCTGCACCAGATTCGGCAGCAATGCATCTTTGAGTAGCGCAGTCATCGCGCCTTGTGCCTTCAGGTCCTTCGCAAGAATCGGTTTTTGATCCTTGGTGTAGCCCACCACAATCTTGCCGATGCGTGCCTTCAAATCCTTGATCGATGTCGCCAGGCAAAAGATGGCCATGATTTCGGATGCGACCACGATATCGAATCCATCCTGTCGCGGGTAGCCATTGGCCGGGCCGCCGAGTGCGATGGTGATGTCGCGCAAGGCACGGTCATTCATGTCCACCACGCGCTTCCAGACGATTCGGCGGACGTCAAAGCCCAGCTCATTGCCGTGGTTGATGTGGTTATCCAGCAGGGCTGCCAGCAAATTGTTCGCCAGCGCGATTGCGGAAAAATCTCCTGTGAAATGCAGATTAATATCTTCCATCGGCACCACTTGCGCATAGCCGCCGCCGGCAGCGCCACCTTTCATGCCGAATACGGGGCCCAGTGAGGGCTCGCGCAAACAGATAATGGCTTTCTTGCCGATGTGATTGAGCGCATCGCCCAACCCCACCGTGGTGGTAGTTTTACCTTCGCCCGCAGGGGTAGGCGAAATAGCAGTAACGAGAATCAGCTTGCCGTCTTTCTTTGCCTTAAGACTATCCACAAAACCCAGCGAAACCTTGGCCTTGTAACGACCATACGGCTCCAGCTCTTCTTCTGGAATGCCGATTTTGGCGGCAATTTCCTGGATTTTTTTCATTGTCGATTTTTGTGCAATCTCGATATCGCTAAGCATGGTGTCCTCCGGTTGCGCTTTGTGTTGCCGAATTTGTGAGTGGCAAAGTATGGAACTGCACATCAAGCGCGCACCTTGATAAGCGTCAAGTAGAATGTTCCGTTGACGCAAATCAACGTTCACGACATGGAAACTTCCATCGACGATTCCCGTAATGATTCACGTAACATCCACGCGCATCCAGGTGTCGGCCGCGTGCGCGAGGCGCTTCTGCGCTACGGAATTAAGAACAACATCATCGTTACGCCGACGGCCACGCACACGGCGCAGGCAGCAGCTGATGCGCTCGGTTGCAGCATCGGTGAAATCGCCAAATCGATTATTTTTCGTGCGGGAGAGCGCGCGGTGCTGGTCATCACCAGCGGCAAGAATCGCGTAGACGATAAAAAAGTTGCTGCTCTGATTGGCCTGACGGTTTCAAAAGCGGATGCAGATTTTGTGCGTGCCCAGACAGGCTTTGTGATTGGCGGCGTCGCACCACTTGCGCACACGGTTGCACCGATCGTGTTGATGGATCAGGATTTGCTCGCATTCGAACATGTGTGGCCGGCGGCAGGTCACCCAAACACCATGTTCCAGATTTCGCCTGTACAACTCGCAGAAATCACACAGGCGCGCATTGCCGATATCACTTTGATGAAGTAAGACAGACGCAACGCATCGTTTTTTTACGCAATACAGCTTGGGAGAATGGAATGCACGTAAACGAAAAATTGATCCGTGATTTCTATGCGGCATTTGCTAAACGCGATGCGTCCGGCATGGCAGCGTGCTACCACCCGGACATTGCCTTTAGCGACCCGGCATTTCCGATGCTGCGTGGCAAGGAGGCAACTGCGATGTGGGCCATGTTGTGCGGCCGCGGCAAGGACCTGGAAATCATCCTGGGCGATGTGAGCGCTGACGACGTAGGGGGACGGGCTCACTGGGAAGCCAAATACACGTTCTCACAAACGGGCCGCTTTGTTCACAATAAAATCGACGCCGTATTTTCATTTCGTGACGGGAAGATCGTGCGTCACATCGACACCTTTGGCTTCTGGGCGTGGTCGCGGCAGTCGTTGGGCGGCCTTGGCCTGATGCTCGGCTGGTTCGGTCCGCTTAAGTCGATGGTGCGCAAGAAAGCTGCCAAATCATTACACGACTACATGGAAAAGCACGAGGGAGCATTCCCGGTGCCCGGTTAACTCTTTGCCGCCGGCGCAGTTGTTGCTGTACTGATGGGGGTAATCGGTTCGCGCTTGCCGCGCAGGATCACGATATTGCCTGCAACCGAAAGCGCCACGCCGAGCGTGGTCAGCCATCCCCAGGCGAATTTCTCGAAGAAAAAAGAAACAGCCAGTGCCACGATAGGCACCATCACTCCGACGTAGGCAGCCCGCGCGGCACCAATTCTGGCCATAAGCGTCAGGTAACAGGCGAAGGTAATCACTGAGCCGAAGATGGCGAGGTAAACGAGCGAACCGATGTAGCTTCCCGTCAGCTCAAATATTAGCGGCTTGCCTAGAGCTACTCCAATTCCCATCGCAAGTAGGCCTCCGTAAAGCATGCCCCAAGCCATACTGCTCCAGGTCGAATAGCCGCTCTTCTGGATGCGGGTGGCGAACATGCTGCCCGCAGATGAAGCAATCACCGATAGCACGGTGAGTATCGCGCCCAATTCGGCGTTACGGCTGGCTGAAATATTGGCGAACTCATGCCAGAACACGCAGACGATGCCGAGGATGCCGAACATGGCACCAACAATGACACGCGTCGTCATCGGCGTTGAAAACAATGCGCGTGCCATCAGCATATTGAGCATGGGGCTCGCTGAGTAAGCAACGGCGACCATGCCGGAGACGATGTAAGTTTCAGCGTGGTAAACAAAGATATAGCTGATACAAAACATCGATGCGCCGAACAACAACAAATCAACGTGTTCACGCCAAGTGAATTGCAGTTTCAGCTTGCGCCAGCCGCAGTAAGCAAAGAGTGCGGCCGATGCCAGGATAAAGCGATAGCCGACAGAAATTTCTGGCGCGACGGTGCCGAGCTGAAATGTGATTGCGAGCCAAGTGGAGCCCCAGATCAAGACACAAATGGTGAAGAGGTGAAGATTGGAAAACGAGGTCATGGCAGCAATCGCCGAATTAGCCTGCAGGGCGAAGCTCTAAAGCGCCGCTTGTGTATACGAAATACGGAGGGGAGATTTAAGTTCGCGGGAAGGTTGATGCCATCACTACCCTGCCCAAAATTCGTCGAGGGGCAGGGGCGGACGATGATCGCGGCGCTGCTATTGAGTTACACCCACCTGAGAAAGAACAAACGAATACGTGTACGCGATCTCTTTCAAGTAATCGTAACGTCCCGACGCGCCGCCGTGACCGGCATCCAGATTGGTTTTCAACAGCAAGGGATTAGTATCGGTTTTCAGCGTCCGCATTTTGGCAACATATTTGGCCGGTTCCCAGTACATCACCTGGCTGTCATTCAATGAAGTTTCGACCAAAATCGATGGATACGCTTTTTTGTCGAGGTTGTCATAGGGCGAATAAGAGCGCATGTACTTGTACGCCTTTTCCTCATTCGGATTACCCCACTCCAAATACTCACCGACGGTCAGCGGCAAGGACGCATCGAGCATCGTATTCATGACATCGACAAACGGCACCTGCGACACCACTGCCTTGAACAAGTCTGGACGCATATTGGAGACCGCACCCATTAACAATCCACCCGCGCTGCCGCCCTGAATCACAAGTTGACTGGGATCGGTGTACTTCTTGTCAACCAGATATTTGGCGGCGTCGATGAAATCGGTAAAGGTATTCATTTTCTTCATCATCTTGCCGTCGTCGTGCCACTGCTTGCCCATTTCGCCACCACCGCGAATGTGCGCAATGGCGAAGATCATGCCGCGATCGAGCAGCGCGAGCCGCGAGGATCGGAATGCAAGTGGCATCGAAATGCCATACGAGCCGTAGGCGTAAAGTAATGTCGGCTGTGGGCCACTCTTTCTGAGCGACTTCTTATACACCAGCGACATTGGCACTTTGGTGCCATCGCCCGCCGTCACCATAACTCGTTCGGATTGATAGTCTTTGGTGTCGTAGCCACCCAGCACCGGCTGCTGTTTTTTTAGTGTGCGTTCGCGCGTCGCGACGTCGTAGTCAAACACAGAGCCCGGTGTGACTAGCGAACCATAATTGAGGCGGTAAAGCTTGGTATCGAATTCTGCGTTCTGGCCAGCCGACGCTTCGAAGGCGGCTTCCGGGAAGCTGATGTTGTGTGGCTTTCCGGTTTTGATATCGAATACCCGCAGCTGCGGCAGGCCACCGGTTTTTTCTATCGCCACAAAGAAATTCTTGAACATGTCCACGCCATCGAGCTTCACGTCCTTGCGATGCGGGATCAGTTCTTTCCAGTTTTTTGGGTCGGCCTTGCCCTCTGGCGCCACAACGAGCCGATAGTTTCGGCCCTTGTCGTTGGTGGTGATGTAGAACTGTTTGCCGTGATGATCCACCGAGTATTTGATGTTTTCCTTACGCTTCATGTACGAGGTGAATATGCCTTGCGGCTTATTTGCATCAAGCAGGTACTGCTCGCTGGTCTCCGAGCTGGAAGAATCCACGATGATGTATGCCATGTCGCGGGTTGAATCGACGCTAATGCCGTAGAGCTCGTCCTTCTCGTTTAGGAGCTCCTCGGGCGTCCCGCCCAGAACGTGCCGATAGAGCCTGTCCGAGCGCTTGGTCGTTTGATCCTCGGTGACAAAGAACAGTGTCTTGTTGTCATTTGCCCAAGCGATGGAGGTAACGCGCTCGGCTTTGTCTGGTAGCGTTTTACCTGATTCCAGATCCTTGAAGTTCAGCGTGTACTGTCGAAAGCCGGTGATATCAAGCGAATAGGCAAGCAGCTTGCCATCGGGTGATACCGAGAAACTACCCAACCCCAGGAATTTCTTGCCCTCTGCCAGCGCGTTCAAATCGAGAATGACTTCTTCGGCCGCAGTGAGTGTGCCTTTTTTGCGCGCGTAAATGGAATATTGCTTGCCCATCTCGGTGCGCGAGTAGTACCAATATTCGCCCTTTTTGTAGGGCACGTTTTCGTCGGTCTCTTTGATGCGCGACAGCATGTCTTTGTAAAGTGTTTCTCGGAATGCTTCATGCGGATTCATGAATGCGTCGGTGTATGCGTTCTCCGCTTTCAAATAGTCGATAACTTCCGGCACCGATTTATCGCGCAGCCAATAATAATCATCGACGCGCTTGTCGCCGAAATTTTCGAATGTCTTTGGTTTCTTGGCGGCGATGGGTGGCATGGGAGTAGTCGTATTTTGTGAAAAAGCGAACGATGAAAACAGCATGAAAGCGAACAGCGAAACTATTTTGCGCAACATCACGAATCCTTCAAATCGGCAAGACGCAAATTATAGTCCGGGCGCAACAGTAGACACGGGTTGCTATACTGTTTGTATTTACAGCCCCTGCGGAATGCGGCCACATGTTTCAAGCCACTGCGCCAGACGCATCCAATAAAAACGTTTTTTACGCCGACCTCAACAAGCAACTCGCCGGATTGCTAACCGGCGAGCGCGATTTCATCGCCAATGCCGCTAATTTATCTGCGCTTGTCTTCCTCATGCTGCCTGATTTGAATTGGGCAGGGTTTTATCTCGTGCGGGGAAACGAATTGATTCTCGGTCCGTTCCAGGGCAAACCGGCCTGTGTGCGCATTCCCGTGTGGCCTGAGCCGCGTGGCGTGTGCGGTGCCGCCGCCTTTGAGCGCAAGACCCAGCTAGTAGCCAACGTGCATGATTTCCCGGGTCACATTGCCTGCGATTCAGCGTCGAATTCCGAAATCGTGGTGCCGCTGATTATCAATGACAAAGTCATCGGTGTACTGGATATCGATAGTCCGCGACTTGATCGCTTTGATGTCCTGGACCAGCTGGGAATCGAATTGCTTGTGCGCACATTCCTGGCGCATAGCGATCCTGTTTAGGCGAATGCTAATGCGACACCGGCCGCGTAACGCAAGCCGATCCGAATGCAACTCAATTCTCTTCTTGTAGATTTCAATTCCTACTTTGCTTCGTGCGAGCAACAGGACAGACCTGAGCTGAGAGGGCGGCCCGTCGGTGTGGTGCCGATGCTGGCTGACACCACCTGCCTGATTGCGGCGAGTTATGAGGCCAAGAAATTTGGCGTTAAAACGCTGACCAATGTCGGTGAAGCAAAGAAACTCATACCCGATATTGTGCTGGTCGTCGCGCGGCATGAGCTTTATATCCGGTATCACCATCGAGCGGTGGCGGTGGTCGACAAAATTGCACCAGTGCGCCAGGTGCTGTCGATTGACGAGATGGTCTGCGACCTGCCCGCCAAGTGTCACGAACCCGATCAGGCGCGAGATGTAGCTATGCAGATCAAGCGGGCCATGGCTGAGCATATGGGAGAGTTCCTGAAGGTATCCATCGGTATTGCGCCCAATACATTTCTAGCCAAGCTTGCATCGGATATGCAAAAGCCCGATGGTCTGGTGGTACTCGAAGCGCATGATGTGCCCGAGAAAATATTGCACCTGCCACTGCGTGCACTACACGGTATCGGCAAGAACATGGAGGCGCGACTTGTCGGGCACGGCATCGACACCATCGCGAAACTCTACGCACGCACTCCTGAGCAACTGCGCAGCGTATGGGGCGGAGTGGGTGGCGAACGATTCCATGCACGCCTGCGTGGCGAGGAGGTCAAGGACATCGACCACGGCTTGGGCTCAATCGGCCACTCGCATGTGCTGGCGCCCGACTTGCGCAATCCGGATGACGCCTACGCTGTCCTGAATCGTTTAACGCAGAAGGCGGCAATGCGGCTGCGCAAAGTGCTGCATTACGCTGGCCGCATGGTGATCAAGGTGAAATACCTGAACGGGCCAACGTGGGAAAACGAAACCAGATTTTTGGAAACGCAGGACACGCTCGATTTGATGCACGCGCTTGATGCACTGTGGGTGAAGTATCCGAAAAAGAAATCACTCACGCCGCTACAAGTCGGTGTGACATTCCTCGATTTGACTTCAGAGGCCGCGCAATCGGCAAGACTGTTTGATGATCTGGAACAGACGGGAGACAAGAAAAAACTCAACGCCGCCATCGACGATCTTAATCTCAGGTTCGGCAAGAAGGCAGCCTACTTCGGTGGCGCCCACCGTGCGCTTGACCACGGCAAGATTGCGATTGCGTTTAATCATATTCCTGACGTGGAGACGGAGAAATGAGGGCGACGATGGCATTCGCACGCAGGCTCTGTCGACCGACCTCGTAGATGTAAAAGTGTGCGGCGCGAACGAGGATTGGTCAGGACTAAAATCGACGGTGAGAAAAGAAAAACGGGAGCGTTGGAATAAATGAGCGTACTTAAAGACAATGTCACCATTATCACCGGCGCCTCTACCGGCATCGGCGAGGAACTCGCCTACCAGCTCGCGCAGCAAGGTGCAAAGCTGGTCCTCACGGCAAGGCGGCAGGGCGAACTCAATCGTGTTGCGGAGAAAGCGCGCAGCTTCGGCGGCAAGGTCATCACCGTGTCGGCCGATGTGGGCAAATCGGAAGAGTGCAAGAAGATCATCGACGCGACCATTAATGAGTTCGGTCGCATCGACACGCTGGTCAACAACGCGGGTATGACGATGTGGGCAAAGTTTGCCGAAATCAAAGACATCTCAATGCTGGAGCGCATCATGCAGGTGAACTACATGGGCGCGGTGTACTGCACCCACCACGCATTGCCGCATTTGCTGGCCTCACGCGGGCGGCTGGTGGGTGTAGCGAGTTTGACCGGTCTCGTTGGTGTGCCCACACGCACTGGCTACGCCGCCAGCAAGCATGCGATGCGAGGTTTTTTTGATTCGCTCCGCATCGAGCTCGCCGATGAAGGCGTATCTGTGACGATGATTTACCCTGGCTTCGTCGCGACCGGTATTCGCGAAAACGCAACAGGTGCAGATGGTAAGCCGGCCAAAATCGACCCGGTGAACAAAGACGATGTGATGAGCGCGGAAGAATGTGCAGACATCATCGTGCGCGCGATTGAATCGCGCAAACGCGAAGAGATCATGACCATGAAAGGCAAACTCGGCCAGTGGCTGAAGCTCATCGCGCCGGGTGTGATCGACGGCATGGCTAAACGCGCCGTGGAGGGAAACCAGAAATATGTGGAGCGACCTTAACCCGCATAAATAGTTAAAACACCAGCATGGGCGGTCTTCGTGGCAGAGTTTTGCTCTAAAAGCCGCGCCCGTTC
>ENA-OFCE01001645-OFCE01001645.1-metagenomes-genome-assembly--contig:-NODE-1645-length-10958-cov-2.719802_pt1 | contig 10958 bp, 8 predicted proteins | sample MGYA00153388_OFCE01 | MGnify analysis MGYA00153388
ATTACCGGGGCACCCACCTCATCGGCGGCTTGCATCACGGCTTGCACTTGCTCCAGATTGTTGACGTTAAACGCTGGAATGCCGTAGGTGTTGACTGCGGCGTGGTCCAGCAGCTCGCGCATGGATACGAGTGGCATGGTTTGGAATCCCTAAAAAGATGTGGCTAAAAAACTGCGCGGCGCTTGCTAAATCCGCTGCGAACACGACTGAAAGATAGTCAGATTCTAGCGTTTCGCTTGATAAAGTCCGTTACCCGCTCGAGAACGGGTGCGCGATTTCTAAGTACCGAAGCCATCGTCACCACGATGGAAATGTGACTGACCGTGTCATACAACTCGGACTCAACCTGCACGCCGCTGCTTTTGAGGCGTTGAGCCATGCCCACCGTGCTGCGCTGGGTGTTCACCAGACTGTCGTTAACAGGCGCCAGCAATAATGCGGGTGGCGACGCGCTGGAGGCGTGGAACAGTGCCTGGCTGTCAGGCGGCGTGCCTGGCCATTCAAACGCCACCTGGGTTTTGCGGTCACCAATCGGCAAAAAGTCATACGGCCCAGCCAGACCTATCCAGCCCGCCAGTCTGGCGGGGCTTAGTCCTGCGCCGCCCAGCCAGCGTTTGTCGAGCGCCAGCATGGCTGCGTTGTAGGCGCCTGCACTGTGACCCATTACAAAAACACTCGCCGGGTCTACGCCGTATTTTTGGGCGTTGTCAAAAGCCCAACGCGTGGCCGAAGCGCTGTCTTGCAAAAACACCGGGTAACGCACTTCGGGGCTCAGGCGGTAATCGGCCACCACCACCGCGATACCCTGCGAGGCCAGTGCCTCGCCAACAAAGCGGTAGTCAGCGCGGTCACCGTTTGACCAGCTACCACCGTAAAAGAAAACCGCAAGGGGAGCGCCGCCAGCGGCCAAAGCCTTGTTGGCCAGCGGCTGGTTCGGCATGTACATATCCAACTTTTGGCGTGGGTGGCTACCGTAGGCAAAGTCTGGAAGACTACGGTAAGAGTCGCTGGCCACCGTGGCATTGAGCACATCAAGCGCTGAGCACGCCGTGAGCAGAGCGGGCAGCATGGCGAATAAGGAGCGTCGGGGCAATGGGGATTTCAGCAGGTTCATATTGATACCTACTTTACGCACCAAATGCCGAGTTGGATTCAGTGAACGCCCTAGATTTTTGTCAGACGCAGTGCTATGCGACTCGGCAAATCTTCAGCATATTCGTGCCCCCTGGCGCGCCCATCGGTTCGCCGCAAGTAATCGCGTACACATCGCCGCTTTGTACGATTTTGCGATCCAGCAAATGCCGCTCGGCCTGGCTGAGTGCTGTGTCGCGGTCGGCGCTGGTGTCCATCAACAGCGGCCGCACATTGCGGAACAGCGTCATCTTGCGTTGGGTGCTGACGCGCGGCGTGAGCGCGTAAATCGGCACGCGAATGTCGTGACGGCTCATCCACAGCGCGGTTGAGCCGCTGTCGGTCATGGCCACAATGGCTTTGGCACCCAAATGGCTGGCAGTGAACAGCGCGCCCATGGCAATCGACTGGTCAATCCGGGCAAATTGTTTGCCGGTGAAGTCAGCGTCTATTTCCTTGTACTCAGCTTTTTCAGCCTCCAGACAAATATTGGCCATCTCAATAATCGTTTCCAGCGGGAATTTGCCTGCTGCGGTTTCAGCGCTCAGCATCACTGCGTCGGTGCCGTCCAGCACGGCGTTGGCCACGTCGCTCACCTCGGCGCGTGTGGGCACCGGGTTCAAAATCATGCTTTCCATCATTTGCGTGGCGGTGATCACCACCTTGTCTTGTGCCCGCGCCATTTTGATCATGCGTTTTTGCAAAGCGGGTACAGCTGCGTTGCCGACTTCAACCGCCAGGTCACCACGCGCCACCATGATGCCGTCACTGACCCGCAAAATTTCTTCCAGGTTAGGTATCGCTTCGGCACGTTCGATTTTGGCAATCAAACCCGGCTTGTGTTTGTATTGGGCAGCGGCCACGTTACACAACTGCCGTGCCATTTCCATGTCGGTCGCGTTCTTCGGAAAGCTGACCGCTACATAGTCGGCCTGAAAGCTCATCGCGGTTTTGATGTCTTCCATGTCCTTGGCCGTCAACGCGGGCGCGGTCAACCCGCCGCCCTGCTTGTTGATGCCCTTGTTATTAGACAACTCGCCGCCCAATTTCACAGTGGTGTGTACCGCCTCGCCAACCACCCGGTCAACTGTCAACACGATCAGCCCGTCATTGAGCAGCAGCACATCGCCCGCTTTTACATCGCGCGGTAGCTCTTTGTAGTCAAGGCCCACGCCCTTGATGTCGCCTGGCTCGGCGCGTGATGCGTCGAGTACAAATTTTTCACCCGGCACAAGCTGCACCTTGCCATCAGCAAACTTGCCAACGCGGATTTTGGGCCCCTGCAGGTCGGCCATGATGGCCACTTCACGCCCAACCTTGATGGCAGCCTCGCGTACCAGCTTCGCCAGATCAATGTGGTCCTGCGCCTTGCCGTGACTGAAGTTCAACCGCACCACATTGACACCCGCAGTGATCATGGCCTCCAGCATGGCAGACGTGTTGGACGCAGGGCCCAGGGTGGCAACGATTTTGGTGGCGCGACGCGGCATGTTTGTCTTTCGTGTAATTTGGTTTCTGATTTTTACATGGTTAGATGACGGCGGGAACAAGTCAGTTACCCAGCGCGCGGGTCTGCTTCACGCAACTTTATGTGACATTTGTCGAGTACAGTAACCAAATGTATGTATAAAAAGAAACTCAAAATATGACAGCCGGAGGGGAAATTACGCCAATTGATGACGATATGTACTTAATTAAGCGTGTAGGCATGCGCGACAACGCTGCCATGGAGACCTTTTACAGACGGCACGCCAGCTCGGTTTACAGCTTTGCTTTCAGGCGCATGAACGATGCCGCTCTGGCCGATGAAGTGGTCAATGACACGCTTTTTCAGGCATGGATTTCAGCCAGCACTTTTACCGGGCAGTCCAGCCCTAAAACATGGCTGCTGGGTATTGCCAAAAACAAAATACTTGATGCGTTACGCAGCAAAGGCCGGCTTGAAGCCAGAACGCAAGACACCTGCGAAGAAGAACAGCAAAACTTTGCAGACACCAAGCCAGGCGCTTACGCCCAGTTGCTGGCCAAACAAAAAGGCCAGCATCTGAGTCAATGCTTTGATGAATTACCGCCCGAACAGCGCGCTTGCATACACCTGTCGTTTGTTGAAGGCATGACGCTGGCTGAAATAGCCCAGGTCATGACGATACCTGCCAATACGGTGGCCACCCGCATTCACCATGCCAAACGCAAACTGCGTGACTGCATGGAATGCATTTTTGGCAAAGGAGAAGTCTTGTGACATCGCCAGAACCCCCTTCATCCGTGTCGTTTGTCACAGATATCGAGCGAGCCAGACATTTAATTCCGGGTTTTTTGAAGAAAACTCTGGCTGATGACGACAAAGAGTGGATGACACAATTTTTAGACACTTTAGACCTGCAAGGCGGCACGCCCGCTGTTGAGTTTGCTCAGGAGATGGCCTGGGTAGAGCGCAGCCAGCAGCAACTGGCCGAGGACGCGCCTGCTTTTGATGCGCAGGCGGGCTGGCAGCGCATGCAGAGCCGACTGGACGTGCCCGAGCAGCCCGTCAGGTCGCAGGACACACCGCTAGAGATAGCCAAGCGTTGGCTCAAAGCACAAATTCGTAACCGCACAAACAGCGCCATCGCGTGGTGGCAAAAACCCATGGTCGGTGTACTGGCCTCGGCCATGATCGTTGCGCAAATGGGCTTGCTGGCGGCCGTTGTCAAACAGATGAGCCAGATACAAAGCGTGACCGAAAGCGTGTCGCCCGCATCAGGTGCGCCCTCTTTGGTGGGCATGAGGGTGTTAACCATCGTCTTCAAAGACAGCGCAAGTCTGCTCGACGTACGCACCCTGATCGACAGCGTTGAAGGCCGCGTGATTGATGGCCCTGGGGCCTTGGGCGTCTGGCAGATCGCGGTACCCAATGACCAGCTGGATGCCAGTCTGAAGCGCCTGGGCGCTGCAAAAGCCGTTGAGTCAGTGGCATCCCAGTGAGCGATTTTTTTCAAGCACCATTAAAACAACCCGAGTAACGCCCACATGAAAATTCAGAACAGCCAGCACCCCAAGCCCTTGAATCGCCTGCAGAAAGGGCTGAAAGCTGTTGCGTTGTGCGCCATGTGCTGGCTACCTGTTCAGACTTGGGCGCAGGCTATGCCCGGTATGCCCAGACCGACACAAACGCCCACACCCACGCCCCAAGGCGGCGGCAGTGGTGGCTTTGGTTTTTCACTTGACCTGGGTTCAGTCCTCAGAGCAGTACAAGCTGTGCAGGCCCTGAATGCCGAAGAGCGTTACTCGTCCCCCGACACGACCAGCCTGAATGCCTACGAGCCGCGCCAGATCGTGATGAGCTGGGAAAACGCACAACAATCGCAGGCGGCGGCTGCAGTGCAAGCGTCTGGCGGCACGCTGCTGGCCAATGTGGCGTTGCCAAATCTGAGCCTGAACATTGTTGTGCTGTCTTATGCCAACGACACACTGGCTGGGCTGGCGCTGGCCCAGCTCAGGGCGCGCCCCGGCATCACCGCTGACCGCCACGCGATTGCCTACCCCATGCAACAAACTGCCGCGCCGGTGCCTGCCAAGCAGTATGCGCACGAGCTGCTCAAAGCGCCACCCAAGGGAAGCGGCAAACTGGGTGCCAGTATGACAGTGGGCATCATCGACACCGAAGTCACCAACGCCGACAGCTTGGCCTTGGCCAACTTCAAAGGCAAGCGCATCTTTGCAGACACCGACAAGCCCGCCCCCGCTGACCACGGCAACGCGGTGGCCAGCATTATTGCTGCCAGCGGCAACGGGTTTGAAGGCCTGGCGCAAGGTATTTCCCTGCGCTCTGCAGGGGTCATGCGCGAGGTAGCGCCCGGCATCAACGCCACCAACACGCTGCTGGTGGCGCAAGCACTTGACTGGATGGTGGGCGAAAAAGTGCAGGTCGTCAACCTCAGCCTGGGCTCGGCCAGCGACGCGGTGCTTGGCGCGGTGGTGACCAAATCCCTGAATGCTGGCTTGGTGCTGGTAGCCGCAGCAGGTAACGGCGGCCCCTCAGCCGCGCCCAGCTACCCGGCGGCCTACCCCGGCGTGATTGCGGTGACAGCGGTGGATGCACAAAAGCGTTTGTATGCCCGAGCCAATCGCGGCGCTTACGTCGCCATTGCCGCCCCTGGGGTTGATGTGTGGGTGCCGCTGGCAGTCAACGACAGCAAAGGCAAATACATGAGCGGCACCTCCTTTGCCTCACCGTTTGTGGCGGCTGCGGTTGCGCAAGCCATTGCCCAAGGTGCGGCGAGCCAGCCAAAAACTGCGACGCCGCTCAGCGCACAGTCAATCCTGCAAAACCTGTGCAGCAAAGCCGCAGACATTGGCCCCAAGGGGCCTGAAGTCGGCTGCGGTTTGCTACAGATGTAAACCATCTTTTTAATCTTCATTTCAAACTCAAAAAAAAGGCAACCCATGAAAAATCCGATTCACCACGTGGTACCAGGCTTGCATAAAGCGTTTTTGCTGCTGGCACTGGGTGCAGCAGCGCTTCTTGCGGGCTGCAACGCCATACCCGGTGCAAGACTCAATCTGGGTGTACGCCTGAACCTGGGCATCATGCTGGTAAGTGCCGCTGAAGTTGAGCAGTACAAAGGTGATGTGAGCGAGAACATTACCATCCCGCTGGCGGGTGACGAACCCGCCATTGAAATCGTGCGCCCGGTGGTCAAAGAAGGCAAAGTGGCATCGCCTGTCGCCATTGAGGTGCGCTTTAAACCGGTGGCGGGCAAAACGATTGACCCGGCCAGCTTCAAGCTCTACTACGGCGCTTTCAAAATTGACGTGACCGACCGTTTGCTCAAAACCGCCAAAGTCACACCGACTGGGTTTTCAATCGATAAGGTAGACATTCCATCAGGCTCGCACAGGCTGGTGATGCGCGTCGGCGACGACACAGGCGCCGTGGGCATCAAGGAAATCAAATTCACGGTAGACGGCACATGATTTCATTTGCTATTAATTAAATAGCTGCTTACGCCCTATTCTATTGGGCTAAATCTTTAAATACAGGTTAAAAATGGCCTTTTTTACTGTTTCAATCCCTTTTGAACACCGAAAGATCCGCATGAAGCAAAACACACAACTTCTGGCCGTGTTGCGCGCAGCCACAGCCGCCAGCGCATTTGTACTCGCACTAGGTGCAGCCATGGCACAAGGGCCTATACCGGGCGTTCCCGGCATACCAAGAGTGGATCAACCCAGCCAGAGGCCAGACAACCCGGGCGGCGGTGGCGGCGTGGGGATTGGCATCAATATTGATTTGGGCAGTGTGATTAACCTGCTGCGTGATCGTAATAAAAAAGACCAGAAGTGTGACCCAGAGGTGGAGCAAGCCGCGCGCGCACAGTTTCAACTCACCCCTGCGCCAGGTTTGACGATGGAGCAATTTGTTCTAAAGTCCTGCGAACAACACACCGCTGCAAACTTGCAACGCAGAACGGTCATATCGACCTTATCTGCACAAAGAAGCATACAAAGGGGCACCCGACAAGGAGCCAGTTGCAAAATAAACGGTAGCTTTGAGACCGGTGATTTTTCCGCGTGGGCTGGTGCCAATAACGGCACGTCTCGAACTGCATCAAGCCTTGCACAAATAACCACTTTAGGCATCAACTCTGGCGCCATTAATTTAGACACCACTCACCAGACCATTGTGACCACTGGCAACGACCCTACTGTGGGTGTTCTGCTGCCGCAAGTACGGCCTGGTGGTGGAGCCAACGCCGCGCGTATTGGCAATACCTTTCGTGAACCAAGCTGGTTTTCAGGCCAAGGCGCCGAACTGCTTGCTAAATCATTTACGGTGTCCGCCGCCGACAGTATTGTGGGCTTTTCCTATGCTTTAGTGCTCAACGATGGCGGTCCTTCACACAAACTAGGCGGCACAGCAATCAATCCCAGATTCATGGTACGCGTGCTCGACAGCAGTGGAAACGACATCACCAACAACATTGCGGGCGGGCGGGTTAAATTGTCGTCAAGCGCAACACCCAACATCTTGGAGGCAGATGTTAATAATCCGTTCTTCAAGTCATTCACCATGCCAAGTTACTCGCCAGTAGGCACGACTACAGTCGTCACACCTAAAGTGGCCTACAAAGACTGGAGTTGCGCGGAAATCAACCTATCAGATTTAGTCGGGCAAGATGTCACCATAGAGTTCATCACGCAAGATTGCGACGCAGGCGGGCATTTCGCTTATGCCTACATCGATGATTTTTGCACCACCTGCGGCCCCGGCCCTGAAGGCTCAATCCAACTGGCAGAGACTGATAAATGCGGCGTAGGCAAAGTTTGCGTGGATGTGACTGTTCCCAAAACTGGTACCCAAACAGGCCAAGCCACCGCTTCGCTGGACATCTGGCAAAACGGCGTCAAGCTCACCACCTTCACCAGTGCAACGCTCAATGCCGACGGCAAGGTGTGCTTTGCCATCAACCCCAGCACTATCCCAGGGTTAGACGCAACCAAAGGTTTTGACTACAGTGCCAAGGCCGACTTAAAAATTGGCACCTACGTGCTGCCCACCAAGCTGCTGGGCGCTGGGCCAGACGGACTGCAACCGGGCCGAAACAACGACTACACACCTGCCTGCACCATCGTTACCAATACACCGCTGTGCAAAACCTGCCTTTGCGGGCAACCCGGTCAGCCCGTGTGCCCCGCCTGCGGACAGGCAGGGCAACCGCTGTGTACCACCAGCTGTTTGGCCGTTGATTTCCCCAATACCAGCAGCCCGGGCAGACCTCGCAACGCGGCTGGCAGCAGCAACAGCAATGCCACTAATAACAACAATGTCAAAGGCACAAAATGATAAAAACAACGTCTACTTTTGCAGCGGTACTGACGTGCATGGCGCGCACTGCCGCTCTGCCAGCAGCGCTCGTCCTGGCTGCAAGCTTTGCCTTCGCTCAGCAAGGCGAGCCAGCCCGCCAGGGGGGCGCCCCAGGTTTGACTTTCAATTTTGGCGGTGTCCTTAACGCGCTCAGGAATGCGGCCAACAAAAACACCAGCGGCCAACCTCCGGTATTGCAAAAAAGGGCTGACGCTGTAGGCACGCCGAGCGGGGGAAATTACACCGTCAACTGGGTCATCAGCTACGCCAACACCAGCACACAGACGCTTGTGAATGCATTGGTGCGCGACGGCCCCATCGCCACCATTATTCCAAGCTCGCTCCAGCAGCCTGCAGGCTGGTCCCTGGGCGTGACGAATGCATTTCCACTGCCAGCAAACAACTTTGCACAGTGGACAGCAGCGAGTGTGCCGCCGCATGGGGTCATGACGGCAACATTTCCGGCGCCGTTTGCAGCGTCCATGACCCTGGCAGGTTCTGGCGACGGCTACCAGCCCATACCGTACACGCGTCTAGCAGCGCCCGCTGGTCAGCGCATTTATTTCATGAATCACCATTGGGATCCAGCCACCAAACCTTTGATGTTCAAGTGTCTGGACCTCACAACGGGAGTCGCCTGTACAGGGTGGGCACTTGGCAAGGTGCTGCCCGCAGGAGATGGCTCGGGTAATAGCTCGGGCACGATGGCCCAAAGCTCCGAGTACACCATTGACAACGGCAAGATATATTACGCCTCGCAAGGACCGTCGGGTATAGGCATTGGCTGTTACAACCTGGAAACTGATACGGAATGCGGCTTCACCAACTTCGGAGCGAAAACGCCCGGACTGCATATCAATGGGCCGTGGCGGGTTGGCAATGAGCTTTATGTTGCTGATACCGATGGCGCGTTGTATTGCGCCAGCATGGGCGGTAGTCTGCCGCCCTGCGTTGGAAGCAACTACAAAATACCGGTCTCCACCATCAAAATTCACGTGACCAGGCCAGCAAACAATACCTATTACACGGGATATCTTGCAGGCAAAGTAATAGCAAACAAGGTTTACATCACCTCCATTCAAAGCGGCTTTAAATACACCAACTGTTTTGACAGCACAACTAAAACCGCATGCTGGAATACCAGCGCACCAACTGTAGGAACTGCGCCTTATAGTTTTGGCTCCTCAACCGATAGTGTGAACGTCAGTAATTATCTTTACTACGATGCCGGTGGTACCGCAATTGCAATCTGCAGCATGCTCAGATTCCCCACTGCATCGCAGTTTTGTGTTGACGCACTGAATGGCTCGGCTAAAACTGGCTTGCCTATGGTATTGCCAGGGCTTGATCTGGGTGCAGGGCTTGAAACTCATATTGCTGGCAAGACCTACTTTGTCAAAAGCCTTTATCAAAGCGAGCCCCGCGAAGATGCCTATTGCTGGAACTGGGTAACCCAAGCAGCATGCACCATTGCGCCGTTGGGCAAGATTGCCAATAACCCCGGCGGTTTGGTCGCCAACTACGGGTCAAACTCGGACGACCAAGGCTGTGTCTGGGTCTACGGTGATGCGGGAAAGCTTTGGCACTTCAACACCAACAATATTGATGCAACAACAGGCTTGGCTAGACCCTGCGGCGGCGGCTCAAAGTTCGTCAAAGTCTTCCAGCCGTTGCAATACTGTTCGGGCCCCAAACCCTTCCACTGGACAAGTGTCGAAGTCAAAGGAGCTCCTTTGGCGAACTACGACAAGTTCATCGTCAAGGTGCTAAACAGCGCGAACAACACCGTCCTGTTCACCAAAGATCTGAAAGCCACTGGGCAACTTCAGTCCAACATCACGGGCATCGACGCGCAAACGCTCAGTCAACCGTTGAAAATTGAAATTGAATACGTGCCCAAGCCCGGTATGGGCACAACAGACAAGCCATATCTTGAAGTGCGCTACGACGCACCTGCCCCAGAGTTCTGCTTTCAGAGCACACACACCTGCCAGCAAGGCAAGGTCACGAATACAGTTGAAGCGCAAGATCCGTTTGACCCTAACAAGTCTGTCAAAGCACAGGCAGAAGTCGCCCAACCGCAAAGTTGCGGGCTGCCGCCATGCATAGCCTGCGGTACTGCCAACACGCCAACATGCCCGGCCTGTGGGCAGGCTGGGCAAGCTCCTTGCCCACCTTGCGATTGCGGCACTCCACCGCCACCACCGCCACCACCGCCGCCGCCACCACCGCCACCGCCACCGCCACCACCGCCACCGCCTTTTTGCGTACCCGGTACACCAGGTTGGCCATTGTGTTTGACCTGCACCAATCCGCCTTGCTTCGGCACGCCGCCGCCACCGCCGCCCAACCCCGTTTGCCTGACGGGTGACTGCGCGACCAAGCCACCCGTGTCGGTTGGCGAAGAATACAAAGCGCCCAAAGTGACCTGCGTGCGCAAAGCAAAACCTGTCGAAGAAGCGCCGAAAAAAGTTGCGCCCAAGCCAATGCCGAAACCAGTAGTGGTCGCAGCTCCTGTAGCCCCAGCTGATGCCAATGCTGCACCAAAGCCAAAACCAAAGCCAAGACCAAAATCTGCTCAGCCCAAAGCCGGTGCGCAAGATGATGACTGTTAAGCCAACCCAAGGATTTAATATGAAGCACATCACAAAAACCTGCGCCCAGGCATCGCTCATTGCCAGCCTCTTCGCAGCAGGCAGTGGTCATGCGCAACTCGGCTCTTTTGAGGCAAGTATTGCCTCCATGTCAAGCCTGTTGCAGGTGTGTACAGAAGCCTATCCGCAACAGGATTTGCCGATCAAAGCCGTTCTGCAAGCTGCTGTAAAAACTAATTTGGGCGAGGGCCCTTTGGGCGATGTGAAGTACAGACAAATGCTGGCAACAGCAGAAGTGAAAGCCTATACAACCCAATCCGTACTGGACCTGAAACAGCAGTTACGCCAAGGAAAGCTGAACTTGCAAAAAGCGTGTCTGGCTAAAT
>ENA-OFCE01001646-OFCE01001646.1-metagenomes-genome-assembly--contig:-NODE-1646-length-10957-cov-2.270501_pt1 | contig 10957 bp, 7 predicted proteins | sample MGYA00153388_OFCE01 | MGnify analysis MGYA00153388
GCATTCCGGACTTGGCTGCGTTCCCGGCGTGGGCCCATGCGCGCTCGGTCACGATAGTTTTTTTGAGAAGTATCTCAAAGCAAAAACCCTAAAAGAGGACGTGTTCACTCTTGATGATGGAATTTTATCGGCCTCAAATGGGCCCTTCAAAGTCCCGCTGAATGCACTCGACTACACCAGCTAAAACAACATCCCCTCGTTCCCAGACTATTCGGATTATTTCGTCAGTAGCGCCGCAGATGGGGGCAATGCAAACGGTAAGGGGCTGGCGAATTACAGCAATCGCGGTTTTTACAGCGCCGGCACGAATATCAACAGAGTATTTACCACCGGCGACCAGCCGTCCCCTCCGCCAACGGGTGCGGGGCTCGGAACTGTTGTGCTAACAGATACGGGAACGAACGGCGAATACTTGCGCGATATGGCGGGTAACCTGCTGCGAGGCAGGATAACTTTCCGGACCGGTATTGTTCGCGATACTGCAGGAGGAGCCGACGCCGCCGACGTAAAACTTAGTTCCGTTGGCGTTTGGGATCAGTTTCTCGAACAAAAGGGCTGGCTTTCACTCTACAGCCTCAACTACTACAACTATGACGACCAGGCTAAGTTGTTGATACCCCGCGCCGTCGCCTACTCCGCTGGCCTCATCGACTACTTCTTCCGCGGCCAACTCGAAATCCGCCTTCCCGAAGAGGGTGTCTACGCCATCCTCGATCATTCGAAGGTAGTTGATAATTGCAAAGACCTCTGCGGCTTCAAGAAGATCAAACTAAAAGTCGCCAACTCCACCCCGGACATCGTCGTCTCCGGCCCCAGTCCCAACGCCATCGTCCAGCAGACGATGAGCGGCGGCACACTTGTCGCCGTCGCCAAATATCATAAGAACACCTGCTATACCACCGACCTTGAAGGCGAATATGACAGCAGGAGCGGCAAAACGTTATCGGAATACTTGCAACTTTGCCGCTCGTTGGTAGAGGAAATCACCGTCTCCCAGCCACTCGCCAATCAAAGCCCGGTAAGCTGCAATGCTACTCTCGCCGGCGATTGCGATACCAAGGCAAACGCGTCTACCACCCTCACCTTCAACTTTGACACCCCGATCCCGATAAACGCCACTGACCTGTACCTGCAAGTCGTCTACCGCGGCCCGCTGGGTAGCGAGCAGGATGCGGTGGTGGTGGCGACCAAGGACATTGCCGAGCCGACTTATCTTTCCGTCGTCAACGTCTCCGACTATCTGATCTGCTACAACAATAGCTGGGTATTCAAGGATGTGAACGGCAACCTGCCTGCCTCGATACCGACGATGGTCGACGGCAAGCTGGCTACCGAACTGTATAAGGCCACCAACTACAATTTCTGGCGCTTGACATTCCAGCCCGATCAAGACACCACCCTCGCACGCGTCGACACTGTCCAGCCAAAGGAATACGCCAGGGTCGCGGTGTTGGTTGAACCCGGTCAAAGTTACAACGACGAGATCAATGGCTACGTCCCCCCTGAGCCGCCCCCCTTCAAGCTGGTCAGCGCCGGTCTCAACCAATCGGGTTTCACCGCTGCGGGCAGTCCCACCATCGGCTTGTTCGATTACAAGGCGAGCAGCTTCCGCAAGGTCAAAGCGCATGCGCCGCTCTACGGCTACAACTACAACACGCAGGGCACTGCCGCTAGCGGGATTTGTCGTGGTCTGGCACCCCCAGCCACGGAGCCGGGTTATCCGCCGCCGACGGCGATGAGATCGGTAACGATCACGTTCCCATAGGGAGCTCGTCTTTGACTGCGTGAGCGCCAAGGACCTCGCGTGTTCGCGCCACTTGATAATTGCCCCCTGCCGGAATTCTGTTGACCCAGCCCAAGGCTCCGCGAATCGTTGCCTAGCCTTGAATTGCGCCAACTCAAGGTAGATCAGTCAAAATCGGCAGCTTGGGGGTGCGGACGAAATCTTGGACTACTTGGAGATAGTTCATGTACTCATACGAAGACCGCATTCGCGCCGTCAAGCTTTATCTGAAACTGGGAAAACGGATTGCAGCCACCCTTCGGCAATTGGGGTATCCGACTAAGAATTCGCTGTTGAGCTGGTATCGGGAGTATCAAGAGCATGGGAATTTAGAGAGCGCCTCCGTATGCCGCAAAAGTAAGTACTCGACTGAACAGAAGAAAGTTGCCGTCGAGCACTATTTGAATCATGATCGTTGCATCGCGGTCACGATCAGGGCACTGGGATACCCATGTCGCGATACGCTTGGCGACTGGATTGATGAACTGCACCCCGAGAAAAGAGTGCGACTTGTTGGCAGAGCCCCAAGCGTCCCACGTTCTGAAACGCAGAAGCAGGCGGCTGTCATTGAACTTTGCACGCGGCAAGGCAGCGCACAAGCCGTTGCAGAAAAGCTTGCCGTCTGCAGGCCAACGTTGTACCACTGGAAGAATCAGCTGCTAGGCCACGAGGTTCCCCCATCCATGACGCGCCAACATGAGTCTGAATCGCCTCTTTCGCCGGATCGTGCCGAATTGGAAAAAACGGTTGATTCGTTGAGACGCGACATCCGCAAATTGCAACTTGAGCACGACCTACTCAAGAAGGCCAATGAATTGCTAAAAAAAGACCTGGGCGTGAACCTGCTGCTCCTGACGAATCGGGAGAAAGCGGTGCTGGTTGACGCCCTAAGGTCTACGCATGAACTCTCAGCGCTACTCGACGCACTCGTTCTTCCCCGCAGCTCCTATTTTTATCATCGAGCTCGTGTGAAGGCACCAGACAAGTATGCGGATGCGCGACGCACCATGGCCGAGGTCTTTGAAAAGAATCACCGGTGCTACGGCTATCGGCGGTTGCGGGCCGCTCTGGGCCACGAGAAGTTGCGCTTGTCAGAAAAAGTCGTCCGGCGGTTAATGAAGCAGGAGCGTCTGTGCGCGGCGACGGCAAAACGGCGTCGTTACGGTTCCTATCTTGGCGAAATCACTCCCGCGCCTGACAATCTCATCAATCGCGACTTCAGGGCAGATCATCCGAACGAGAAATGGCTCACCGATATCACCGAGTTCCAGATCCCGGCGGGCAAGGTGTATCTCTCGCCCATGATTGATTGCTTCGATGGCATGGTCGTCAGCTGGACGCTAGGCACGCGCCCAGATGCCGATCTGGTGAATACGATGTTGGATGCAGCTGTCGAGACCGTGGACCGCAGCGAGCGCAAGCTGGTGGTTCACTCTGATCGCGGCGCTCACTATCGTTGGCCGGGTTGGCTCAGTAGAATCGCCCAAGCCAAGTTGATTCGCTCAATGTCTCGTAAAGGTTGCTCGCCTGACAATGCCGCATGTGAAGGATTCTTTGGGCGGCTCAAGATCGAGCTGTTTTATGCGCGAGACTGGCAGGGATTCACCATTGAGCAGTTCATCAAAATGGTGGACTCGTACATCCACTGGTATAACGAGAAGCGCATCAAGATTTCCTTGGGCTCACGTAGTCCCATTCAATACCGAGCAAGTCTCGGGCTTGCAGCATAAACCCGTCCAAGAAATCCGCCGCACCCCCACTTGTAGAGGTTATGCCGATTCAATATTGACCCAGGTGTTCTACTTGCCCTGCCTAATTTTTAGGCAGGAGATAAAGGGTGATCACCATGGAAATATTAGGCATGATTCGACGGATGTATCTGCGTATAGGAATTTCAAACGCCTTTTTTCAGCAATGCTGAATGTATGCGACGATTGTCAAGCGGTCAAACGCCCGCGCAATCTCTAAAAACCCACTGTTCACTCAACATGGCTGGCTTTTTTCCATCCTGACGCGCCTGAATTCCACGCCATCTGAGCGACCGCTTGACCTCTTTTGAATGACCGGTCAGGAGCAGCTCGAATGTCCCTTGTGGGTCGATAGCGTGAATTTGCGCTCCTATTTAGGAGCATAGACGACTCAACGCTCCTGGCTGGTACGTGGCGAATGCGGGGTGTGGGGCGGCTCCCCATGGTCTAAAAATGAAAATTGGCCATGGATTTCTCTGTGGCCGATTGATTGTTTTACTAAACTACACCCCGCGTGTTTGCTTACTCACGCACAAATAGTATCGTTTTTACACGGCGTAAACCATGCGCCCATTCTTTATGCATTACGGTGGATCTTAACCAGCGAGTGTTTGTTGCAACGCACCGTAACGCTGCGTTAACGCCGCAGGCAAATGGTATGCAAGTTTCGTCAATAATTCGTCGTGCAGGATGAGCTCCTGTTGCCATTGCGACCGCTGCACAGTAGTAATTGCCTTAAACGTCTCTGTCGAGAAATCGGTGCCACTCCAATCGAGATCGTTGTAATCCGGGATATTTCCCAGCGAAGTTTGCTGTGCCGATGCCTTGCCTTCCACCCGCTCAATGATCCATTTCAACACGCGCATATTGTCGCCAAAGCCCGGCCAGACATACTTGCCGTGGTTGTCCTTGCGGAACCAGTTCACGCAATAAAGTTTGGGCGCTGCGTTGCCGAGCTTTGCACCGATGTTGATCCAGTGATCGAAGTAGTCAGCCATGTTGTAGCCGCAGAAAGCAATCATTGCGAATGGGTCGCGACGAACCACGCCGACTTGTCCGGTGATGGCCGCCGTCGTCTCTGACCCCAAAGTGGCGGCCATGTAAACGCCTTCCTTCCAATTGTTGGCTTCGGTGACCAGCGGCACTGTTGTAGAGCGCCTACCCCCGAAGATCATGGCCGAAATTGGCACGCCGTCAGGGTTATCCCATTGAGGGTCCAGTGACGGGCAACGCGTTGCCGCGACCGTGAAGCGCGAATTTGCGTGCGCGGCAAGACGGCCACAGTCAGGTGTCCAGTCTTTACCCTGCCAGTCAGTGAGGCGTGCCGGTGGCGATTTGGTCATGCCCTCCCACCACACATCTCCTTCGGGTGTCAGCGCGACGTTAGTGAAAATGGTGTTGGCTTTGACTGACTCCATGCAGTTCGGATTGGTCTCATACGACGTGCCGGGTGCTACGCCGAAAAAGCCCGCTTCCGGATTGATTGCGTACATCTTTCCATCGGCACCAGGCTTAATCCAGGCGATATCGTCGCCTACCGTTGTCACTTCCCAACCTTGCTGCTTGAACGATTCTGGCGGAATCAGCATGGCAAAGTTGGTCTTGCCGCAAGCAGAGGGGAACGCCGCGGTGATGTAATGTTTTTTGCCTTCGGGTGTTTTGACGCCAAGGATCAGCATGTGCTCAGCCAGCCAGCCTTCAGCCTTGCCCATGACGGAAGCAATGCGCAGCGCAAAACATTTTTTACCCAGCAGGGCATTGCCACCGTAGCCCGAGCCATAAGACCAGATCTCGCGCGATTCCGGAAAGTGCACGATGTATTTATGCTCCTGGTTACAAGGCCACACCACGTCTTGCTGGCCCGCCGCCAAAGGTGCGCCAACCGAATGTAGCGCGGGCACGAACACGCCATCAGGCCCCAGCACATCCAGCACTTTGCTGCCCATGCGGGTCATGAGTTTCATGTTGACCGCAACGTAAGGCGAATCGGAGAGTTCAACGCCGATATGCGCGATGTGGGAGCCCAGCGGGCCCATGCTGAACGGCACCACATACATGGTGCGGCCACGCATGCAACCGTCGAACAGCTTGTTAAGTGTGGCTTTCATGTCGACGGGTGCCACCCAGTTATTGGTCGGTCCCGCGTCTTCTTTTTTGGCCGAGCAGATAAAGGTGCGGTCTTCGACGCGCGCCACATCGGTGGGGTCAGAGAGCGCCAGATAGGAGTTCGGGCGCAGTTTTTCGTTGAGTTTTTTGAAGGTGCCGGCAGCGACTAATTCAGCGCAAAGGCGTTGATACTCGGCTTCGGAGCCATCGCACCAGTAGATGCGGTCAGGCTTGGTGAGGGCGGCGATTTCCGCCACCCAGGAAAGCAATTTTAGGTTGCTGGTCGGTGCATCGTTCATTTGAACGGGCGCGGCGTGAGGAATGGGCTGGGCTTGCGCGTGCATTTCGAATTCTCCGGGGAAGCGCCATGAAAAAGGCTTGAAACGCGATCACTGAAGCTCGTCGCATTTTCGGAATTTGGCGGCACGCCATTATCCCACATCGAAGTCGTCACAGAGCCGTCAACAAGCTGTCACATTACTCTGATGGCGGTTATAGCGATTGTTGTCCGTAGGTTTGGAATTTATCAATCACGACGCGCATTTCGATTTCACTCAGCAATGCGGGCTCCCCAATTTGCAACGCTTGCCAGTACATCCGCGCCAGTGTCTCGACCTCCACCGCGAGCGCGAGCGCTTTCTGCAAATTTTCCCCATAAGCGATCAGACCGTGGTGCGACATCAGGCAGGCCTTGCGATCCCGCAGCGCAGCAATCACGTGGTCAGACAACGCCTGCGTTCCGAAGGTCGCATAGGGCGCGCAGCGAATATCGCTGCCGCCAGCGGCTGCAACCATGTAGTGGAATGGCGGGATGCCTCTGTCCATGCACGCCAGCGTGGTTGCATAAGGGGAATGGGTGTGGACGATGGCGTTAACGTTGTCCACACCGGATGCATAAATATCTCGATGAAACCGCCACTCGGAGGAAGGCAGTACCGGCCCTTCATGGGTGCCATTCATTTGCATCCAGACGATTTGCTCGGGCCGGGTTTCTTCGTAAGGTATGCCGGTAGGTGTGACAAGAAATCCACCGTCGATGCGCGCGCTGATGTTGCCGGCCTTGCCCTGATTGATACCGAGTTCGTTCATCCGCAGAGCGGTGCGGATGATTTCGGTGCGAAGAGCTTTGTGGGGGATGTGATCGAGGTGAAGGAATGACACGTCGATTGCCTTATCGTGGCAACAGGGCCGAGGCCAATTGCGTCGGCGCGAATACGCCACGCTCGGTAATGATGCCGGTCACGAGACGCGCTGGTGTCACGTCAAAGCCGGGATTCGATACGGGCGTCTTTTGATCAAGAATTAACACCGGCGCGGCCTCTGGCGGCATTTTGTCCTGCAGGCCAATAATGGTGCGGACCTCGCTGTCAGCACGCTCCTCGATCTCAATATCCATCAGCGCGTCGCGCAATGTCGGATCGATAGTGGAAGTGGGAAGTGCTGCATAAAAAGGAATGTCGTTGTCGTGTGCTGCGAGTGCTTTCAGGTAGGTGCCAATTTTATTGGCCACATCACCTTGCATTGATACGCGATCCGCACCCACCAGCACCATATCAACCTTGCCGTGTTGCATCAGATGGCCACCGGCGTTGTCGACGATATATGTATGCGGTACACCGTGTTCGCGCATCTCCCACGCCGAGAGCAGCCCCTGGTTGCGCGGCCGGGTTTCATCAACCCATACATGTAGCGGAATTCCGGCGTCGTGTGCTTTGTAGATGCAGGCGAGCGCGGTTCCCCAGTCGACGGTCGCCAGCCAGCCTGCATTACAGTGTGTGAGGATATTGACGGGGCGCTTGCGTTTTTCATGCAATGCGCGGATGAGGGAAAAACCGTGGTTGCCGATGGCTTCGTTAGTGACGACATCATCTTCCGCCATTTGCCGAGCCTGCGACCATGCGGCCTCTGCGCGCAGTGATGGCGTAAGCGGTGTGAGCAGTTGAAACATCGCCGCCAGTGCCCAGCGCAGATTGACGGCGGTCGGACGGGTGGCACCCAGAATATTGATGGCGTCGAAAAGTGCCGAGTCTGAACTATCGCGTTGCATCTCGAGCGCCACGCCAAATGCGGCGGTCACGCCAATGAGCGGCGCACCGCGAACTTGCATGGAGCGAATGGCATGTGCCACTTCGGTCAAATTGGTCAGCAAAATAGTGTCGAATGCAAACGGCAAACGCGTTTGATCGATCACGGTTACATAACGATCGTGGTTGTTAGTCCAGATGCTGCGCGAATACGTGCCATTGACTCTCATGCGCGAAGTTTATGCGATTTATGACGCGCACCCGACGACGAGTCAAAAGGATTCGTGGGCAAAGAGTTTCTGCTGCCAACGACGTAAGATATGGCCTATATGAAAATTTCGGCCCTCGACCAATCACCCGCAGCACACGGCAAAAGCCAGCATCTGGCCATCCAGGAAAGCCTTGCCCTCGCGCGGCATTGCGATCAACTCGGCTATTACCGCTACTGGGTATCCGAGCACCACAACAGCGACAGTATTGTCGGCACTGCGCCCGAAGTGTTGATGGCGGCCATTGCTGCGACCACTTCTCGTATTCGCATCGGCAGCGCGGGCGTGATGTTGCCGCATTATTCGGCGCTAAAGGTGGCCGAGCAGTTTCGCGTGCTGGAAGGTATCGCGCCAGGCCGCATCGATCTCGGCGTCGGCCGCGCGCCGGGTTCGGACCGGGCAACGGCGTTTGCGTTGAATCCGCATCAAAACGCTGCGGAGGAATTTCCGCAGCAAGTCCTCGATCTGCAATCATGGGTGTCCGGTATACCGCTCCCTGAAGGGCACGCCTTCAAAAACATCAAGGCGCATCCGTTGGGGCCGACCAGTCCCGAGCTATGGATACTTGGTAGCTCAGATTACGGCGCACAGTTGGCCGCCTACCTAGGCCTGCCTTACGCCTACGCCTACTTTTTTACCGAAGGTCGCGGCACCGAGCAGGCGCTTGAGCTTTATCGTCGACTCTACCGTCCCAGTGAGCGCTATCCGCATCCGCACGCCACCATCTGCGTGTGGGCGCTGGCTGCCGATACCGAGGCCGAAGCGCGGCAACTTCTGAAGACGCGGGAACACTGGCGCGTGGGTTTCGAAAAAGGATTACGAACGCCATTGGTATCGCCGGAGGCGGCAGATGCTGACTACGCGTCTTACACGGATACGGAGCGCGCAACCATCGAATCACTGCGCGGCAAAGCGATTGTCGGCAACGCACCGCAAGTGGCTGGCCGCCTGCACGAATTGGCGAAGAAATTCGCGTTGGATGAAATCGTCATTAACACCTGGACGCACGATCCCGGGGCGCGCCAATATTCGTATGCGTTGCTGGGAAAAGCGTTCGGATTGCAAGCGGTAACTTGAATGAGGTCGTGACGACATCGGTCGGCGAAAGCCGCTTAGGGTAAAATATTAATTTCCAATCCGGGGTGTTCTTACCCAGTAGCTGGAGGTCGATAAAGTGACCAAGTATATTTTCGTAACAGGCGGTGTGGTTTCTTCCCTTGGCAAAGGGATTGCCGCCGCCTCTCTCGCCGCCATTCTCGAATCGCGCGGCATTAAAGTCTCGATGATGAAGCTGGACCCGTATATCAACGTGGATCCGGGCACCATGTCGCCTTTTCAACACGGCGAGGTATTTGTCACCGACGATGGCGCTGAAACCGATCTCGATCTCGGTCATTACGAGCGCTTCATCTCGATGAAAATGAAGAAATCGAATAACTTCACTACGGGCCAGATTTACGAGCGCGTCATCAACAAAGAGCGACGCGGCGATTATCTGGGCGCCACCGTGCAGGTGATTCCACATATTACCGACGAAATCAAGAATTCGATTCGCGCCGGAACGATTGATGCTGAAGTTGGTATTATCGAAATCGGTGGCACAGTCGGTGACATTGAATCCCTGCCATTTCTGGAGGCAATCCGCCAGATGGGTATCGAGCAAGGCCGCGATAACGCCTGCTATATCCACCTCACATTAGTGCCGTATCTGCCGACGGTCGGTGAAATCAAAACCAAGCCTACGCAGCACAGCGTAAAGGAATTGCGCGAGATCGGTATCCAGCCGGATGTAGTGATGTGTCGCAGTGATCGCGCCATTCCCGACGATGACCGCCGCAAGATTGCTCTGTTTACCAACGTCGATATGGGCTCCGTGATTTCCTGTTATGACGCCAGCTCTATTTACAAGATCCCGAAGATGTTGCACAAGCAGGGGCTGGACGAAATCGTTTGCCGCAAACTGCACCTCACGCCGAAACCTGCAGATTTGACGATGTGGGACAACATCGTCAACGCACTGGAACACCCGGAGCATCAGATAAACCTTGCGATGGTCGGCAAGTACGTGGATTTGACCGACTCCTACAAATCGCTGTCCGAAGCGCTGATCCATGCCGGTATTCACACCCAAACCAAGGTCAATATCCACTACATGGATTCCGAACAAATGGAGACCGATGGCGTGGCCGCACTGGCCACGATGGATGCTATTCTGGTTCCCGGCGGTTTCGGTAAGCGCGGTACCGAAGGCAAGATTGCCGCGGTAAAATTTGCGCGTGAAAACAAGATTCCATACCTCGGCATTTGCCTGGGCATGCAGATTGCGACGATTGAATTTGCACGTAATGTTGTCGGGCTGGCAAATGCCAATTCCACTGAATTTGATGCCAACACGCCGCATCCCGTGGTCGCACTCATTACCGAATGGCAAAACCACGATGGGGTCGTCGAGAAGCGCGACGCCAGCTCCAATTTCGGCGGCACTATGCGACTCGGCGCACAGCCCTGCACGGTGCGGCCTGGCACGCTCGCGCATCGCATCTATCAGAGCACGACGGTGAGCGAGCGGCATCGCCATCGATATGAAGTGAACAATCATTATGTACCGCGCCTGGAAGCGGCAGGCATGGTGATTTCTGCGCGCACCAATTCAGAGTCGTTGACCGAAATGGTTGAACTCGATCCGGTCAAGCATGCGCATCCGTGGTTTTACGGCTGCCAGTTCCATCCGGAATTTACCTCCACGCCGCGCGATGGCCATCCGCTGTTTATTTCATTCGTCAAGGCCGGGCTGGAGCAGCACAAACAGATTCACGGCGAGGCCGGATTGCGCGTGGTGCAGGGCACGAAGGCTAGTGCGTGATGTTCGCAAAAGTGCGTGAGGCTCAAACTTAAGAAACCCCTCTGCCGTGATGGGAAAGGGGTGGGGGAGAGGGTGTCAGCGTTCGCAATTACGACCCCCTCTGCTTCGCTTCAAGTGTACCCTTGTCCCCGGCTCTCCCCCACAAGGGGGAGGGAGACAAACGA
>ENA-OFCE01001648-OFCE01001648.1-metagenomes-genome-assembly--contig:-NODE-1648-length-10948-cov-3.206187_pt1 | contig 10948 bp, 9 predicted proteins | sample MGYA00153388_OFCE01 | MGnify analysis MGYA00153388
ATATTCGGGGCGCAACCAGCGGATATGTCCATTTTGTTCTTCGGCGGCGCGTTCGCCCTGTTCGATGAGATACGGGATGTGTTGCGTCTCTGTGAGACCGATGTGACGATCGAGCATGGGCATGATCGGCAGCACTTCGGCGTGGTGAGCCACACTATAGAAGGCGAAGGTGGCGCGCAGCAGGTGGTTGGTGACGATCGTCGACGTCCGCCCGAGCGCATTCACCAACGAGGAGACCTCGGCGTTCATCTGACTCTCGAAGCCCATGGCGAGAATGATGTCGCAGCCTTCGCGGATGGCGACGTCGATCGGTAGAGGATTTGAGGCGCCGCCATCGACCAGCATGCGGCCATCCACTTCCCACGCCCGCAGCAGCATCGGGATCGCGATGCTGGCCCGTGTGGCGTCGGTGATGCGTCCTGCATCGAGCACGACTTTGTCGCCGGTGCGGAAGTCGGTGGCCGACTGCAGGAGCGGGATTTTCGTATCGGCAAAGGTGCGCTCGCCGAACAGCGCCTCGACCGGCTCGATCATGCGCGGGTGCCGGGCCAGCCGCGCGAATGGCTCGCTGTACAGGTGGGCGGCGAAATTGGTGCGCACCGCGTCCTTGCCCTTCTCGCGAACGTTGTAGGCCTCGCGGCGGCTGTACAACTCGGGCACCGCATCCACCAAATTGCGGCTTTCATCGGGCGTGAACAGTCCCGGAAAGAACAGGTAGCCCTCGCGGTCGAACTGCTCGATTTGCTGCGCTGTGAGTTTCATCGTTGGGCTCCTTCGGTTTTCAGTACGTGGTTCAGCCTGGTTGCCAGGCTCTGGCCGGCCTGCAGGCTGTGCCGGTCGATCAATTGCACGGCGCGATCGGCCTGTCCGGCGCCGATGGCTCGTGCGATGTCCTCGTGTTCGTCCCACACCGACTCGCGCCGGCCCGCGGACTGCAACACCGCGCCCATCACCCGGCGCAAGTGGGCCCAATGCAACTGCGCACTCGGCCCGATGAGCGGATTGCCGCTGGCCGCGTAGATCGCGACGTGAAAAACCATGTCGGCCTCGACCATGGCCTGGATGTCGTCACTGCGGGCGGCCCGCCGGCCCTGCTCGATCAGCGCCGGATCGATCTGGGCCTGCCGTTCCGCGGCCAGCCGCGCCGCCAGTGCATCGAGCGCGCCGCGCACCTGGTACACGTCGGCGATCCGGCCCACGCTCAACGGCGCCACCAGCAAGCCGCGGCCGGGTGCGTCGAGCACGAAGCCGTCTTTTTTCAGCAGCCGCAGCGCTTGCATGACGGGTTGCCGTGACACCGCCAGCTGGGCTGCCAGGTCTTCCTGGGTGATGCGTGCGCCCGGGGCGAGCGCGCCGGTGCTGATGGCGTCCAGCAGTGCGCGGTACACCTGATCGACCAGATCGGGCGCAGCGCTGAGCTTGAGCAATAGAGCGGTCATTCGGCGTATTCTGTACTCTGTATACAGAATAAGACCGACCGCTGCGATGTTCTGTAGCGTGAACCCGCGCCAGCCTGCGAACGTTGAATCAGCGCCGACCATCGGTCACGCGGATTCACGAACGGCGGTGCCTTCTACCGTGCCTGCTACAGCGATTGCTGGCCGGCACGCTGGCTGGGCAAGCCGCCAAGTTCAGGAGGGACACAACCCCAGCACGCGTTCCTGAGCATTGCAGGCCGCGACTTTCGGCTTTTGCTTCGCGGCCGCCAGACAACCGCGCAGTTCGCGCGTGGTGGGCGGGTAATAGAGCCAGCCGCGGCCCAATTCGGGCAGCGCCAACTCGACCTCGCGCCATTTCGGGTGCGCTTCAGACTGCAGTGTCGGGAACGCCTGGCACAGCGCACGGGCGAAGCGGCCCATCACGGCGGCCGTGTCCCCCCTCGTGTAGTCGTATGTCACCAGAAACGCCTTGACCGCCAGACCGGGCAGGTCCTCGGTCAGCAGGTTCGGGTAGCTCGTGGCACGCACCGTCGCCGGAAAGTAGGTCGCCAGCGCAGCCTTGCTGGCGGGGTGGTCGGGGTCGAGCTTGAGCAGCTTGACCAGCTCGCGCGCCTCCGGCTTCATGTCGGCCAGCAGCTTGGCGGGCTGCCCGGCAACCACCACCACCACGTCGAGCGTCTTGTCGCTGATGAGCTTGACCAGCGCGTCTTCATTGGGCAGGTAGCTGGCATTCTCTTCGGGGATCGCGGCTTTGAACATCTGCCGATACAGCGTGGTGGCCGACAACGCGGTGCCGCTGCGCAGCGGCCCGACATTGATCTTGACGTTGCGAATCTCGTGGACGTAGTTGATGTCGGCGTCGGAGCGGGCAAGAAAATAGATTTCCTCGTTGTACAGCGGCATCACGACGCGCAGCGGCCGGATCATCTCCTTGGCCTTGGCATTGCCGGCCGCCGCCTGGTCGAGGAAGGCCTGGTAGACGTCGGACTGCACGAACGCAAACTTGACGCCAGGCTCCTCGCGCAGGCGCTGCACGTTTTCGGCCGATCCGGCCGAGGGCAGCACTTCCAGATTGACGCCGGCGTTCGGCGCGACGTACTTCGCGAGGTCGCGCCCGACCTGGATGTAGGTGCCGCGCTCAGATGCCGTGACGACCTTGTAGTTCACCTCCGCCGTAGCGGCAAAAACCTGCAACGCAAGCATCAAGGCGAAACAGGTGGCAACGAATGGGCGGCTCATGGTCAGGGTCTCCGTGGGTCACTGTAGGCGGGTGGTCAGGGGGCTTCGAGAGTGCACAGCCCGAGCGCTGCAATCGCACGGGTGCACGGCGCGTTCACGGCTTGCGCGGCCCGGGCCGGCTGCGCCGCGCTGCGGGCCGGCGGGACCACCGTGCGCGCCATGGCCACCGGCGGCGGCGCTGGCGAAACCCTCGCGCGGCCGGTGCCTGCCCGGCTGGCGCGCGGCGCCGGTTCGGCCTTGGCCACCACGGCGCGGTCGGCATCTGGCACACCGGGTGTGACAACGGGCGGCGCCGCACGTGGTGCGACCGCCACGGGTTCACCGGGGCTGATCTCGGCCATCGCCGCGCCCGCACCCGCGGGCATGGCCTCCGGACCCGTGACCGGCGCTGACGCAGACGCAGACGCAGACGCAAACTCAGACGCAGACACAGACGCAGACGCAGATGCCGCGTCAGGCCGTGCGTCCTGCAGTGCCACACCTGCCGCCGGGGGCGCGCTGGCCATCTGCTCGGCGGCCCGTGCGACGGCCGTGCGGGCGTCGGCGGCGCTGCGGGCCGACGACTCCGCCGGCGCGGACGATGCCGGCGCTGTGCTGATAGCCGGTGCACCGGCCGGGCCGGGCGCGAAAGACCGGAACATCCAGACCAACGCCACCGTCAGCACGGCGGCCGGTAGACCATAAATCAGCCACGGAGAGCGGCGCGCAGCAGGCGTCACCACGTCGGTCAGACGCGGCATGCGATCGGCCTCGGGACGGGGTCGCTCTGGCACCGCCAGCGCGTCGGGCTGCGTTGCCGCCTGGCCTGTCCGCAGCTCGGAGCGCGACGGCCCGCCGGGCTGGGGCGCCCGAAAACCGGCTGCGTCCGCGGGCGCCAGCAGGCGGTCGATCAGCGCGCGCCGCTGCACCTGGTTCCGGTCTTCGGTGGTCTTGCCAGGTCGCTCGGACTCGTTCCGGTCGGCATCGACCGCGGCGTCACCCGGTGGCGCGATCGCCCAGCGGGCGTAGGAATCGGTGCGGCGCAGGCCGCTGGCATCTGCCGACGCCTGACGCATGGCACCCAGCATGGCACTGCCGCAAGCCGCGCATTCGGGCGCGGCCAGATCGTTCATCTCGCCGCAGCGCGGGCACGCGACCATCGGCAACGGACTTCCGCAGGCATTGCAGAATTTGGAATTCGCCGGATTGATGTGTTCGCAAAGCGGACAAGGATTCAGAGCCATGGGCGTCGCGGTGCTTGGTCGCGGGGGTCGGCATTGACCCTGCAGGAACGAAAGGGAAACAAATCAAAGTTAGCTTAGCGCCCCGGGCAGGCCGGATTCGCCTGGCGACCCCGACGGTGCGCGGCCCTTTTGATTTCAATCAACGACAGTTCAGGCCCGCGGCGCCGCCGCTGCCAAAGACGACCGGTGGCCGGTCACGCCGGCGCCGTCAGCAGCCGTTGCGCCTTGATGCCGTCGAGCGCCTTGCCCTTGCGGGCGCGCTTGCCGACGTGCGCTGCCAGAGCCGCGCCGCGCAGCGCTTCTTCCTTCGGCTTGCCGCCGCGACCGGTGCCCGACACCTGCAGGACGCCGGAAAACGCGATCACGCCGAGCAGGGTGTCGGCCGCGTCGAGGTCCATCAGCGTGAGGCCACGCCCGCCGCCGGGCTGCAGCTTCAGTTCGTCGAGGCCGAACACCAGCAGCCGATTCGACGAGGACAGGCAGGCCACCTGCGTGGCCTTGTCGGCCAGAGCCGGCGCCAGCAGCAACTCGCCGGCCTCGAGCGTCAGGAATGACTTGCCTCCACGCTGGCGCGACATCAGGTCACCGACGCGCGCCAGCAGCCCGTAGCCGCCGCTCCCGGCGAGCAGCAACACGTGCTGCGCGTGGCCGGCGAAACAGTGCGCCGGCCGGGTGCCGCTTTCGAGGTCGATCAGCGACGTGATCGGCTGACCGTCGCCACGGCCACCGGGCAGCAGCGCGACCGGCACCGAATAGACGCGGCCGGTGCTGCCGAACACGAGCAAGGTGTCGACGCTGCGGCACGGGAACGTGGACTGCAGCGCGTCTCCCGCCTTGAAGCCCAGCGTGGCCGGTTCGAGCTCGTGCCCCTTGAGCGCTCGCACCCAGCCTTTCTGGCTGACCACCACGGTGACCGGCTCGTCGATCACCTTCACCTCGGCCACCGACCGCTTCTCTTCCTGGATCAGCGTGCGGCGCTCGTCGCCATGCTGCCTGGCGTCGAGCTCGATTTCGCGGATCACGGTGCGTTTCAGCGTGCCCGGGTTGGCCAGGATGTCTTCGAGCCGTCCCTGCTCGATGCGCAGCTCCTTCAATTCCTGCTCGATCTTGATGGCTTCCAGCCGCGCGAGCTGACGCAGCCGGATCTCCAGGATGTCCTCGGCCTGCCGGTCGCTCAGGCCGAAGCGTTCGATCAACGCCGACTTCGGCTCGTCGGCCTGCCGGATGATGCGGATTACCTCGTCGATGTTGAGCAGCACCAGCTGCCGGCCCTCCAGGATGTGGATGCGGGCAAGCACGCGCCCCAACCGGAACTGCGTGCGCAGCTGCACCGTGGCGAGCCGAAAGCCGGTCCATTCGACCAGGATTTGCCGCAGGCTCTTTTGCGTCGGCCGGCCGTCGGCGCCGACCATCGTCAGGTTGATCGGCGTCGAGCTTTCCAGGCTGGTCTGCGCCAGCAGCGTGGTGATCAGTTCGGCCTGCGACACGGTGCGCGTCTTGGGTTCGAACACCAGCCGCACCGGCGCATCGCGGCTCGATTCGTCGCGCACCGCGTCGAGCACGGCCAGCACCGCCAAGCGCAACTGCTGCTGATCGGCACTCAGTGCCTTCTTGCCGGTCTTGACCTTCGGGTTGGTCAGCTCCTCGATTTCCTCCAGCACCTTTTGCGCGCTGGCGCCGGGCGGCAGTTCGGTGACGATCAGCTGCCACTGACCGCGCGCCAGTTCCTCGATCTTCCAGCGCGCGCGCACCTTCAGGCTGCCGCGCCCGGTCGCGTAGGCGGCGCGGAGGTCAGCCGGCGGGCTGATGATCTGGCCGCCGCCGGGGAAATCGGGGCCGGGAAGCAGCGCCGCGAGTTCGTCGTCGGAGAGCTTGTCGTTGCGGATCAGCGCGACCGCGGCCAGGGCGACCTCGCGCAGGTTGTGACTAGGGATCTCGGTCGCCAGGCCGACGGCGATGCCGCTGGCGCCGTTGAGCAGCACGAACGGCAGCCGGCCGGGCAATTGGCGCGGCTCGGTGGTCGAGCCGTCGTAGTTCGGCACGAAGCTCGCCGTGCCTTCGTCGATCTCGTCGAGCAGCAACCGTGCGATTGGCGCGAGGCGCGCCTCGGTGTAGCGCATCGCCGCGGCGCCGTCGCCGTCACGCGAGCCGAAGTTGCCCTGGCCGTCGATCAGCGGGTAGCGCTGGCTGAAATCTTGCGCCATGCGCACCAGCGCGTCGTACGCCGCCTGGTCGCTGTGCGGATGAAAGCGGCCGAGCACATCGCCCACCACGCGCGCGCTCTTGACCGGCTTCGGACCGCTGGCGGTGGTGAACGCCAGCCCCATGCGCTCCATCGCGTAGAGGATGCGTCGCTGCACCGGCTTCTGGCCGTCGCACACGTCGGGCAACGCACGGCCCTTGACGACGCTGAGCGCGTATTCGAGGTAAGCCCGCTCGGCGTAATGCGCCAGCGTGATGGCCTCGGCATCGGCGGGTGGCGGGGGGTTGTCGAAGAGGTCGGGGGTCATGGGCTGTCGGTGCGCCGTCTTCAGCGGAAAGGGTTCATTACAGTGAGTCCGTCGAGCCGTTGCCCGTGCTGGAAATCTTCGGAATACAAGGTGTCGCAGCCCGCTTCCAGCGCGCTGGCCGCGATGTTCGCGTCGCAGATCGGCAGGCCGTAACGCTGGGCCAGCAGCACGGCCTTGTCATGGGTGGCCACGGTCAACGGTTGGACTCGGCAAACGTGACGCAGCACCATCAAGGACTGCTCGACGATGGCCCACGGCACTGCGTGCTTGCGCCGCGCGACCGCGACAAACTCGTTGAGCACTTGCACGCTGATCGTGCCACCGTCGGCCATGAGCTGTTCGGCGCGGCTGGCCTTTGCTGCGTCGCTCGACAGGAAATACATCGGTAAGTTGGTGTCGAAAAAAGCGCCCGGCATCAACGGCGTTCGTTGGCTTCGAGCCGGTCGAATTTGAAGTCAGCCGGCAGCGTGCCGCGGAATTTGCGCAGGCGTGCCAACACTTCAAGATTACTGGGTGACTTGCTGACCACCAGATGGCTGTCGCCCGCCACCCCGATCTGAATGTCGTCGCCTTCCTTAATATCGAGAATTTCGATGACCGCCGCAGGCAACCGGATGGCCAGGCTGTTGTCCCATTTGCAGACTTGGATGGTGGATTCCTTTGAGTTGAATACACAGGATTTCAATGTATTTCACGGGCCGTCTTGTCGAAGGCGTTGAGCACCATCGGCCTGTCGCCTGCGAACCATCGCAGCGTAGCGGGGAATCAGTCCGGTGGGGCCCTCTGCTCCGCTCATGCCCAGGGCTTGTACCCTGAGCGTTTGCCAGGCTCAAACCGTCCACCGGACTGTTTGAGTCCGGGCTCGGTCCCCCGGCCGGGCTGCGCCCGACCTCCTTCTTGATTTCGCTGCGCAGAGCGCCCCGCAGCAGGTCAAACGCTCCGTCGGCGGGGGACGGGCGACCAGCCCTTACACATCCACCTCGACCTCGTCGCCATGCAGTTCCATCAGGTCGCGGCGTGCCTGCGCCTCGCCCTTGCCCATCAGCTTGGTGAGCGACAGCCCCGTGTCGGCGAAGTCGAGTGCACCGTAGGCCACGGACAGCAGGCGCCGCGTGTCGGGATTGAGCGTGGTGTCCCACAACTGCACGGCGTTCATCTCGCCCAGCCCCTTGAAGCGACTGATGCTCCACGAGCCTTCGCGCGCGCCTTCCTTGCGCAGCTTGTCGAGCGTCGCCGTCAGTTCGCCCTCGTCGAGCGCGTAAATCTTGGCCGCTGGCTTCTTGCCGCGCGCCGGCGCGTCGACCCGGAACAGCGGCGGCTTGGCGATGTAGATGTTGCCGCGCTCCACCAGCCGCGGAAAGTGCCGGAAAAACAGCGTCAGCAGCAGCACCTGGATGTGCGAGCCGTCGACATCGGCATCGCTCAGGATGCAGATCTTTCCGTAGCGCAGCCCCGACAGGTCGGCCTGACCGTCGCGCCCATGCGGATCGACGCCAATCGCCACCGCAATGTCGTGGATCTCGTTGTTGGCGAACAGCCGGTCGCGCTCTACTTCCCAGGCGTTCAACACCTTGCCACGCAGCGGCAGAATCGCCTGGCTTTCCTTGTCACGGCCCATTTTGGCGCTGCCGCCGGCTGAATCGCCCTCGACCAGAAAGATCTCGTTGAGCGCGAGATCCCGGCTCTCGCAATCGGTCAGCTTACCCGGCAGCACCGCCACGCCCGAGCCCCTGCGCTTCTCCACTTTCTGCGATGCGCGCTGGCGCACCTGAGCCTGCCGGATCACCAGTTCGGCCAGCTTCTTGCCGTGGTCGACATGCTGGCTCAGCCACAGCTCGAGGGTCGGCTTGACGAAGGTCGACACCAGCCGCAACGCGTCGCGGCTGTTCAGACGTTCCTTGATCTGGCCCTGGAACTGCGGGTCGAGCACCTTGGCCGACAGCACGAAGCTGGCGCGCGAGTAGACGTCCTCGGGCATCAGCTTGACGCCCTTGGGCAACAGGCTGTGCAGGTCGATGAATCCCTTCACCGCGCCGAACAGGCCGTCCTTCAACCCCGCCTCGTGCGTGCCGCCGGCCACGGTCGGAATCAGATTCACATAGCTCTCGCGCATCGGCGCGCCGTCGTCGGTGAAGGCCAGCGCCCAGGCGGCGCCCTCGCCGTCGGCAAAGTTATCGCGCGGGCTGGTCTCGTCGCTGCCGCTGGCGTAGTGCGCGCCTTCGAACAGCGGTATCACTGGATCGGCCGGCAGGCTTTGCATCAGGTAATCGCGCAGGCCGCCCTGGTACAGCCAGGTTTGTGGCTCGACGCTTTTGTCCGACGCCTTCTCGACCGCCAGCGTGACCGTCACGCCGGGCATCAGCACCGCCTTGCTGCGCAGCAGGTGGATCAGCGCGATCCGCGGCAGCTCGGCGCTTTCAAAGTATTTCGGGTCGGGCCACGCGCGCACCGTGGTGCCTTTCTTGCGGTCGCCCGACGCCGCCTTGCGCAGCGTCAGCGGTTCGATCACATCACCCGCACCAAACACGATACGCGCCACCTGCCCCTCGCGCCACACCATGACCTCGAGCCGCTTCGACAGCGCGTTCGTCACGCTGACACCCACGCCGTGCAGGCCGCCCGAAAAACTGTAAGCGCCGCCCGCGCCCTTGTCGAACTTGCCGCCCGCGTGCAGCCGCGTGAACACGATCTCGACCGCGCTGACGCCTTCGTCCGGGTGCAGACCGAACGGAATGCCGCGGCCGTCGTCCTCGACGCTCACCGAACCATCGGCATGCAGCGTCACGTCGAGCCGCTTGCCATGACCCGCCAAAGCTTCGTCCGCCGCGTTGTCGATCACTTCCTGAACGATGTGCAGCGGGTTGTCGGTGCGCGTGTACATGCCCGGCCGCTGCTTGACGGGCTCCAGGCCCTTCAGGACGCGGATGGAGGATTCGGCGTAGGTCGATGGCTTGGTGGGCATGAGATATTGTAAAAAGCATGGGGCGCTCAGAGCGGCGACCGACTGCAGGAACTCGGAGGTAGATCGCGGCAATTGGGCTTATCGGACGCGGGTGCCTTCAGACCATGCGCCTCTCGCTGCTCGTTTGCCGCTCATCGATTGCGCGCCCAAAACAAGACCGGAGTCAAGACCAGACTCGACCAGATTCAAGCCAACAGGCAACATCTCCGCATGCAAACCGTGAACATCTACGACGCCAAGACCCGCTTCTCGCAACTGATGTACAAGGTCGCAGCCGGTTAATATGTGGTCACCAGCCGCCACGGCAATCCTCCGGTGCGCCTGAACCAACTTGCCGAATCGACGCGCCGTGTGCGCTTCGGCGTCCTGCGAGGCAAGGTCAAGGTGGCGGACGACTTCGATGCGCGCTTGCCAGACCACGTGTTGGCCGAGTTTGAGGGCGGTTGATTGCGGCTGCTGCTCGACACGCACGTCTGTCTGTGGGTGGTGATGGGTAGCCGGCGCCTCACGGCTGCAGCCCGCAGCGTCGTCGAGAGCGCCGAACAGACCTTCGTGTCAGCCGCATCGATCTGAGAGATCGGTATCAAGGCCCGGCTCGGGAAGATCGAAGCCGACACGGATGGGCTGGTGGCGGCGATCGGGCAAAGCGGGTTTATGGAACTACCGGTTCGCACCGTGGATGTCGCGGCAGCGGCGCGCCTGCCACTGCATTACAGCGGCCGGTTCGACCGCCTGCTGGTGGGGCAGGCCATCACCGAGCCGTTGCGGCTGTTGACTGACGACGCGGCGCTGGCGCGCTACAGCGAGCTGGTGGTTCTCGTGTAGCACCCTGCCGCGCCGAAGCACAGCGGCTCCAGGCGTTCACATTGAAGACCTGACCGAGACCTGACTCTGACTTCATCCCGGGAGGCACTGAGCCCGGGCGAAGTTGCTGAAACAGTCATGGTTGGGCAATGTAGCCACCGGGGGCTGCATTGCCCAACATGCACACGATCGGCATCAAGGCCCTGAAGAACAAACTCAGCGAATACGTGCGGGCGGCCGCGGCAGGCGAGACCGTTCTGGTGACCGACCGCGGCCGGGTCGTGGCTGAACTGGTGCCTCCGCGCGTTCGGGCCGATGCCTCGCTCGCCGAGCGGCGCCTGGGCGAGCTGATGCGCCAAGGACTGCTGGCTGCTGCCAAGGGCTCGTGCGGCGCGCCGCTGCAGCAGCGCAAGCCCGTCGCGAAAATCGCCGAGCTGCTGGACGAGCTGGACCGCAGCCGGGCCGAGCGTTGATCTGCGTGGACACGTCGGCCGTGCCGGCGCGCCTGTTTGTTTGCCGAAGACCGGTCTCCCCCAGACGACCTGTGGTCACAAACATGGGTGGCCAGTCGCTTGCTCGGGTGCGAGGTATTCAACCGTCTCCACGCGCGCTGTGCCGCAGTCACGCATGACAATGACGCGCGCCAACTCGTAGACCTCATCAACCTGGTCGAGATGTCAGGCCCCGTTCCCGCCCGAGCGCTTCTGCCGTTTGCCCTGCCGGTGCGCACGCTCGATGCACTGCACTTGGCAACGATGGCCTTCTTGCGTG
>ENA-OFCE01001650-OFCE01001650.1-metagenomes-genome-assembly--contig:-NODE-1650-length-10940-cov-2.094534_pt1 | contig 10940 bp, 10 predicted proteins | sample MGYA00153388_OFCE01 | MGnify analysis MGYA00153388
AATCGTAATTATCCAGCCTTTTTTCACAGCGTTTTTTTCGAGCACAACAAGCACGGCCATGAATGGTTGAAAACGATTAGCCTACGTATCTGAGTGGTTGTAGGGCAATGGCACCGGTATGACCGTGCGGTGGGGGGAACCAGGTACGGTCAGACTGGTGCCAACGGTTTTCAGGGCAGGATTGGGGGAAACGTTAACCAGTTTGTGGAAGTTGTTCCCCATTAACAGAACACAACCCATTTATGTAGCGGACGTACATGCCAATGCCAAAAGACTGTTACACAATGGTTTATCGCCTCAAATTTCTTCTACTGCTCTAACTGGTACGCTTTTTTCGTTAGGAGGGCTGTTGGCTTAGTCCAACTCACCAAACACAAATACCCATGAGATCACTACCCGGAGTATTACTTGGCATTGCAGCGGGCGTTATTGTTGGGGTGCTTCTGGCACCGCAAAGCGGCAAGAAAACCCGTAAAGGTCTGGCTTCAGATGCAGACAACTTCTTCAGCGATTTGCAAAATCAATTCCAGGATGGACTGGAGAGCGTTCGCAACCAGTGCAACGACTACGTTGGAACGGCGGCCGACAAAGCAAAGAGTGTGGTTGCCGACGCTAAACGTCGGGCCAAATTTTAGTACCATTAGTTAACTCAACTCATAACCAAAAAACACAATGCGTAGCACACGTGATTTCCTGACCGGTATTCTAACTGGCGTGGCCATTGGCATCCTGACCGCGCCACGGAGTGGTAAAGAAACCCGCGAGAAGCTGGTTGAAGAAACCAACAAACGTTCGGAAGACTTGAAAGATCAGTACGGAAAAGTGAAAGAGCAAGCCAGTCAATATGCCGAACAGGCAAAAGACCAGTTTGGCAAAGTAAAAGAGCAGGCCAACCAATATGTTGGTCAGGCAAAAGAGCAGTTCAAGAAGGCTGAAAAACAGGGACAGTCAGAGTTTGATGCCAATAAGTACCAGGCACAGGCCGACTTTAACGATACAGTGGAAGAAACCGCCGACCGCGCCAAGTCGGGCATTAATTCAGCGAAAGAGTCGTTTAAAATCGATTAATCGCAACCCAGTACAACCGTACTGATTTACTCAACGATTTATGAAGAACGCCCCCGGCCAGCAAAGCCGGGGGCGTTCGCTTTTTGGTGGTTACCGGTATCGCCAACCCGTTAGCGCAGTTTTCTCGCTAGTCAGTTCAGTTAGTTGTTAGCACATAGAATTACCAGACCAGTCAATATATCGCTAAATAAACTACTTACTACATGACGGCTTTCTTACGCACCCGCTTTCTGTGGTGTCTGCTATGCACCTGCCAGGTACTGTGCCTTTGTCCAGCGTGGGCACAAACAACTGCCACCGGCCTTCCTGTTTCCGGCCGCGTAACCACTACCACCGGCGAGGGCCTTCCCGGCGTGACAATTCTTCTAAAAAACACCTCGCGCGGCGTCACTACCGACGTTGACGGGGCGTTCACCATCACCATTCCCGACCGTTCTGCCACGCTTACCGTCAGCTACGTTGGCTATGTGGCGCAGGAGGTACCCGTTAACAATCAAAATGCCCTAACCATTGAACTGGCAGAAGACGCCCTGGCCCTGAGCGAGGTAGTGGTGGTGGGCTACGGCACGCAGAAACGCTCGACACTCACTGGAGCAGTGGCCGAATTTCGGGGCGCGATCTGGTGCAAAGTACACAGCCAAATCTGGCCAATTCACTCGCCGGACGTACCCCCGGCCTCATTGCCCTGAACCGAGGTTGATGGTTACCCGCACGTGCTGGGCGCGGGGCCGGGCGACCTGCGGATGTGAACAACGACGGAACTCTTGATGAGAAAGACCGTATCAGGCCCGATTTCAACAACGTACCTGAGATCGTTTGCGGCCTGCCCATCAACCTGAGCTACCGAAGTCTGAGCCTAAATATCCTGTTTCAGGGGTAGGCGCGGGTGAGTCAGTATCTGTTGCTGGAATTGGGTTCGACTCGGCGCAGGAACGCCGCTTCGCCGACCGTAATTATTACCTGCCCATTCTGCTCAAAGAAATACAGGCCAGCCCCAAACTGTTACAAAATCCGGGGTATTAATCGTTCATCCCAGCCAGAAACCATAACCAACCAATTTGGGGCAATAACGTAGCCTGGACGTGTCTGAAATTCGTATATTTAGCCGCATTTCATTTCCAACCTCACGACGACTTATGCTTCGTATCATTCCATTTCTAGTCTTCCTTTTTAGTACAAATACGCTATTTGCCCAAACTACGAAACGCCCGCTTACCCCCGCCGATTATGATCGTTGGGAAAGTGTGCGCCAGGAAAACCTGAGTCGGGATGGCCGTTGGATCACCTATCAGGTTGACCCACAAGACGGTAACGGACGGCTTGAGCTAACCGATGCCACCCGCAAAACAGCCGTCCGCCAATTTCCACGCGGTTATATGGCACAGTTCACGCCCGACAGTAAGTTTCTGGTGATGCGCCTGAAAGTGCCCGTTGCGGATGTCCGAAAGGCCAAACTGAAAAAGAAAAAAGCCGACGAAATGCCCAAAGACAGCCTTTTGGTGCTGAATCTGGGTACGGGCGAAACCACAAAGCTGCCCAACGTTAAATCGTTTATGCTTGGGAAAGACGCCGGTTCGTGGTTGACCGTATTGCAGGAGGCCAATGCCCCGAAACTACTGGCCGAAGCCAAAACAACCCCGCAAAAAGATACCCTTGCGCCTACTAAACCAGTCTCGACAACCGCCGTTGCAGGGCGAAAAGGAGGCATGACCAAAAAGCCCAAAGGCGACGATATGGTGTTGCTGAATATGGCCGACGGCACCCGCCGAATAATATCCTTTGTCTCGAATGTGGTCATATCCGATAATGGACAAACCGTATTCTACAGCCGGGAGTCGGCGCGGGATTCGCTGAAAACGGGCGATGCTTTCATTCCCGGTGTCTTTGTTTTTAACACCGGCAGCGGCCAAACCATGCTGGTGGATAGCAGCGCGAAAACCAGGCTGTATAAAGGACTGGCCGTTGACAGAATGGGGCGGCAACTTGCCTGGATGACCTCGGCCGACAGTGCCGGGGCTGAGGTACGTGTCTTTGCGCTTCAATACAAAAACCTGGCTTCGGCCGGAACGGGTAAAGGCACCAAAAACAGACCGGCACCCGTTGCGGCTCCTTACCAAACCCTGGCCGACACGCTTACCAAAACGTTGCCCAACCGCTGGACGGTCAATGAATTCCGTGAACCTAAATTCTCGGATGATGGTACCCGACTTTACTTTTCCACCTCGCCCATTGGTCTGAAATCAACGAAAGATACCCTCACACCCGATGATGAAAAGGTGAAGATGGACGTTTGGAGCTGGACCGACAGCCGCCTGCAACCCATGCAACAGAAGCGGCTGAAAGAAGAAAAAGAACGTGGTTTTCTCACTGTCGCCGACCTTTCACCAGCCGGAAAAAACGTTGGGCGCGTGACCTTGCTGGCCAACCGGGAAGTGCCAACGGTTGCCTTTGATCCGAAAATAAATACGCGTTACATGATGGGAATGAGCGACTTAGCGTATCAGGTGCAATCTTCGTGGGACCCTGGCCATACCGATATTTACCTGGTCGATACCCAGACCGGCGAAAAAAAGAAGATCGCCAACGACGTGATGGCCTCGCAACCCAGCCTGTCGCCGGGCGGGCAATATGCCTATTGGTTCGACGAACGCGACTCGCTTTGGCGGGCCTGGTCGGTGGCCGATAATCGCCGGATTGATTTGACTCGTGGGTTGCCCAGCAAGTTTTTCGACGAAGAACATGACAGTCCCAGCCTGCCCGGTTCCTACGGTTCGGCGGGCTGGACAACTGGCGACAGGTACGTCTGGCTTTATGACCGGTACGACATCTGGCAGATTGACCCCACCGGCCGCGAAAAACCACTGAATATGACCAACGGCTGGGGCCGAACCAACAAAGTACGCCTTCGCCGCGCCGACCTCGACCCCGACGAAAAAAACATCAACCCCAATGACGATTTGTGGCTGACCGGCATTTGGGAAAGCGACAAGCAATCGGGTGTGCTCAAAGCTACGCCGCCCGGCAAAGGTTCGTTGACCATTAATTTACTAGCCAAAAGTGCCCACCGATGGACTGGTTTAGCCAAAGCCAAAAACGCCCCGACAATGACCTTTTACCGGGGTAGTTTCACCGAACCAACGGCCATCTTCCTGACTGACACCACCTTCGCCCCGCCCATCCAACTAACCCGAACCAACCCGCAACAGGACAGCATTCGGTGGGGCAGCGTTGAACTGGTGAAATGGATCGGCACCAATGGTACCCCACTCGAAGGGCTACTTTTCAAGCCCGAAGGATTTGATCAGGTAGCGGAACCCTCAGCGGGTGTTCCTCCGAAGAAATTTCCGATGCTGACTTATTTCTACGAACGCAACGCCGAAACGCTGAACGATTACCGGGCACCATCGCCTAGCCGGTCAACCATAAATATCCCGTATTGTGTATCGAATGGCTACGCGGTTTTTGTGCCCGACATTGTTTACACCACCGGTCAGCCCGGCCCCAACGCCTACGATTGCATTGTGCCGGGTGTGCTGAAATTGCTTGAGCGGGGCAACATCGACCGGGCACGGCTGGGTATTCAGGGGCAAAGTTGGGGCGGATATCAGGCGGCTTTTATCATCACGCGCACCAACCTGTTCAGGGCCGCCATGGCGGGGGCGGCCGTGGCCAATATGACCTCGGCCTACGGCGGTATTCGGTGGGAAACGGGGGTTGTTCGTCAGTTTCAATACGAAAAAACCCAGAGCCGTATCGGCGGAACCTTGTGGGACAAACCGATGAATTACCTCGAAAACTCGCCGTTATTTTTCGCTAACCGCGTGGAAACGCCCCTGATGTTGATGCATAACGATGCCGATGGTGCCGTGCCCTGGCAGCAGGGAATCGAGTTTTTCACGGGTCTGCGCCGGTTGGGGAAACCCGTCTGGATGGTGGTCTACAACGGCGAAGGGCACAACCTTTCGGCCCGCCACAACGCCAAAGATCTCAGCATTCGGATGTATCAGTTCTTCGATTATTACCTGAAAGATGCGCCCATGCCCGGCTGGATGAAAGAAGGCCGCACCGCCGTTGAAAAAGACCGGGGCGAAATGAAGTATTAACCTACTGGCCTAGCTTAAACCTGCAAGGTCCTGAAGACTTTACAGGTTCGTGTGCCCGGAACTGAGTGCGGTGTTGCGGTGGTTTGTCAGGTACGCTGCCCGTTACAGACTTAACGTACCTGACAACAAGCCCATGAACAAAGCCAACCAGCCGCTTCCTTTTTCTGACCTTATCAAAAGCGGCGAACCCGTGCTGGTCGAATTTTTTGCTACCTGGTGTGCGCCCTGCAAAGCCCTGGCCCCCACCCTAAAACACCTGGCCGACCGCACCGGCGACAAGCTAAAAATCGTGAAAGTCGATATTGACCGTAGCCGCGCCGCAGCCACAAAATTTCAGATTCAAAGCGTACCAACGATGATCCTGTTTAAAGACGGAAAAGTAGTCTGGCGGCAAACAGGCGTACAATCAATTGGCAAGCTCGAAGCCCTGGTGAAGCCGTATTTGTAACTGTAACACGGACTTCAGTCCGTTTTTGTACTAACTCAAAAACGGACTGAAGTCCGTGTTACACAAACGGTTTAGGGCTGAAGCAAAGGATAAATACGATCAAGGCCAGCCAACCCAGAATTTTCCGGCTGGTGCTAAGCGGTTCATTTTCTTCGGTTTCGGGATGGTACACGCCCAGAAAGCGTCCCAGCACCACCGCAAAGGTTATAAACCCAATGTAACCTTCGGCTGTCGGGAAGGCAAACGACAGGGCAAACTGCCCCACAGCCACCGACAAAGCAATAAGCAAAGCCGTTATCGGCTGGTCGTTGATGCGGGAAAAAGCCAGAAACAGTGCGGTAATGTAGAGTAACAGTTTGAGCAACTGATCCCGAAAAATTTCGTCATTACCGGTGGAAAAATCGGATACTCTAAAAAATCCCAACCCGGCGTAGAATACAAAACCGATAAACAGAATGGGGGCCAGCGTGTTGAACCGTTTGCGGCCAATCATGGCGTAAAGCACGTGCCCGCCGTCGAGTTGCCCGATGGGAATAAGATTCAGTGAAGTGAAAAAGAGCGATAAATAACCCGCCAGCAGATACGGATAATGCACCATTTCGTAGGGGTGCGGCAACAGCGACTGATCGGCCACGTAGGTTTTAAAAAACCAGAACAGCAGGTTATCGCCCAGGGCCACCGCCGAGTTGTTCGCCTTGCTCAAATTGAGGGTCACGAACTCACCGTAGCGCAATCCGTACTTCTTATATTCGGGGTGAATGGTAAAAATATAATCGACCGGGGGCAGGTGGGTGAAGCCGTACCAAAGCAGTAACACCGCTACCGCAAAGCCCGCTAACGGCCCTGCAACGCCAATATCGAAGTATTTTCGGCGGCTGCTGATGGTATCTTCAATTCGGATAAACGCGCCCATCGTGCCGATGCTCTGCACAAATCCAAGCCAGAATGGAATGTAATACGGCAGCGTAACTCGCACCTTGTTGGCCCGTGCCACGAAGTAATGACCAAATTCGTGAACGGTCAGCACGGTTAGAAAAGGAATCGAAAAGTTGAAACCAGCCACGAATTCGGCCCACCCCATCGGCGTGCTGGAAGGGTAGGGAACAAACAATCGACCAAAGATCCACTCGGCCCCGGCGGCGGTAGTGGTGGCCAGCGTAATGAGAAATAAAATGCTGTGAATGAGATACTTACGTCTTTGCATGGTAACAAATAAGGCCCGGAGTCGGGCGGGGTAATCCAAAATTGGTTTTGGCGGAATTACATAAGTAACCCTGGTATTTAACCCCGTGAGCGGCCGGTATGTTCATCGGATTGCCAGCAAAGAAACGTATACCCGTCATACGGGTGAAACGTCCTGAAGAGTGCAAAAACGTACCTGTAGCTATCGAGAACGTACCCGCTCTGGCTGCTTGTTACAGTAGTCCTTCGTCGGCAAAACTCAGGTACGTTCGGTCGGATACGATAAGATGGTCGAGAATTGGGACATCCAGAAAACGCCCGGCTTCTTTGAGTTTTTGGGTTAAATCTTTGTCGGCCTGGGAGGGGGTGAGGTTGCCCGATGGGTGATTGTGGGCCAGAATGATACCGCTTGCCAGGTACTCCAGCCCCACTTTAAAAATCAGGCGCGGGTCGGCGACGGTACCCGACAGGCCACCCGCGCTAATCTGAACGGGCCTGAGTACTTCGTTGGCCCGGTTGAGCAGCAAAATCCAGAATTCTTCGTGGGGCTTATCCATCAGATACGGGCGAATTTCTTCGTAGGCATCGCGCGAACAGGTGATACGGTGCCGTTCCTGCGGTGCCTGTTCCCGTCGGCGACGGCCCAACTCCAGGGCTGCCACAATGCAGATAGCCCGCGCTTCACCAATACCCCGGAATTTAGAAAGGTCTTTAACACTGCGTTTGGCCAGCTCGTGCAGGTTATTTCCCACGCCCTCCAGCACCTTCCGGGCCACATCCACTGCTGACAGTTCGGCGGTGCCGGAGTTTATCAGAATCGCCACCAATTCAGCGTCTGACAGCGCGGCAATGCCTTTCAGCATCATTTTTTCGCGCGGACGGTCTTCTTCGGCCCAGCTTTTTATGCTGCGAAGGGGTTCATAGGTATTCATCCGGTTACGGCTTTAGGCTGCTACGTTGCTGATTACCAGTTGGTACTGGCAACGTACCCAAAGGTAGGAGTAGGGGCAACAAAAAACCCTATCCGTTTGAACAGATAAGGTTTGGGTAATTCCGTTTATCCCGGAAGAACGAGAACCGATAAGGCTGGAATTAAGCAGCGATAGCGGGGGCCATTTTGTTGACGAAACGGGTCAGTTTCGACTTATTGTTGGCTGCTTTGTTCTTGTGGATGATGTTTTTCTTGGCCAAACGGTCGAGTTTCGAGATTACAGTCCGCAACAGGTCGGTGGCTTCGTTGTAATCGGTGCTGCCGCGAAGTTTCTTAACGAGGTTGCGGCTTGTTACGGCCTGGTAACGGTTCAATAAACGCTTTTTGGCGTTGGTGCGAATTGCTTTCTTGGTATTTTTATGGTTTGCCATTGAAAGGACTTGGTTCGGTTTTCGAAATGAGTCCGCAAAGTTAAGCCTTCGAGCGCATTATCACAAACAGACTGTGGTTTGTTCCGTAAAATGAATAGATTTGCCTTTGTAATATATGCCTGCTAGGAGAACCATAACGTTCAAATCGCTTCGGGCCGATCAGCACCGGGAGGCCGTTTCTGACCACTTCCGTCAGAAACGGTGCCGTCTTGCGACCGAAAGTTGCCCCTGCCCACCGTACGGTTAAAAGGTTTGCCGTTGACACAGAACTCCGCAGGTCTTATTATCAAACTGACCCAACGTCCCCGTACTTTCAGGTCCAAATCGGCACCGTTGGCTTGTTCTGACAGTATATCGCTCTGAACACAACCACCTCACTGTTAATTATTTATGAAACAATTAATATTTTTAATCGCGTTGAGTGCTGTATTCGCCGGGGCTTCTTTTGCTCAGGCTCCCACCGTAGCGGCACCCAATTCACTTTCTAAAAAATCAACGCCGAAAACCAACAAAACACCCGCTATGGTTGTGCGGGCCAGAAAAAAAAGAACCTCCACCGAAGTGCCCGACATCTACAAAGGCCGGGTGCTGACGGTGGGTTCGGGCGGTGGAATTGTCGGCAAAGAAACCGTCTATGTCCTGCTCGACGACGGGCGATTGTTTAGCAGAAAGTTGGGGCAGACGAGCTACACATTTATCGGTAAGCAAACCGCCGCCAACACAAAGAAAGCATTTTGGTCAGTCGAATATCGCTGCGCTATTCGGAAGACGGCCTACAATAAACCGGGCAATGTGTACCGGTTTGTGGGTTGGAAAAAAGGCGCGGAAACGCGCAGAGTGGCTTGGGCACCCGGCGACAAAACGCTTCCACCCAACTACGAACGAGTTTACACCGGCTTTATGGGTATGATTCCGCCCGCCAGCCGATAGTCATCGGCGATAGTTTACTTATCCTTCACCCGTTACCAGCCATGAAACTACTTTACGTTTGCCTTCTGCTATCGGCCAATGCACTGGCTCAGTCACCTGTTTCCGACGGAATATCGACGTTGGGGGGTACCACTTCCGGCCCCGGTCGCGGGTTCACGGTGAAGCAAAAAACGGCCCGGCCCGACCCTGATCTGGCCCGCCGCCTGAACGCTGCCGAAACGCCGTTGCCTGCCGATCAACGTACCCGGCAAACGTTGCTGTCCACTGGCAAAGCCCCGCTGGTGATGCCTCCGCTGACGCTTAAAATTGTGCGGGATGCTGTGTCTGGCTTGCCTGTTTACATCGAAAATCTGGCTGCTGGCCGTGCCGCTCCCAACCGGCAGGTACGTCGGTCGGCGCAGGCAGCCACCTTTCAGTTTCTGAGTCAGGTACGTGGTGCTTTATCCCTTACCGATCCTGAACAATCGTTTTCCATTAAGCAAAGTACCACCGATGAGCTGGGTCAGACGCACCACCGCCTCAGCCAAACGCACCGGGGAATACCCGTTTATGGGGCCGAACTAACTGTGCATCAGGCCAATGGCGAGGTAACGCTGATGACTGGACACTACCGGATTATTCCGGCCCAATTGGCGGTTCGACCGTCGCTCTCTCTGGCGCAGGCGGGTAAAGAGGCTTTTCGCAACGTGGGTAAATCGGCTCCTGCACAATATTTTGGGCAGGGCCTGCTAAAGTTGGAATCGACATCGGGTGAGCTTTGCGTGTTTGCGGACGGCGTTGATGGTACCGATACGCCCCGGCTCGCCTATGACCTCACCATTCGCCCCAACCTACTCGAACGCTGGCAGTTTGTGATCGATGCTCAAACGGGGGAGGTGCTTCGCAAATTCAACAACACCTGTAGTATAGATGGCTCGAGAGACGCCTCGGCCCGCGACCTGAACGGGGTAACGCGCTCGTTTAAAACCTATCAGTTTGGAAACTCCTATGCGATGATGGATGCCACACGGGCCATGTACAGCACCGCCAAATCGAAGTTGCCCGACAATCCGGTTGGTGCACTCTGGACCATCGATGCCGGCAATACTTTTGGCGATAAAATGGCCATAAAGCAGGTGGTGTCGCCCAATAATGCCAACTGGACACCTACCGCCGCTTCGGCGCAGCATAACGGGGGTATTGCCTATGATTATTTCCTGAAAACGTTTGGGCGCAACTCCATCAATGGCAGTGGTAGCACGGTGGTTTCGATCATCAATGTCAACGACCCCGAAACCGGCAAAGGCATGGATAACGCCTACTGGAACGGCGAATTTATGTTTTACGGAAACGGAGATACGAGTTTTAAACCGCTGGCGGGGTCGCTCGATGTGGCGGGCCACGAGCTTAGTCACGGCGTTATTCAGAACACGGCCAATCTGCAATACAAAAACCAGTCGGGGGCCATCAACGAATCAATAGCCGACGTTTTTGCCGTTCTGATCGACCGCGACGACTGGACGCTTGGCGAAGATGTGGTGCTGACGCGGGTCTTTCCGTCGGGGGCGCTGCGCAGTATGAGCAACCCTAATCAGGGTGGTAAATCAGACAATGGCTACCAGCCCAAAACAATGGCGCAGTATGTGAGTACCACCGAAGACAACGGGGGCGTTCACATCAACAGCGGGATTACCAACTACGCGTTCTATTTGTTTGCCACGGCCGTCACCAAGGAGAAAGCCGAACGGATTTACTACCGGGCGTTAACGACGTATTTAGTGCGAACGTCGCAGTTTTTGGACCTCCGGTTAGCCGTTGTTAAAGCTGCCGGTGACCTCTACGGGCCAGCCGGAACCGAAGTGGCAGCG
>ENA-OFCE01001651-OFCE01001651.1-metagenomes-genome-assembly--contig:-NODE-1651-length-10932-cov-2.790108_pt1 | contig 10932 bp, 10 predicted proteins | sample MGYA00153388_OFCE01 | MGnify analysis MGYA00153388
CAACTGCCAAAGCTCCCACACCGCCTTCTAACGCTGCTACTCTCTCTTCAAAGACCGTCTGGGTCGGGTTTATCATTCTTGTATAGGCGTTACCCAATTCCTCCAATGAAAAAATCCTGGCAGCTCGTTTGGTGTCCCCTAAGACAAAAGATGTACTCTGGTAAATAGGTACGGCTCTTGCGCCTGTTTCCGAATCAGGTATTTGGCCGGCATGAAGAGCGACGGTATCAAATCCATGCTTTCGTTCTTCTTTCTCACTCATTCTACTCTCTCCTCTACTTCCCATATAATTACTTTCTTTTCAATATATTGAATTAGTAAATCAATTGACAACCCCAGTCCCCCAATCAGCATAACACCGGAAAAAATCCATTGAATGTTATAATTTTCTTGGCTGTACAATACAAACCATCCTAATCCTGAATTTGACCCCATCATCTCAGCAACAATTAACAGAAAAAATGAATATCCAGCACTTAACCTGAATCCCGTAAAAATAGCTGGCGCTGCTGCAGGCAAGACAATTTTGTAAAAAATAGCCCATTTACCGAGGCCAAATGATAAAGCTGATTTTAGTAGAACAGCATCAACATTACGTATTCCGCTGGCAGTGTTAAATAAAATCGGCCAAATGCATATCCAAGCAATAATTGTAATCTTAGTCGCTTCGCCAATTCCAAGAAACAAGATAATCACATGAAAAAGAATGAACGGATTCGCTTGAGCGGCCATTTCAAACAAAGGTTCCAAGGCCAATTGCGTATTTTTAAACCAGCCACCCAATAAAAATCCTAAGGGAATCGCCACTATCGCAGCCACCAAGAATCCCGTTATTGCTCTCATCAGACTAATTAAAATATCCTGGGCGAGATGGCCTGATACCATTAGATCCCATGTTGTCACCAAAACCGCAGAAAATGGAGGTATAAACATCGTATTAAACAAACCGATTCGTGACATGAATTCCCATACCAAAAGAAATACTAAAATAGCAATATTATTATCCAGTGCTACTTTAAATGCTTTCATACACATCCTCCTAGAGACAAAGCACCTTATTCTACTTTAATTGGATGATTATGATGACTCATATTATCTTTATTATAAAGCCCCTGGGAGTTAACCCGATTTACTTCCTGTCCGCCAAAAAAGAGAATACCAACGATAACACCAATCAGTATCGGAACATACAAGCTATTGGTGAAATTCACCGCCCTTCTATTGGTTTGACCTAAAAATTCTATAGAATCCTTCCAAAACAAACTGTTTCTTTCTATGCGCAAAATAATTTGATTAATGCAAATGCCTAGCACAATAATGCTCAAGCCACCAGCATACATACGAGGAATCTGGTATAGCATGGCAGAATTATGCACAAGCCACCCTAATCCAGCGCTTGCCCCCAGCATCTCCGCTGCAATCAGCATAAAAACAGCCATCTGCGTTCCAACTCGCAACCCAGTAATAATCGTTGGCAATGCTCCGGGCAGCAATACATCCCGCATTAAGATTAATTTTGATACATTCAGCGAATAAGCCGTTTTTATAATCAAGGGATCAACCGTACGTATTCCTGTAATAGTGTGAAATAAAACGGGCCACACAGCAACTAATGTTATAATTGCTAATTTTTCTAATTCGCCAATGCCAAAAAACAGCATAAATACTGGTGCTAAGGAAAAAGGATTGAGATGGCTGAGCAACCGAAAAAGCGGATCAAGGCGTCTGGACCCGCTGGGAAACCACCCTTCCAAAATAAATCCCAGCGGTAGTGCAATGACAATTGCCAGCAGCGTCCCCAGTAATGCACGCCATAAACTGACAATAATATGTGTATATAAGAAACCATCATCCCAAAGTACAGCTGCCGCTTTTAATACAGATGACAATGGCGGTAAGAATTCAGGATCAGCCCAGCCCCAGCGCGGCGCTATCTCCCAAAGTGCAAGAAAGGCTACGAGACCAGAACTTCGGATTATAACGCCGCGGAATTTATTAAAAACGATTTTCATAAACTACACCTTCACTGTTTATAGTGCTGCTGATGGTGATATAAAATCTGCAATATCCTGTTTTTCTGGTTTTACCTTATTTGCAGCAGATGGATCATTCTGCAATAATTCCCAAATTTTATGTCTTGCCCAGCCAAATTCAGCTGAAGAACGTATACCGTCTCGCGGTCTTGGCAGATTAATCGTAATAATATCTTTAATTGTACCTGGATTGGCAGTCATAACCGCAACCCGATCAGCTAAAAATACAGCTTCATCAATGCCATGAGTAACAAACACAATGGTTTTTTTGGTTTGTTCCCAAATACGCAATAATTCTTCCTGCAGAGTTTCCCTAGTTTGTGCGTCTACAGCAGCAAAAGGCTCATCCATCAGCAACACTTCCGGATCATATGCCAGCGCCCTAGCAATGGCTACACGCTGTTTCATACCGCCTGATAATTCATGGGGATAGCGCTCTTCAAAGTTTTTTAATCCTACCAATTCGATATATCGCTGACTAATATCCTTACGATCTTTCTCGGGGATTTTCTTTATTTCCAAACCAAACTCTACGTTTTTTCGTACTGTCCGCCAGGGAAATAACGCATAACCTTGCAATACAATACCTCGATCTAATGCTGGACCAGTGATTTTTCTATTATCAATGAATATTTCTCCTGAGCTAGGCTTTGCCAATCCAGCAATCATATCGAGAAATGTTGATTTTCCGCAGCCGCTTGGTCCTACAATTGCAAGAAATTCTCCCTGTTTTACAGTAAGATCTAATTGTTTAATTGCCTCAAAGTTCGTTAGACTGTCACTATCCTGCTGTTTAATTTTATAAACTTGATGAATATTACGAGCAACAATTTTATCACTTTTTTCCTGCACTGATGTTACAAATGGTATTTTATTCTCTGACATGTGTTTTTCACTCCTCATATTTATGGTTTTATATATATAAAAAAGGTCAAGTTCCTAAGTTAGGAACTTGACCTCTACTTTTTTTATAGTCGGGCAAGTGGCTGCTTCTTAATAAAGCAATTTAATTATTTAAAAAAGGCAAAGAATGATTTACCGTATCGTAATCACTTCTTTACCTTCAGCATATACTACTGATCAGCTATATCATTATTGATTTGCCATTATTTGCGTTACAATGCTCCAAACAGATAACCTTAAAGTTATTGCAACCCGCAAATTAATTACTGCTAATTGTTACTTTTCTTCTATTATAATGTTTTGCACTGATTTGTCAATATGCTTTTATGATTTCCATTATAAATGCAACAATCTAAGTTATCAGTTTATTTTTATTCACAATTCCTGACTATGAAATCAAGCCATTTTTATAAGCAAAAGCAATGAGCTGCATACGATTTTGTAAATGAAGCTTATCTAAAATATTACGCAAATGATTTTTGACAGTACTCTCTGTAATGAAAAGTACTTTCCCTATCTCTTTATTTCCTAGACCCTGACTAACTAATTGGAGTACTTCCTTTTCTCTTTCTGATAATTTACTCCCTGATGCATCCGTCTTTTGAATCGAAAATTCCTGGAGTATTTTACTAGCAACTTCTCGGGAAATGGGTGCTTCTCCCTGAACAATACTGATAATATAATCTAACCAGTATTCAGGCTCCATATTTTTTAATAAATAACCCTGAGCACCTTTCTTTATAGCCTCAAAAAAATCCTGTACATCATCAGATACACTTAAAATTACAATTTTCACATATGGCATTTCTTCCTTAATCAGCCTTGTAGCTTCTAAACCACTGCCACCAGGCATTCGAATATCCATCAAAATAAGGTCTGGCATCAGCTCTTTTGCTTTTGCTAAAGCTTCTTGACCATTCGTTGCTTCCCCGATAATCTCAAACATGGCATGAGATGAAAGGATACTAATAATACCTTTTCGGGACAATAAATGATCATCTACTACTAACACCTTAATCGTCATTCACTTAGCCTCCCTATTTTAGTTCCAAGCTAACAGTTACCGTAGTGTAGCATCAATTGCGCAAGCAGCATCTTTTAGCATTTTATAACCAAAGGACATTTTATTGGGGTTTAATTCTTCTTTAGGAAACCCCTTTCCATGATCACAAATGATCATGGAAAATTGATGCTCATCCTCTAGCAAACTGACATCCACTTGCTTGGCTTCAGCATGCTTACGAATATTAAATAAAAGTTCCTGAAAAATACGAAACAACTGGGATTTTACATAGTTACTTAACCTACTATTACCATTACCCCTTATCACTAAGTCCACATTTATATTATTTTGCTCTTTATAAACATTAATATAGGTTTGGATAACGTCTACTAAATTAATATTCTCATGAGTCACTTTCTGCAATGCAAAGATATGCTGCCGTATATCTGCATCGGTAAATTTAATGGCTTCCTGCAATTCTTTTACTTCTGCTAAAGGCTGACGCTGCTGAGCAGTACCAATCTCCAGCACCTTAACATTCATAAAAAATAAAGCTTGAGAAACACTATCATGTAATTCTCGAGCAATTCTGTCTCGCTCTTGCAAAACAGCCCTCTCTTCTTGCCCTTTTTGCAGTTTATAATAAAGACTTTCCAATAGAGAAAAAATACCATGAAAATAGATATAAAACAATAGCCCAGTCACAACAGCAACTAGTAGATTTCCCCAACTCATCGAAATAAAATCCAAGAAATAATGCCGTACAAATTCAAATACACCAATGAAGAGAGTGGTACATAATGCAGAGATCCATTTCATTCTTTTCATATTCATACATTTACTCCATAACAAAAATCATTACATATTTCATTTAAAACTTAATAGGAAAATTCAATTTTGTCAATAATAATCTTTCTCATTAGTATTTTTACTAATTAATAGTACTTTTGGACAGTAGACAATGATACTGTTTTCAATCATAATGGATTAAAAGACGCCTAAGAAAGATATGCATGTCTTCGCTGGTAATTAAATTATGAATTATTCTAAGTTGATTAGTAAATTAAACGAAAGGCTAGATGTATCCAACGAGATAAAACTAGCCTTTTCTTATAAGATAACAAACCTTTGCATTCATTTCTAAAGACGGTTATAATATGACAAAGAGAACTAGAACGAACACCAACTAAGCTAAAAAGGTATGATATCATAACACTACAACTTAAGCTATCTACACGACTGATTGGTATAACCAAAGGTCAGATTAATTTTTCTGCGGAAATTTTAATCTGGCCTTTTCTTATTTTACAGATTGATGTTTATATTTTTAAAAATTTATAAAGGAGGGAATATAATCATGACAGTACAAAAGTTTTTGGCCATCGCATTTTTGATATTCTTGCTGGGAATTGGAATTTTATACACTGGAGTAAACCGCGTACCCTTTCGCAATAACGGAAATCACGAGCATCACCAGTCCACTTTATCAACTGATGCTGTCGCCCTTAACAGCAGCAGAGATTTCTTGATTACAATGCTAACGAGCAACATGGGCATTATATCTGAAAATAAAAAAAGGAGTTGATTGAAATGAAAAAGTATAAGCTACTATCCTGGATTGCAGTCTTCATCAGTCTCTTTTTACTGGTTTTGCCGAGACTTGTACCGATTTGCGATGGACTTACGAAGACTGGCAGCCCAATGACCTGCCATTATACCTATCAGGCAGAATTTATTATCACGTTGTTAGCTGTTATTGTTTCTGCTGCATTGCTGGTATTGCGTGCAAACGAAGCCCGCTTATTAGCTGGATTTATCATTATATTACTGGGAATTAGCAGTATCCTTCTGCCCCAATCCTGGGCTATCGGCATTTGCGAAAATGGTTCTTGTTTAAAAACCACCTTTTTCCTTACTATTGGCGCCGCCCTACTGGCTGTAACAGGAGCTGGAATTGTCTGGACTGCTTGGGGCAGCAGCAAGGATAGCTAACCTTATAGCCTATTTACATTATTAAATCAAAGGATTGCTGAGAGGAGAAAAAGATTTTGCTATTACTTATTTGGAAAAGCTTACTGCATCGTAGGCTGCAAAGCCTAACCATTGTTGGCTCTATCGCCGTTGGCGTAGCTATTGTCTTTAGCATCTTAGCTGTTTATAACGGAGTTTCGTCAGGCATGGAGCTTTCCAAGCAGCGTATGGGGGCGGACATCGTTATTGTCCCCTTTGGTGAGACGCTAGAACCCAGTCTGCTTTTGTTTGGAGGAGCTGCGGCTAATTCTTATATGCCAAAGGAACTAGTAGATGGCGTACGGGCTGTTAAGGGGGTACATGCGGTTACGCCTCAGTTCTTCACCCATTCGTTGTCAGCAGATTGCCATGATATTGGAACAAAAAACCGTATGATTGGATATGACCCTGCCAGCGATTGGATTCTTGCTCCCTGGTAAAAGAAGGCGCACAAAACCGAAATTAAAGATGATGAAGTGATTTTAGGTGCAAAAGTACCGGTTTGGACTCAAAATAAGATCTCTATATTAGGTAAGTGGTACAACATTATTGCCATCGCCGAAGAAACGGGAACAACTCTTGACTACTCTTTGCTAGTTAGCATGAACGAGGCTAGAAGGGTAGTTTCTAGTGATGGAACATTAAAAAAAGTTTGGGACAGGATGGGCCCTCCTTCTGGTCTCATTTCCACTATTTTGGTGAAAGTTGATGATGATGCCAATATTGATAAAGTGGTAAGTGATATTCAAGAAGTTGGACTCATGAAGCCGATTGTCGCTGCTGAAGTAAAAAAACGTATTGCGGACCAGTTTACCGTTTTCGCCATATTAATCGGTGGTATTGGATCTTTAACTGTATTAACCTCTTTGTTGCATCTGTTTTCCCGCTTTTATACCTTGACATGGGAACGTCAAGCAGAGTGGGGACTTTATCTGGCCTTTGGCGCAACAGGACGGGATATCGGATTGGTGATTGTCGGCGAAGCGGCAGTCGTATCCTTAACAGGCTCAATTATCGGTTTGTTATTAGGAAGTGGATTGTATAAAGGGAGCTTAACATTATTAGAAGCCTATCAATCCTTTCCCTTTGTTCATCCTTCATGGAGTTTTCTTGCCAGCATTGCAATTGGAATTATCATAGTGTTCACTGGATTAGGTGCTTTAGCTGCCTGGCTGCCTGCATATCAGGGCAGTCGCATTGACCCCAGTACTGTTATGACCCGTGGAGAATTTGATTGATGGGAGGAAAATATGAACACTCTACTAGAACTCCGTAATATTGAAAAGAAGTACGGCGATGATGTTATTTTATCAAAGGTTTCCTTTACCCTGGCGAAAGGAACTGCAATTGCTATTATTGGACACTCTGGCGGTGGTAAAACCACGCTGCTATCAATCATGGGACTGCTGCAGCGGGCAACTTCCGGCAATGTACTGGTAGATGCTATTGATATTGGGGGATTGGATTCTTATCAATTAGCCAAACTGCGAGGACAGTATCTTGGCTTTGTCTTTCAAAGAGCTCGTTTGATCAATTCGCTTACTGCCTTAGAAAATGTCATGGCACCTGCATGGTTTATTAGAAGAGGTGATAAAATGGAACAACAGGCTAAAGACTTGCTGGAACGCTTCGGCTTAAGCCATCGTTTGGATCATAAACCACAAGAACTTAGCCTTGGTCAATTACGACGAATTTCCCTCGCTCGCGCTCTGCTGCTTAAACCGCCTATCTTACTTGCAGATGAGCCAACCAATGACCTTGATCCGGCTCTGGCCAAAGAAGTGGCAGAGTGCCTGCTTACGGCACGTACAGAAGGAGCAGGAGTCGTCATCGTTACCCATGACCCTAATTTGGCAAATCAGGCTGACCAAACCTTTCGTTTAGAAGATGGAACACTAAAACCAATCGTATACAATAACGCCGCGTCTTAAAAAAAATAAAACTTTTATATTTCTTTCCTTACAAAGAAAAACCTTCTGTGGAAGAATGATATTCACATTCTTCCACAGAAGGTTTATTTTTTTTACAAGCTAGAGAAAATATTATTTTTGCTACCTAATTCTCAAAGGTATGAATAACCATATCCGAAGGTTTAATTTTTCCTTTAGGAAGCACACCTGTATTTTCTAAATCTGCAAGCCAAGGATCAATCTCCGACTCTACTATTTTAGTATCCGTAGCATAATAGTGAGTAGCATTAACTGGTACATGGATCCAGTCTTCTGTCATTTTACGAGCTTCTTCCGGATGATCATTTGCCCATTTTTGTCCTTTGGCAATCGCTCTGGCAAATTTCTTAATAATATCTGGATGTTTCTCAATAAAATCAGTGGTGAAATAATAATAACCAATACCGCCTGCTACACCTACGCCAGCATCCAAGCTATCGGCAATTTTAACCATACCCGCATCTTCCATTGATTTATAGAAAGGAGGATGCACACCAGCCACGGTTACTAATCCTTGTTTTAGAGCCTGCACGGCCTGAACATCAGGCATCGTTACCCATTCAATTTTACTTCTAGGAACATTGTTTTTATCAGCAATACTATTGCCTAAAAAGTCAGAGCATTGATTTGGCGTTATTAATGAAAATTTGACCTGCCCTGGTAACTTGTTTAAGTCTGCAAAAGTATGAATGTCAGGAGTTACATTGGGATTGATATACCAGTTCATGTGACGCAGCTTTGGATCTTGATCCGGCGTCGGATCGATACCTGCTCGCACAACGCCTTTTATTTTAGCGCCTCCAGCTATAGCAACCGCAAGATTATTGGGATGAGCACTGCTTACATCATTCGAACCATTTAGGATAGATGGAATAATTTGATTGGGCTGGGTGTCACCAGTGTAAATGACTTGTAAACCTTCTTCTTTGAAAAAGCCCAATTGGTCGGTTACAACCCATGGAGTAGAACTGCAAGCTGTCTGAGAAACCGTGCGAATCGGATACAATCCGCCATCAGCGGCGGCGGCGGATTCCTTACCAGCGGCAGCATGCTTATTACCCAGATTAGCACCGTAAGCAACAAGACCTACCACAGCTAAGCTTAAAACACCAGCGATAATTTTTTTAGTCGTCTTTTTATCAGCCATTTATATTGCCTCCTTTTATAGAACAAAGAAATTACTACTAGCTTTAATTGTCGAAAGTATGAATAACCATATCCGAAGGTTTAATTTTACCTTTAGGAAGTACACCTGAATTTTCTAAATCCGCAAGCCAAGGATCAATCTCAGATTCAATAATTTTAGTATCAGTAGCATAATAATGGGTAGCATTAACGGGTACATGAATCCAGTCTTCTGTCATTTTACGGGCTTCTTCCGGATGATCATTTGCCCATTTTTGTCCTTTGGCAATCGCTCTGGCAAATTTCTTAATAATATCTGGATGTTTCTCAATAAAATCAGTGGTGAAATAATAATAACCAATACCGCCTGCTACACCTACGCCAGCATCCAAGCTATCGGCAATTTTAACCATACCCGCATCTTCCATTGATTTATAGAAAGGAGGATGCACACCAGCCACGGTTACTAATCCTTGTTTTAGAGCCTGCACGGCCTGAACATCAGGCATCGTTACCCATTCAATTTTACTTCTAGGAACATTATTTTTATCAGCAATACTATTGCCTAAAAAGTCGGAGCATTGATTTGGCGTTATTAGTGAAAATTTAACCTGCCCTGGTAACTTGTTTAAGTCTGCAAAAGTATGAATCTCAGGAGTTACATTTGGATTGATGTACCAGTTCATATGACGCAGTTTCGCATCTTTATCCGGTGTCGGATCAATACCAGCTCGTACAACTCCCTTTATTTTAGCGCCGCCAGCTATAGCAACCGCAAGAGTATTGGGATGAGCACCGCTTACATCATTTGAACCATTTAAGATGGATGGAACAATTTGATTGGGTTGGGTATCACCGGTGTAAACGACTTGTAAGCCTTCTTCTTTAAAAAAACCTAATTGGTCAGTAACAATCCAAGGTGTAGAACCGCAAGCAGTCTGAGAAATAGTACGAATCGGAAACAAACCTTCATTAGATGCAGCAGCCGCCTCATTACCAGCAGCTGCATGTTTATTACCAAGATTAGCACCATAAGCAACAAGACCTATAACTGCCAGACCAATAATTCCTCCAAAAATCTTTTTAATTGTTTTTTTCTCAGCCATCTTCATTCCCCTCTTACAACTTTTTCATTAACTACCCAGGTCACATTCACTCATTTACCTTTTAATATTCCGCAGGACGTTCTTGCCAACTAAGCAGCCTCCCCTCCAATACAGTAAATAAATAATTCAGAGACAATCCTAATATCGAAATCGTAACGGTAGTCGCAAATAATTTAGGAATTTGATAATTAGTCTGGGCATTAAATACTAACCATCCTAATCCACTGCTGGCGCCAATCATTTCAGCAGCTATCAGCATAAAAAAAGCAGTAGCACAACTGGTTTTTAAACCATGAAAAATACTGGGTAATGCAGCCAACAATACAACCTTGAAGAACAGATCCTTCCCCGTTACGCCCATGGAGCGAGCAGATTTAATCAATAAGCTATCCACATTTTTAACCCCTGTGGTCGTATTAAGCATAATTGGCCACAGGCACACCCAGAAAATCATCGCTACTTTAGATATTTCACCAATACCAAACAATAAGATGAATACAGGAAACAATGAGAATGGATTTACCGCATTTAACAAACGTAAAACAGGAGTTACAATACGTTCAAACAATTTAAATCCTCCTCCTAAGAAAAATCCTAATGGAACACCAACAATAGCAGCAAGTATAAAGCCAATAACAGCCCTAAACATACTCGTTTCAATATGTTTGGTCAGAACTCCGGTTATCAGTAAATCCCAAAGCGTACTTAATACAAGGCTGGGGGGCGTAATGAATGTTTCTGGAACCCAACCCGCACGAGGAGCAATCTCCCAAAGTACCAGAAAGATAATAATGGATATCCCA
>ENA-OFCE01001654-OFCE01001654.1-metagenomes-genome-assembly--contig:-NODE-1654-length-10908-cov-3.478117_pt1 | contig 10908 bp, 12 predicted proteins | sample MGYA00153388_OFCE01 | MGnify analysis MGYA00153388
GTCGTCTGCCGACTTCTTGCTGGTATCGAACGACCTGTCTGCCTTGCTGTAAAACGCAGCGCGCCCAGCAAGGATTCGCTTGAGGTCATCCATCGCCTCCGAATTGCCCGTGTTGCCCGACATTGGCCGCAAATCGCCCTGCGCGATCACGCGATTCATATGCTCTTCAGGCGATGCTTTGAGCCAAATGGTGAAGCAATTGGCGAGCAGCAAATTGAAGGTGGAAGCGTCCGATACGATGCCGCCGGGTGTAGCGATCACAGCGTCGGGATAAAGCTGGATCGCCTCTTCAAGAGCGCGACGTTCGTAGCGACGATACGCGTTCGGCCCAAGCAAATTGTGAATCTCGGCCAGCCCGCAACCTGACACCCGCTCGATCTCACCATTGAGCTCAACAAACGGCACATTTAGCGCATCGGCTAGGCGCTGGCCAAGCGAAGACTTTCCCGCGCCACGCAGGCCGATCAGCGCCAGCCGCCGCGAACGTGCCGATTGCGTGCCCGCCTGACCATACGTTTCAGCCAGCGCCAACCGTCCACGTCGCAAATCTTCGTCGCTGCGATCACGCAACAAATCGCGAATCAGCAACCACTCGGGCGACACCGTTGTTTCGTCGCCGAGCAATTCTGCAAGCTGGCAATCCAGCGACTGCGCAATCTGCCGCAGGATCAGCACGGATGCATTACCAACACCGCCTTCCAGGCTCGCCAAATGACGCTCCGAAACGTCAGAGGCGACCGACAAATCGCGACGAGTCATGCCCTTGCGCGCGCGCAGAGAGCGCACACAATCACCAAGCGCGGCGAGGAACGGATCGCGCTGCTCGCCGGTATTGGCTATCTCGGATTCAGCGCGTCGCATCAATGGGTCGGCAAATCATTGGTAGATCGGAATTGTTTAAAAGCTAGCCAGAAAACGCACTATATTGCTTTTTCGAGAATGCGTTATCCAGCATTTTCACGCAAATAGATACAAAAACACAAGTTTCAATGTGCAGTCCGAGGAGTACACGATGACCCCACCGATTCCACGAAGCGCCACGCCTCCGCCGGAGCGCTTTAACTTTGCTGCGCATTTGATTGCGCGCAACGCGATGCGCGCGGACAAGATGGCGTACATCGACGATCAGGGCACCATGACGTATGGCGAGCTTGCTGATCGCGTGCGTCGCTTCGCTGCGGCTTTGGGCACGCTGGGCGTGCGGCGGGAGGAACGGGTGCTGCTTTTGATGCACGACTGCAACGATTGGATCGTCACGTTTCTCGGCGCGCTGTATGCGGGCGTGGTGCCAGTGGCGGTGAATACGTTGCTCACCGCTGATGACTATGCGTACATGCTTGCGCACAGCCGTGCACAAGTAGCGGTTGTGTCGGCCGTGCTGCTATCCGTAGTGCAAGCGGCAATGGACAAGGGTGGGCACGAGGTGCAGACGCTCATCGTGTCACGCGCTCACGATCACCCTGCGAATGCAGTTCAGTTTGAATCCTTGATGCCAGATCAATCAGCAGCCGCAACACCCGCCAACACAGGCGCAGACGAGCCCGGGTTTTGGTTGTATTCCTCCGGCTCAACGGGCCGCCCGAAAGGCACCGTTCACACCCACGGCAATCTTTACTGGACCGCAGAACTCTACGCCGAACCCATCCTCGGTTTGACCGAAAATGATGTCTGCTTTTCTGCCGCGAAACTGTTCTTCGCCTACGGTCTCGGCAACGCATTGAGCTTTCCGCTGTCGGTCGGTGCGACGACCATTTTGATGGCGGAACGGCCAACGCCTGATGCGTGCTTCAAGCGGTTTACCGAGCTGAAACCCACCGTTTTTTTTGGCGCGCCGACGGGTTACGCGGGCATGCTTGCCTCGCCCAACTTGCCCGCGCACGCGCAGGTCGCGCTGCGCATGTGCTCATCTGCAGGTGAGGCATTGCCGCGGCAAATCGGCGAAAAATTCACAGCGCATTTCGGCGCTGAAATCATTGACGGTATCGGCTCCACCGAAATGCTGCATGTGTTCCTGTCAAACCGTCCCGGCGACGTGCGTTACGGCACGACGGGCAAAGCGGTGCCCGGTTACACCGTCGAGATTCGTGATGACGCGGGACATGCGCTGACAGGCAGCGATGAAGTCGGCGATCTCTACATCAGCGGGCCTTCGGCAGCGCTGATGTACTGGGCCAATCGCGAGAAAACCGATGACACCTTTCGCGGCACATGGATCAAGAGCGGTGACAAATATTTTCGCGATGCGGAAGGCTACTACGTGTACGCCGGACGCAGCGACGACATGCTCAAAGTGAGTGGTCAATACGTGTCGCCATTCGAGGTGGAATCGACGCTGATGCAACATCCGCTGGTGCTCGAATCGGCGGTGATTGGCGTGGATGACGGCGACGGATTGACGCGCGCAAAAGCGTTTGTCGTGCTGAAAGATGCGACGCTGGGCAACGCTGCGCTGATCGAAGAATTGAAAACGTTTGTTAAGAGCAAACTTGCGCCGTATAAGTACCCGCGCCAACTTGAGTTTGTGGCCGAATTGCCGAAGACGGCGACGGGGAAGATTCAACGATTCAAGTTGCGGGATTTGGAGCGGGCGCGTGGACACCTCGAGTAGTGGCGTGCGCGTTTGTAGTGGCGGCGCTGCCGCGGCCCGCTGCCACCCGCCAGGTAGGGTGGGCACCCCGTGCCCACCAAGCGTTGGCGAACGCACCGTCCTCTTTCGCACGGCGACGGTGGGCACGGGGTACACACCCTACGAGCGCCTATGACTTCAATCGTCCAGCTCAGCGCAGACAATCGCCAACTCGCCATCGAATACACGTTTGTCGGCGTAACCGACCCCGCCGCCCCGTTGATCATCTTCCTGCACGAAGGCCTCGGCTCGGTGGCCATGTGGCGTGACTTTCCGGCAAATCTTTGCGAGGCAGTTGGCGCGCGTGGCCTTGTGTATTCACGCCCCGGTTACGGCAAGTCCACGCCGCTTCCGCATCAAGAAAAATGGGGCGTGGACTTCATGCATATTCAGGCGTTCGACCTGTTGCCTGCGCTGCTCGCGGCCGTCGCGCCTGATGCAAAGCCGTGGCTATTCGGCCACAGCGACGGTGGCTCCATTGCACTCATTCACGCCGCACTTTTTCGAGAAAAAATCGCAGGCGTAATCGTCGTAGCGCCGCACATTTTTGTTGAGGATATCTCCGTAGCCAGCATCGCGCAAACGCGCGAGACCTACCTGCAAACCGATCTGCGAACAAAGCTCTCGCGTTATCACGACGATGTGGATTCCGCGTTTTGGGGCTGGAACGACATCTGGCTCAATCCAGCATTTCGCGCGTGGAATGTCGAAGCGTTGTTGCCACAAATCACCTGTCCGCTGCTCGCGATACAAGGCGTCAACGACGAATACGGAACGATGGCGCAAATTGATGGCATCGCGAGCGCGCTACCCCACGCACAGCTCGTCAAACTAGGAAACTGCGGTCATTCACCGCATCGCGATCAGCCGCAAGCGGTGATTCACGCTGTGAGGGCGTTCATGGCGAAGAGCTCATCGTCAGCAACTTTTTAATGAAACGACCATTTCATATGGGCTAAAGTCCCAAATAGCAATTAGTCGACTTTATCAATAAAAGTGCTTGTAACCCAAGTAATACAACGCTTCCAGCTTATAGCTGTAATCAGAAGCATGTGCGTCTGAATGACGATGAGTAGGCGCGAATCGCGCTCGGCTTGAGTGCCTCCACCACCAGTGACATCACATTCCAATAGACTGCGGACATCGTGTTAATGGCCTTGTTTTGAAATGGTGATGAAGTTGTCGAACACGCTGTTGCGACTCGCGGCAATCGGCGCAGCGGGCGCAGCGCTGCTCTCAACACCTGCCGCAGCCGCCGCAGCCACCGAATCGATCAAAACACTGCGCCTCTCGTCCTCTACGGCCGAGACCAGCTACGACAATGCCTTCGCGTCTGACGAGAGTTCGCAGACGATCACCGAGCGCATCATCGAACCGATGCTCGAATACCACTATCTAGCCCGCCCCGCGAAGCTCGTGCCGCGTACGCTTGAAGCTCTGCCGACGATCAGCGACAACGGCGCGACGTTTCTCTGCAAAGTGCAAAAAGGCATCTTCTTTTCCGACGATCCAGCGTTCAAAGGACAGCCGCGCGAATTGACCGCTAGCGACTACGCCTACTCGCTCAAGCGGCTGCTCGATCCGGCGGTGAAGTCGCCGTGGCTGTTTCTGATCGAAGGCAAACTTCTGGGTGGTGACGAGGCGCGCGCGGTCGCCACCAAGACGGGCAAATTCGATTACGACAAACCGATGCCGGGGCTTGAAGTCGTTGACCGCTACACGCTGCGCATTCGTCTGAAAACGCCGGACTACAACTTCGCCTACCTGCTCGCCATGCCGAGCACGGGGGCTTCAGCGCGCGAAGTGATCGAAACCTACGGCATCAATGTCGGCATCCATCCAGTCGGCACTGGTGCTTGGCAATTGCTTGGCAGCGAATACAAGCAGTCGAGCAAAACCGTGCTGGTGAAGAATCCAAAGTACCGTAAACGTACGTGGGACTGGGCCTCAAACGAGCCCGAAGATCAAGCGCTGATCAAAGCAATGCAGGGCAAATCGGTGCCCTCGATTGATCGGATTGAGGTGTATGCCATCGAAGAAGGTCAGGCCGCGTGGCTCGCGTTTCTTTCCGGCCAGCACGACTATCTGCCGATCCTGCCGGCCTCAATGTCCAACGTCGCGAAGACCGATGGAAAACTCAAGCTCGAATACGCACAGCGTGGTCTGCGCCTCTTTCCGCGTATGAAGCCAAACGTCTGGTACACCCTGTTCAACATGACCGACCCGACGGTGGGTGGCTACACACTTGAAAAGATCGCGCTGCGCCGCGCAATCTCTTTCGGCTATCCGCTCGACGAGCAAATTCGCGTGGTGTTTCAGGGCGACGGTGTTCCCGGCAAGGGCATCACGCCGCCCGGCGTCGTCGGGTACGACGCCAAGCGGCCGCGCGTGCATCAATACGACCCAGAGCTTGCGCGCGCGTTGCTCGACCGCTTTGGCTACAAAGATCGCGATGGCGATGGCTATCGAGAAATGCCCGATGGATCAAAGCTTGAGATCCCGTACATTGCGCGCACCTCAGGCACCGAACGTCAGCTCGCCGAGCTGTGGAAGAAGGCGATGGACGGCATCGGCATTCGTCTCGCCGTAGAGACGCAGAAGACGCCCGATATGCGAAAGGCCGCTCGCCTAGGTCAGGCCAAGATGACGCGCGAAGGCTGGAACGCCGACTATCCCGACGCGGAGAACTTCTTTCAAATGCTGATCAGCGCCACCGCGCAAACCGGCGGAGAAAACTATGCGCGCTTTCAGCTCAAAGACATGGATCAACGCTACGAAAAGGCTCACGCCATGCCCGATAGCCCCGCGCGCAACCGGCTGATACTTGAGATGGAAGATATCGTGAAATACTACGCGCCGTGGATCGCGCCATGGCACGACGTGCAGTATTACGTCGAGCAACCGTGGTTCATCGGCTACAAGCAGCACCCGATTGGCCACGACGCTTGGGAGTACATGGACATTGACACGACGAAGTTGCCGAAGCGGTAGCCATACTCAGTCGATCACCGGCCCAGTTTCACGCGTAGCTGGCGCGCCCGCGAACTGCGCAATTGCCACGCCGCCCAGCGTTAACGCCGCGCCGATGAGCTTGATGGTGGTGTACTGCTCACCTGCGAACGCCCAAGCGACGAGCCCGGCCACCGGCGGCATCAGGTACATGAGTGGAGCCGTGCGAGCCACGCCGCGCACGCTGTTCACCCAGCCCCACACCAGCCACCCCATGAAGGCGGACACCGTGATGCCCAAGACCATCGCGATCCACACCGTCAGCGGCACCTCGGCCCAGTTCACGGCGAGCCCTGCCGGCATCGAGAACAACACCACCGGAATGCTGCCGATCAGCACGGCGTACGTCATCGTCACCACGCCGCCGAGCCGCTCAATCATCGGCTTGGCCGCGACGGTGTAATACGAAAAGAAGCTCGCCGCGACCAGCAGAAACAGGTCACCACCCGATGCCGTCCAATTGCTCGCCAGCAATTTATCCGAGAGAAAAACCAGCACACCCGCAAACGCAATCGCCACGCCAATCACCTGCGCACGCTTGAGATGTTCAACGCCCATCAAGCGCAGAATCAGCAACGTAAAAATGGGGCCACAGGCAAGGATCAACGAGCTTGAGAACGCGGTCGACCAATGAATGCCGTAAGTCACCATGCTCACATGCAAAAAGTGCCCCGCGATGCCGAGCCGCGCCAGAGTCCACAAATCGCTGCGCGACACGCGCGGCCACTTCGTGCCGTAGGTGCGAAACAGCAACGCCACCGCGCACGCCGGCATGATCAGATAGCGCGCAAACAAGAATCCGCCCGGCCCGGTGGCCGAGTAGACGTACTTCTGAACGGTGAAGTTGACGCCCCAGATCACGACAAGCACGAGCGCGGCGGCAAGAGCGATTCCGGCACGCTTGTCCTGCGAGGCGGATGAAAGAGGTTGCATGTTGAAAACGATTTTAGGTGCCGGGTCCGTGCTGCGGCGTGTTTGGTCGGATATACGAATACAAACGAGCAATTTGCAACCAATGGTCATTCCTGCGGAGGCGGAAGTCCAGCCTGCACCCCACCCTATAGTGAACTAAATACAGTAAACTAAGTCCATATTAATATGTAAATCAGTAGACCATGGCATGAAAACCCACAACATCCACGAAGCAAAAACCCAGTTGTCCCGATTGGTCGATCAAGCCGTCAACGGAGAAGCCTTTATCATCGCCAAGGCCGGCAAACCGATGGTGACGGTGTCGCGGCTTGACGCGCCCGCTGCCAGCAGCGCAAAGCGCATTGGATTTATGAAAGGCGAGTTCACAGTGCCGGACGACTTCGACCGCATGGGTGCAAAAGAAATCGAACGATTGTTTGGCGTTTAGTCAGGCATTTCCGTCGTGAGATTCCTGCTCGACACACACATTCTTCTGTGGGCCGCCGCCTCACCCGAGAAACTCTCAAAACCGCTCACCGCGCTACTGCAAGACACCGACAACAGTTTGCACTTCAGCGCAGCCAGCATCTGGGAGGTCGCCATCAAAGGCACCCTCGGTCGCGCCGATTTTCAGGTGCAGGGTCGCGTGTTGCGTCGCGGCCTGCTCGACAACGGTTACGCCGAAATCTCGATCACCAGCGAGCACGCGCTATACGTAGAAAATCTGCCGCCGATTCACAAAGACCCGTTCGACAGAATCCTCGTGGCGCAGGCGAACGTAGAAGGCATCACGCTGCTAACCTCAGACGAGAGAGTCGCAGAATATCCGGGGCCGGTGCGGTACGTTTAGCCGTCAGCTAAACGCGTGGGCAACAACCCCACCCGACGACACAAAAAGCAGCAGCGCAGCAGGTTGGAAGGAATCAAATTGAGGAATGGAGGCGTAGGTCGAAAAAACGAAGCGCATTCCGACGCTTGTGTGAACTGGCAGATTCCTGATTGTCGAAGGGAGTTCGCTTTCCCGACCTACCGCGCTGACCCCATTTACAAAATACGATAGCCGTCATGCCCACAATTCCCGGCTTCTGGGACATAGGTCCACACGATCCACTGGATGTGGAGTCGACATGGCGCGAGTTTGTCAGCGACCTTGGTGGCGCGGTTGTAGAGCAAATCCTCCCCAACCCACGGACGTTTGAAAATGCAGACTTTCTTTTCCGGGAAAAGGGGGTAGTCGCGGAACTCAAGGAAGTAGCTACTGAATTCGGCTCTTCAGCGGCATTTAAGACCGGCTTCAGCGAACTAATGTCGAAGGTCGTCGCCGAGAATCCAAGCTGGCGGCCCCTTCTATTCGGCGGTAACGAACCACTGCCGAGCTGGTTTGACCGCGAATTCGCCAGGCTATTTCGTCCTCCGATCTCGCGGATCTTGAAAAAAGCCAATCGCCAGTTACGTGACACGAAGTCGCACTTCGGGATCAAGCAACCAACGGGAATACTTCTCCTCGTGAACGATGGATTTACGGCACTTGGCCCCGCGTCAATACGTGCCTTAGTCGCGAGCCTTCTCCAGCATTCCTATTCGTCAATTGACTGCTTTATTTATCTCACCGTGAACCGTTATGTCTCGCTTCCTGAATCAAACGTTCCGCGTCTGGTCTGGGCACCCGTCTACAGTAATCGTGCCCCTGAATGGCTAGCCGACTTTGTTAACTCTTTAGGCAACTCTTGGTTCATATTTCTTGAGAACAAGATTGGGCCGTTTACGGTACCAAACATTGTGGTTGAGGACGCCAACGCGCTTCGGGGAAGTACGCCTGTCGTACCACCCATTCGCAACGCACGCTGAGTACAAAGTCTGTTGCCTCAAGCAAACGTACTCCCCTCATGCTTAAGCGGCAAATTCCGAATAGGTTTGCTCGTAGCCGCAAACACAGCATTCAACACCGCAGGCCCGACCACAAAAATCGTCGTCTCGCCAACCCCACCCCAAAAGTCAAAAGTAGGCACCAGCACGGTTTCTAACTTCGGCATTTCGGCAAGTTTTAGTAGGCGGTAGGTGTCGAAATTCAGTTCCCTCATGCGACCGTTTTCTACCGTGACTTCGCCGAAATAAATCGCGCTTAGGGCGAAGTCGACGGAGCCTTCAATTTGGGCTGCGACCTGATCGGGGTTGACTACGTGGCCGCTGTTTAGTGCGAACACCATGCGGTGAATCTTGATCGCGCCGGATGGCGTGACGCTTACTTCCGCCGCTGCGGCTGAGTAACTGACGTAGCCCATGGACTGCGCAATGCCTTTAAATCGGCCCGGCGCCAGCGGTTTGTTCCAGCCAAATTTGTCTGCGGCGGCGTTAAGCACCGCTAAATGCTTGGGGTGCTGTTGCATAATGGCGCGGCGAAATGCGAGCAGGTTCTTGCTTACCGCTTTCGCGCATTCGTCCATGAAGCATTCGGAGTAAATGCCGTTCTGATTGGTGTTCACGCCGCGCCACGGGCCGACAGGCACGTGAGTGTTGCGTATTGCGTATTGCGTATACGGTGAGCAGGTTGGGCACGGTGTAGCCCCATTGCGCGTCGTACGGCTGCGCCCAAAAGCCTTGCATTTGCCGCTCGTCTTTGCCGTTTTTGATTGCCAGCGGAATCGAGTACGCATTGATCGATTGGTCATAAATGCGCAAATGCATGCCAACCAATTCGCCGTTTTCATCGAGTCCAGCGGTCATCTTGGCCATCGAAACCGGACGGAAAAAATCGTGCGCCTGATCTACTTCTCGGCTCCACAACAGTTTGATGTGCGTGCCGGGGAAAAGCTTTGCGATGGCGGTGGCCTGCTGCACGTAATCTTGCTGTCCGCCGCGTCGACCAAATCCACCGCCGAGATCCATTTTGTAGATTTCGCATTTGTCGAGCGGCAGGCCGGACGACTCGGACAGCGACGTGTGCGACGCCTCGCCGTTTTGCGTAGGCACCCAAGCCTTCGCTCGCTCGGGCGTGTGGCGCACGATGCAGCCCATTGGCTCCATGCAGGCGTGCGAAAGGAAAGGCGTTGAGTACGTGACCTCGATTTTTTTCGCAGCGCCAGCGATGGCTTTCAGCGCTTCGCCTTCAGTGCGGCCCGCATATCGGCCACCTGTTTCAACGAGCCCAGCTTTTATCGACGTTGCCATCGTTGCGCTGGATGCTTTGGCGTGTTCACCTTCGCCCCACACGATGGGCAACTTGTCCAGCGCCGTTTTCGCGCGCCACCAGGTGTCTGCGAGGATGGCCACGGTGCCTTCGTTCAGCCGCACTACGTCCTTGACGCCGCGCATGCTTTTGATTCTTGATTCGTCGAAACTCACGAGCTTGGCGCCGTGAACCGGCCACGCTTTGATCGCCGCAGAGCATGCCGTCGAAGCGCAAATCGACCGCGTATTTCAACGAGCCGTCGAGCTTAGTTTTGCTGTCAAGCCGAAGCATCGACTGGCCCGCAACCTTCCATTCGCGTGGGTTACGCAGCGTGATGCCTTTTGGATCGGGTGGCGTGAGTGTGCTCGTGGCTGCGGCCACCTTGCCGTAGCTCGTGCTGCGCTTGCTCGCGGCGTGCGTGATGATGCCTTTGGACACGGTGGGTTCACTCACCGGCACCTTTCACGCCTCGCCTGCGGCTTGCAGCAACATGATGCGTGCCGCCGCTGCGCCCCGACGCACGTAGTCCTCCGAAATGCGAATGCCGCGACTGTCGCCGGTGGACACTTTCGCCCAATCGCATTCCAATTCTTCGGTCACGATTTGCGCGAGGCCGGTGCGTGTACCTTGCCCCATCTCGGATCGTGCGATGCGGACGATGCAAGTGTCGTCGGGTTTGACGACAACCCAGGCCGTGACTTCCGAATTACCGGGCGCGACAGTGGCGAGGCCCCGGGTGCCGACATCGCGCGGGCTGAATGCCGTCAGGCCCAGCGCGAAGCCGCCGCGGCGATGGCGGCAGAGCCTATGACGAAGTGGCGGCGTGATGTGTTCACGATGTCGGCGTTGAAGGATTTGAGACGTGTTTTCATGATCCGCTCCTGTGCCTGCGCCGACGACGTCACGTCGTAGCCATGCAAATCGGCATGCCGATCCATCTTGAACCACTCACTGGCGTCCGCCGTTCGCATCTTCGCCGCCAGATGTATCGCTGCGCGAACGCGTTGGTACGTGCCGCAGCGACAAATGTTGGTCATCGCGGCGTCAATGTCGGCGTCGGTCGGGTTCGGCTAGTGTCGTGTCACGTTAAAAATGACGGTATATCGCGCAGCCATCGGCGTGCACCGCTACGCGCAAAATGCAGCTCATGCCGGGGCATGTGCAAATTCTGCAACGACGCAGGGTGCAGCGA
>ENA-OFCE01001657-OFCE01001657.1-metagenomes-genome-assembly--contig:-NODE-1657-length-10871-cov-16.190736_pt1 | contig 10871 bp, 6 predicted proteins | sample MGYA00153388_OFCE01 | MGnify analysis MGYA00153388
AATCTCCGCTTCGCCTGTACGAAACTATAGCTGCGATTTCCCACCACGACGATTTAGAGAAAGAGTGGGAAGAAAATATTTTGACGGAAGCGGGCGCGCCCTTAGACTTTACCTTGGAGACGGAAACTTCTCTGCCTAAAATTAAAGCAATGGTGCAGAATTCCCTATATCGCGGGCGGTGGGTAGCAATGCTGATTTCTATGCACATGAGCTATCTGAATGAAGGAAAGCGGGGAGAGTCGAAGGAACTCGACGATTTTTTGGACGAACAACTCGAAAATCAAAAAAAGTGGCGCCAGGAGTTGAACATTTCTAAGGAAGAGGCAGAATCAGCTTATACTTTTTTCCAGTGGTGCGATCGGCTATCATTAATTCTTTGCAGCCGCGAGTTACCCGCCGGAGAACGAGCTTTAGAAATTAGCGTCGGCCCAGACGGCAAGCGCTACAATATCGTGCAAGATAGCAACGAACTCGTGACTGTAACTCCTTGGCCTTTTGAAGACGCTAAATTTACTGTGAATGTCGAAGCGTGCCATTTGGATAAAGTTAAGTTCGACAGCAACAAGGAAATCAAGGAAGCGCTGCACAAAGCTCCGCGCGAAGTCTTAGAGTGGACTTTTGTCAAGTCTTAATTAAACCTCTAGCACAAATACTGCACCGTTCTAGGTTCGTAGTGAGGACTTCAGTCCTCAGAATTTTATAAGGACTGAAGTCCTCACTACAAACCAATTTGATTGTAGTCGTTCGACAGGACATAATATTACCAATTCCCCATTCCCCATTCCCCATTCCCCATTACCTATTACCAACTATGAAACGTTCAGCTTGCCTAATTTTTAATCCCGTCGCCGGCAACAGCGACCCCGACCAAGACTTAGCTAGAATTCAGGAACTTTTAGAGCCTTTTATTGACTTGGACATTCGGCTGACAACGCGAGAAATAGACGCCGATCAACTCGCCAGCGAAGCAGTTGCTAGGGGAGTTGAGGCAATTATTGCTTCCGGGGGCGACGGCACCTTATCAGCGGTAGCCGGGGCGATTGTTAGCACAAATATTCCTTTAGGAATTATTTCGCGGGGAACTGCAAATGCTTTTGCTAATGCTTTAGACATTCCCAATACAATTGACACAGCCTGCGAAACTATTTTGGGAGGGTTGACGCGGGTGGTGGATGCGGCGATTTGCAACGGTAAAATGCCGATGGTTTTGTTAGCGGGAGTGGGTTTTGAGGCGGAAACTGTCGAACTTGCCGATCGCGAAATGAAGAATCGCTGGGGAATGCTGGCTTACATTTTTTCGGGAATTAAACAGTTAAACAATTTAGAAAGGTTTGAAGCGGAAATCGAAACCGAAGATAAAATTATCAGCGTTACTGCTGTGGCGGTGACGGTGGCGAATGCAGCGCCGCCTACTTCCATTTTAGCTCAAGGCCCTGCCGGGATTATTTTTGATGACGGCTTGCTGGACGTGACGCTGGTTGCGCCTCAAAATAAAGCAGGGGCGATCGCAGCTTCTTATCACCTATTGCAAACGGCTTTGACCGGCAATGCTACGGATCGCGACGACATCGGTTATTTGCGCGCCAAAAAAGTAACAATTAGTGCCGATCCTCCTCAAAAAGTGGTTGTAGACGGAGAAATTTGCGGCATGACTCCGCTTTCTATCGAGTGCGTTCCGGGAGGTTTAACTATTTTTGTACCGCGAGTTGAAGAGCCGCCACTCATAGAAAAACTCACCGGTTTAGCGGACATCGAAATTACATTGAAGTAATCCATTCCGGCGAATACAATTCGTTTCTACATCAATCCATTGCGGCGGTTAGAAACCGCGTCTACACAAACAAAGTCCCAGCAGAGGGGGACTGGGAGGGAGACCGCAGGGGCGGTCTTTTGTTTTTATGCGTCTAAGATTTGGCGAATGCGGCGCTCCAAAAGTTCGAGGTCGAGTCCACCTTCATCGCGGCTGATGCGGCGCACGGTGACGTTGACATTGCTCAAATCTGCCAGCAAATCTTGCAGGATTTCTTGTTGTTGGCGGGCTTGAGTAATTTCGCGCGGTTCTTGCACCAAATCGCGGACGATCGTATCTTCAGCGCGGGAAGCAACGATCGGGTCTAGTTCGCCGTCTATATGCACGAAAGTACGCCGTCCTGGGCCGCGTTCTGCTTCGATTGGGATTACTGCTGTCACTTTGTCCGATCGTACATATTTGCCAAATCCTAGGTGAACTAAGACGGAAGATTGTATTTTCATAGATAGCAAGATTTATTTGTTAGTTATCTATATTTTAACTTTTGCGCTATGAGATAACAACTAATATTAGAGATAATTTTACTACAATATATCTCGGTTATTCCTCTATTTTAGAGTTGTCAAATTTGGGCAAAAATGCTAATATTTTTGATGCTGGAACTTACGCAGAGAACCCAAAAACCGGGTTTTTTACGAAGAGACGCGTTCTAGCCACCAGATTCGGTAAAAATCCGGTTTCTTCGATCGGAGTGCGTAAATCCTGTTAACATAAAATTCAAGCAGTTGGCGATCGCCCGCAGCGCATTTCAGGGACACAGCCTACCGATTTGAGATTTGAGCATTACGACCACCGATAAACCGGAAGACCTAAATGATCCCAATTAGTCTCGACTTAGTTATCAGCCTCCTGACGGCAATTCCCTTCGGCACCATCAAAGACAAGTTTCAGCGCAACGAAACAGTTATCAAATTATTAAAAAGATTTAACCTTGACCCCGATGCTCCGCCGGCAGATTTTAGCGGAGTTTATGTTTATACTTTAGTAGAGTACGGCGCTGGCAAACCCAAGCAGATTTTAGAACTGTTTCGCCAAAAAGAGATTGAATCAGCATTTCGCAAAGCCTTTGAGTCCGATAGCCCAGCCATTTTAATTAAAGCAGGCGATGACTTTCTCAACGAAAGTGCTTTGGGCCAGGAACTCCGAGATTTAGGCATTGACCCCAGACGGGAATTTATGGCTTTTGCGGCCGTGTTTATGGAAGTCGCAAAGCGGACGCGGACACTGGGTGATGTGATGGTGGGAAATGCGATCGCCTCTTTGCAAAAACGCCTATCTATGGTAATGGATCGCATCGAACGTCTCCCCACGTTGGAAGGAATTCGCACCGAATTTGCGCGGTTGGAAACCGAAGATTATCCCGCACTTCCCGCAGCAGCATCAACGAATATTCAAAAGTCTCAAGCTTTTATTTTATCACAACAAGTTCGCGGTTGGTTTGAAACCTTAAATTATAAGTTTGAAACCCATCAAATCTCGGAGGATAACTATTTTGAATGGATTATCAATGTTCCCGTCAGACGCAATCGGTACGATCGCATTTTAGTGCGCGGAATTGCCGGAGAAGCCGGACTCAGGGATATCTCAGCCTTGCGCGAATCGGTGAAAAAACAGCGCACCGATGAAGGCTGGTTAGTCACCGCCCGCCGCATCAGTCACGCCGCGCGGGATGAGGTAAAAAAAGATGAAAATCGCGATCTAGCTTGCTATACTTTCGATGAATTGCTCGACCAAGATGCCGATTTTTCCGCTTATCTCAACTGGCTGGAAACTGAAATTACCAGCCGGGGAATTGATACCAAATATGTGCCGCTAGCTTGTACAAAAGAAGAAATTGACCCCGATACTCAGCGCAAAATAGGAGTGAGTCATTATGACGGGCGAGATGGCTGGATTGAAGGTTATATCGATTTGTGGTTAGATGACCCCGCCAAAGAACATATTTCAGTTTTAGGAGAATTTGGCACGGGGAAAACTTGGTTTGCGATGCACTATGCTTGGATGGCGCTACAACGCTACAAAGAAGCTCAAAAGCGCGGCTTGGAACGTCCGCGTTTGCCGTTAGTAATTCCCCTGAGAGATTATGCCAAAGCAGTTAGTGTCGAGTCGCTATTTTCCGAGTTTTTCTTTCGCAAGCACGAGATACCTTTGGCGGGTTATTCGGCTTTTGAACAACTGAATCGGATGGGTAAGTTTCTGTTGATTTTCGATGGTTTTGATGAAATGGCCGCTAAGTGCGATCGGCAAGAAACCATCAACAACTTCTGGGAACTAGCCAAAGCCGTGGTTCCCGGCGCAAAAGTCATCCTCACTTGTCGCACCGAACATTTTCCAGAAGCCAAGGAAGGACGAGCATTGTTAAATGCGGAACTGCAAGCATCAACAACTATTTTAACAGGCGAAACTCCCCAATTTGAAGTCTTAGAATTAGAGAAATTTAACGACGAGCAAATTGGGCAAGCGCTGTCATTTCAAACAGAAGCCGCAACAGTGGAAAAAGTGATGGGAAACCCGCAGTTATTGGATTTAGCGCGTCGCCCGGTGATGACCGAGTTAATTTTGGAAGCATTGCCGGATATTGAAGCAGGAAAACCAGTAGATATGTCGCGGATATATCTGTATGCGGTGCGGCGGAAGATAGAGAGAGATATCAAAGCTGAACGGACTTTTACTTCGTTAGCAGATAAGCTTTACTTTTTGTGCGAGTTATCGTGGGAAATGCTGTCTACCGACCAAATGAGCCTGAATTATCGCGGTTTTCCCGATCGCATCCGCAGCTTGTTTGGTGCGATCGTTCAAGAGGAAAAAGACTTAGACCACTGGCATTATGACATGATGGGTCAAACGATGCTAATCCGCAATGCCGATGGCGATTATACTCCGGCGCACCGTTCGTTATTAGAGTTTTTTGTCGCTTATAAATTTGCAGCGGAATTGGGAGTTTTGGCGGCAGATTTTACCGAATTAGTTGCGCCGGAACAGTCTTGTTTAGATCGTAATGCAGCGCCTCAAGAATATACTTGGTCTAATTATTGTCGGCTTCAGGCCCAGAAGAGAAATAATGGTGAACTTATCGCAGCTTTGCAGGGATTTGCTGCTGAAGATTTAGGGCAACTCCGTCAGAGTTTCGGACAAGCGCGACTGACGAAAGCAGTGATGGATTTGTTGTTACCGATGCTAGTAGGGGCGGTGCCCCCGTGCCCGCCCGACCAAGGTTTAGGGGCAACCACGGGGGGATTGCCCCTACTCGAAATTATAGAAGCAACGCGAGGTAAAACTGAAACCGAAGTAGGCTACGTGGGAGGGAATGCGGCGACGTTGTTGGTGAAAAAGGACAATGCTGCTTTAGAAGGAAAAGACCTTTCTCATACCATCATTAAAGGTGCCGATTTTACAAAGGCTAGCCTGCGATGTGTCAATTTTGCTGAAGCAAATTTAGCAGAGTCTGTTTTTGCTAAAGCCTTTCGTACGGTTAATTCTGTCTCATTTAGTCCAGATGGCAAACAATTTGCTACAGGTGGTAGTGATGGTGTTGTTCGTTTGTGGGATGCAGTCAGTGCCAAAGAACTTTTAACTTGTCGGGTACGGAAAAATTCAGTGCATTCAGTTGCTTTCAGTTCTGATGGTGAAAGGCTTGCTAGTGATAGTGTTGACAATAGTATCAAGCTTTGGGATAGTCATACAGGAGAATGTTTGCGGACTTTCACCGGACATGAAAATTCAGTGCGTTCAGTTGCTTTTAGTCCCGATGGTGAATGGCTTGCCAGTGGGAGTTATGACAAGACTATCAAGCTTTGGAATAGCCATACAGGAGAGTGTTTGCGGACTTTAAAAGCACATAAAAATTCTATAAGCTCAGTTACCTTTAGTCCCGACGGTGAATGGCTTGCCAGTGGCAGTTTTGACAATAGTATCAAGCTTTGGGATAAGCATACTGGAGAATGTTTGCGGACTTTCACCGGACATGAAAATTCGCTTCTTTCAGTGGCTTTCAGTCCCGACGGTGAATGGCTTTCCAGTGGCGGTTATGACAAAACTATCAAGCTTTGGGGCAGCCATACAGGAGAGTGTTTGCGGACTTTCACCGGACATGAAAATTCAGTGAGTTCAGTTACCTTTAGCCCTGACGGTGAATGGCTTTCCAGTGGCAGTTTTGACAATACTATCAAGCTTTGGGATAGGCATACCGGAGAGTGTTTGCGGACTTTGACCGGATATGAAAATGCGGTTTTTTCAGTCGCCTTCAGTCCCGACGGTGACTGGTTTGCCAGTGGTAGTAGTGACAATACTATCAAGCTTTGGGATAGGCATACCGGAAAGTGTATAAAGACTTTCAAAGGACATAAAAAGAGAGTGAGCTCAGTCGCATTCAGTCCCAATGGTCAATGGCTTGTCAGTGGCGCTTGGGACAACACAGTTAAACTTTGGAATATCCATACTGGAGAATGTATTAAGACTTTCACAGGACATAAAAGTTGGATTTATTCAGTCGCCTTTAGTCCTGACGGTAAATGGCTAGTTAGTGGTAGTTATGACAATACTATTAAACTCTGGGATAACCATACCGGAGAGTGTTTTCTGACTCTCACCGATCGTGAAAATTCAGTGCGTTCAGTTGCTTTCAGTCCCGGTGGTGAATGGCTAGTCAGTGGCAGTAGTGACAATACTATCAAGCTTTGGAACAGTCATACTGGAGAGTGTTTGCGAACTTTTACCGGACACAATAATTGGGTGAATTCAGTCACTTTTAGTTTTAATGGTAAATGGATTGCAAGTGGCAGTGATGACTATACTATCAAACTTTGGGATAGCGATACCGGAGAGTGTTTGCGGACTTTCACCGGACATGATAATTCGGTTTATTCAATCGCATTCAGTCCCGACAATCAACAGTTTGCAAGTGGCAGTGATGACAACATTATTAAGCTTTGGGATAGCAATACTGGAGAGTGTTTACGGACTTTAAGCGGACATGAAAACGCCGTTCTTTCAGTCGCCTTCAGTCCCGACGGTAAATGGCTTGCCAGTGGTAGTAGTGACAACACAATTAAACTCTGGGATGTCAATACAGGAGAGTGCATCAAGACTCTCACAGATGGACTTTATGAGGAGATGAATATTACGGGTGTTACGGGTTTAACGGAAGTTGAAAAATTCACGCTCAAAGCTTTAGGCGCTGTAGAAAATTAATCATCGCAAAGGAGAAACTATGCAGTCAGCAATACGGATTACCACCAAAGTTCTTGCAGGAGATAAACTTGAAATTCAAGTGCCGCCTGGTTCTGTGGGTGAAGAGGTTGAAGTGTTTGTGATTATACCAGAACATCTTCCGATCGCCAAAGAAAATGCTTGGAAAACTTTTTTTGATAGTTTAAATATGTTCTCGGAGGACTTTATGCTAGTCAGTAATCAGTTATCTGTGGAGACGAGAGACAGTTTAGAATGAAATTTTTGCTAGATTAGGACTTATATCAATTCCGGTTACACTCCTTATGATATAGAGGAGACACCAGTGCCGTGTCCCTACCCAAAACAACATTGTAGGGACACGGCACTGCCGTCTCCTCATTTTGGCTGCTAATAATTCCGATGCAATCGGAAACGATATAATATCTCAGATATAATTAACTGTAGAAAGTTATTGAGTGATATCGAAATATTCTTATCGAAAACATGAAATCAGAAAAAACACTCAATACTCTAGACAAGACTGAAACGCCGATTTTAGGCGACGAAACGCTAATTCACCACTCGGTATACGTTAAGAAATTGCGTCCGCTGCTGCCATCAGATGCCTTTGAACCCGATTCCAGCAAATTAACGATACTGCTAATTAATGTGGGCATTTTATTGCTCGGATGGGGAATTGCGGCTAATCTTGATCGCTGGTCTGTGTATTTTTTATGGCTTTACTTACCTTTAGCCGTCATCATGGGCAATAGTATCATAGTTTTGCTATTTAGCTCCCACGATTTGATGCACGGTAGCGTTCAGAAAAAGTCGCGCCTGACTTATCCGATCGCCTTTTTGGGGCTGAGTATGCTGTTTATGCCACCTACTCAGTGGAAAAATCTGCACAACCTCGTACATCACAATAATACAAATTCTGTCGCAGATCCCGATCGCAATTACCTGTATCAGCAGCCCGATACCTGGGGAAAATGGATTCAAAATCTGTTCGTACCGTCAGTTGAAGTCAATCCGCTATGGTTCATTGTAGGCATGGCTGGATCGTGGTTTGTGCATAATTTCCGCAACGTGTCCTCGGTGTTGTTATTCAACGATAAATCGGTTGATTACGTGCCGGCTGCTTTTACAGTTAGTGCTAAAGATAGAAGGACGATCGCCTTTGAATGTCTGGGAATACTCGGAATCCATCTCAGCATCTTGTTCTACCTAGAATTTAACCCGATAAAAGTTGCTCTCGCCTACGTTTTGCCGATCGCCATTGGTCATGCGGGCGCAATGTTCTACATCTTCACCAATCACATGGGCTGTCGGATGACCGAGATTAACGACCCGCTGATCAACAGTATGTCGCTGCGGGTTCCGAAAATATTTGATGTGTTGCACTTGAATTTTTCATACCACACAGAACATCATATTTTCCCCAGCATCAATTCAGACTATTATCCGATGGTGCAAGAGTTGTTAAAAGTTCACTATCCCGATCGCCTGAATTTAATCGATGCTGGAGAAGCTTGGAAGTTGCTGATGAGAACACCACGGCATTACAAGGATGAAGTCACCTTCACGGATTCCTCTGGAATAATGTCTGTAAATTGCTCGATTGTTGAATAATTCAAAAGCTGAGAAGGCCCATTGAATCTCACATATTGCAGCATGGTTAAGAACAGGCAAGATGCCTGTTCCACAAAAAATGAATTTTCTTCTTGTGGGGTGTCTCGCCCGCCCAAGAAATAAACTGCTAGACGCTGATACTATTGAGTACCAAAGAAGGCTTCATAGCAAAGTAAGGAATTACCCGTTTCTGATTATTCGCATCAATCCTTTGTTCCGCCATATTCAAGTTTTGTTGGAACTGTCTGACTAAAAGGTCGATCGGCGTTCCCGCAAAAACTTCATCAAAACTCATCTGGTAGAGTTCCCGGAAAGATTTATCATAATAGCCGAAACGATCGTATCGATAAGCCGACAAAATAAACAGAATTTGCAGTTGATCTGCCGATCGCTTGTACGGAGGTAGCAACTGTAGCACGTCCTTTTCTGTCATCACCTCTGGAGTATCTGAATTGGTAATTCCAGGAATATCCCGGTAGGCGGCCAAGGGCATATTGGCAGCAAAACTCATATATTCATGCTGGGTAAAATTGACTGCTGAATGCTGCGGGCCACAGGTGAAAATTACAGTGGTGACAATTTCAATTAATTGTTGAACTGTGTCGATCCGCTGTGGCATTCCTTTGACTTTACCGCCTGTCTCAGAGTTTAATTCTTGAGTCCAACTTTGTAATTCCACATCTTGGACGATCGCCCCATCCGTCGGATAAAAGTATTTGAGATAGCCCGATGCAAAAGTTTCGATCGCATTCCACAGCAGCAATCCATCATCTCGGTAAGGATAATGAGGCAGTTGATTTGTGTCATCCATTCCCCGATTTTTTAGTTCAGTTGGGAAGGCAAATTGATCGAGACTCCAGGTAGTGCAAGCTTCTCTGCCTATTTCTACTGTCTCTGCCAAAGTTCCTGCTAGCAACTCATCGACGGGCCCTCCAGGCCCGATCAAGCGAGTGCGTGCGAGCTCATTATTGGTCAACATAAAGCGAAAGTGCGGTTTCAACAGTAGGCTAAGCGGATGATTTTTAGCCAATTGTCGGGCGGTGACGATCGCAATTGGTTCCATTACCAGATGAGTTCGACCTAAATGCGAGCTCATTTCATGGTGATTGGCATCTGCGACTTGTACGCAGAGTTTGGCAAATAGCCAATCGAGAGGCGGATCGAAGGGCGTATAGAGATGGCTACCAGGCTTCGGATCTAGTTGAATGGCGATCGGTGTTATTTCACCCCGATCGCGAATTCCTGTCCACCGCCAAGCGAAAAAAGCCCGTGGTTTCGGCAAGTATTTTCTGCCTTTTTCATAAGTACCACCTGCAACTTTCGCAGGCGCGCGATAGTGCTCGTCAGTACCTGTATAATCGGCAATATAAATGTTTTTTTCCTGCAACTCTTTGTGCAGATCGAACAGTGGCTGTAAACTCGAAAGTTTTGCGAGTGTGTCTGCCCGAGGATCGCTCGCATCTAACAGGCGAATTACCATCGGATTTGCCCCAGATAGGCGCTGTTCGCCAAAAGAGCGATCGGTTTGATAAATCTTAGCAACTTCAGGTAGCGGCAGCACAGTAAAGAAGTCTTCATAGTCTTGGAGATTGTCGAGAGGATCGAGAAAAGCTCTCGCATCCGCTGCCAACATATTTCCGGGAAGTTCTGATGTTGCTAATATCCGTTCTGCCAGATACTTATTTGAAAATGTCTCGACTGCTGGCACATCTTTCAATAATGCCAAAGGTGATAAAGCGTTATAGTCAAACTGATAAGCTTTTTGTTGGCAGTTCAAGTAATCGCTTCGCTGTTTTTGATTCTGGTCATCTTGAGGAAGGGAAGGTTTCATATTGTTTGCTCGGTATTGAAAATTAGTCCTTTTTTGTAGTAAACTTTGATTTAATATCGCTACAAATAAAGGATGAAGTTTAAAAAGTGTTTGCCCCCAGAATAGGGCTTGATATCTGATTGTTCGGCGTTCACGATCAGATTCAGGACATTTTTAAATTTATAAATATTTCCTAAAAAGAATGCAATACTTCTTGCTTCGGTGAATTCCTATAGAACTGTTTTATTATTAGGATCGTTAAAGTTTTGTATGGGGTTTTATTCGTGTCTGCTCTTCCCAACAGTCAGGGCAGCCACAATGGATTTACCCGTGGCAGAACCACAAGATATGTATTCCCAGGCTCTGCCTGGGTCGATCGGGGCAGCCACAATGGATTTACTGGGTACATCTCATTTTTGCAAATATATTCGTAGGGGCGAATTGCTGGGC
>ENA-OFCE01001658-OFCE01001658.1-metagenomes-genome-assembly--contig:-NODE-1658-length-10870-cov-5.383819_pt1 | contig 10870 bp, 11 predicted proteins | sample MGYA00153388_OFCE01 | MGnify analysis MGYA00153388
CGTTGGCTGGGCGGGGCTTCTGTATACCCTCCGCCTCGATCAGCAGCACGTTGTAATGGGGAAAGGGCGGCGGCTCGTTGGGGTTGACCTTTTCCCCTTTGGGTGGGGCGATCAGGTGCGTGTTCTGGGTGGCGTAACCCGTCCCTTCGGCGTAGCGGTAACTCACGTAGGGATATTGGTAATTACGGTAGAAGTTGCTGACCGCGAACCGGTACTCGGCGGGGTTGCTGCGGACGTGCTGAAGTAGTTCGTACCGGGCGCGGGCGGTTTCCTGATCGGGGTGGGTTTTCAGGTAATCCGTCAACTCGTTGACCTGGTTGGTCAGGGTCATGGTGATTAAGGCGGGGTCGGGCTGCTTATCGACCTGGTATTTGTGTTTGATAAAGAATTTAAGGCTGATAGCGGGCCGATCCAGGTTCACGAGCTTGATCTCCCTGCAATCGAAGTTATCACGGCTCCACGGGGCTAAGGCGGGGCTTGTACGGCTATCCAGAAAGACAACGGGGGCCGGTGGGTGTTCGTTGAGGTTGTGAACGTCGGGCGTTAGCGTCAGGGCGGGCAGGGATTGAATTAACTCGTGCAGCTCGTTACGGCGGCGGCGGTATTCCTGGACGGGGTAGGTCATGCGCTTCTTCATGGGGTAAAGATAAAGGGGTGCGCTATATTTACCTAAAATGTAAATATAGATAGAGCAAGGGCTTTTTTTCAAACACGCGGTCTTCTTTGTTTTTTGTTTTTCCCACCCAGCAGCACCCGGTACGGCCTACCTCTTTTCACCTTATCCACACTTTTTAAAAGACGCGCGGCATCAAAACTATCATAGTAGGAAATTTCCTATTATAGTTAAATACTATATATAGAGTGAAAACGAATAAAAGGAGTTTTACCCCCGTTTTTTGAGGTGAATAAAAGGAGTTTTACCCCCGTTTTTTGAGGATTAAAAGGAGTTTTACCCCCGTTTTTTGGGTGTTGTATAATGTAGCTCCTTTTATTAAATTTGTATTCCATTTAAGAGCATGGCAGACGGTATGGAAGGAGAAGACAAACGGAGTACTCAGTTAGTTCTACCACTCGGATTAACTTACGAACCAAAGCATAGGGACTTGGTTAAACAGCACTGGCACGTAACTTTTGCCCGTCAGGGTCGTATGAGTGTTACGGCTAAACGCATCATGGCCCGCGTCATTGACCAGGTACGGGACGATGATTTCAAGTTACGGCCCTTCTATCAGTTCCGTATCGTGGACATCATCACAGATGCCGGAGTAACAAAAGAAACAGCAACCAAAGAAATACAGGGGGCATTACGCGAACTGACGGCGGCAACTTGGGAGTTTGAGAGCTTGGACAAGTCAGAATGGTATATCCGACATTTGTTAGACACAACGATATATGAGAGGCCGGTAGGTTACAAAAATGGCGTTATCACAATCTTGCTTAACCCGGCATTAGAACCATACTTTGTTCAGATAGCCCACTACTCGACCTATCAGCTTAACAATTACATGGGGCTGAAGAGCTGGTACTCGATGCGCTTCTTTGAAATTCTGTCAGCCTTTCGAGATACGGGCGTATGGTGTCCGACAGTCGAACAATACCGGCAACTTATGGACTGTTCCGAGGAGAAGGACAAGCGCGGCAAGGTGAAAAAGAATAAAGAGGGAAACCCGAAAATGAAATATCCTCTTACCAAAGACCTGATTAAATATACTATTGCCGAACCGTCAGAGGAGTTGGCCGGCACGAACTTAGCGTTTGATTATCAGCCAGTTTACGAGACTGACCGGCTGACGCGGGGCCGCAAAAAAATAACTGGCTTCAAATTCACGCTAAAACGTAAGCAGGATGGTAAGATACCGGAGTACTGGCTACAAAATACGGTTGTCTCTCAGGTGGTGGCGGGCCTGCGGGCCTGGAAGGTGACAGATAAAAATATTGCTCTTTACTTGGAAGATATAGGTACCAAAGCAGCTATTAAGCTAGTGTATGACTGGCAGTTAAAGGAGAACACCGATGACCGAATAAACGACCGGGTGAAGTACTGTAACGCCGTGTTTGTCAGAATGGGTAAGGCCGCTCAGGAACGACTAAAACAGGAAGTAGAAGCGGCATTAGGTCAATAGGGTGGGTTATTCAGAGCAATTTCACGAATACAAAACGACCAAGAAGCCGATGGAAACAAAGAAATCAGTAGAGCCGATCCCGCCAATGCGCCGGGGGGCAAATTCTTATAAACCCGAAGATATTAGGCGTTGGGGGGTACAACGGTTTATGGATGAAGTAGCCCCTAAAGAACCATTGGAAATCCCTGATTTGGGCTTTTCTGCGGACGAAAATCAACGCATGGATGAACTATTGAAACAGGAACACGAAACGGCGGCTAATGGTCTTTGATACAAATCTAATCATTGGCCACGTTCGCCGATTGGAGCGGCTACCGGCTCAGGCCGTTATTCCGATGGTAGTTGCTGGCGAGTTGGAAGCCTTCGCCCTGAAAGCTGATTGGGGCTATCAGAAAGTAACGTTTCTACAAACCATCTTGGATTATTACGTGAAAGGAGCGTAAAGCCCCCGGTCTTCAGCCGGGGGATGTAAGCGACCGGCGCAAGCCGAACTACGCGCCCTGCCGGTCTTTGGATATTAACATCCGAACGTAAGCCGCAAATGATAGGCCAAGCGACTTGGCTTTTGTTTGGGCTTGTTCATATAGCTCCTCCGACATACGTACCTGATAAGGCGGCTTGACTTTCTTTTCCATGTACAAAGAAACAAAACATACAGAACACATACAAGCAATGTATATCGTCTGTATATTTGCATAATGAGTCAAGTTAAGACATATAAATACAAACTTAACCCTACACCGGGCCAGAAACAGGCATTGGGTCAGTGGTTAGGTTCGTGTCGGTATGTGTACAATCTGTCATTATCCTACAAAAAGACGCTGTGGGATCATAGCAAGGTCAGTATTGGCAAGAACGAGTTGCAGAAAGAACTATCGGTCATTGCCAAAGAAACAAGCTGGATAGCCCCCGTTCATTCTCAGGTGTTGCAGGAGGTTACCGACCGGGTATTCAATGCCTACGAAGGATTCTTCAAGCAAGGCAAAGGGTTCCCCAAGTTTGCCCGGAAAGGTCACTACCAATCATTCACCTTCAAGCAGGGTATTAAGATCAACCCTACCCATGTTCAACTGCCTAAGTTTGGTAAGGTCAGGTATCGTAACTCGCAGGACTGTACAGGCATAATCAAACGGGCAACGGTTCGGGAATGTGCTGAGGGGTGGTATGTGTGCCTGTGTGTGGAGACAAGTATTGAACCGCTACCTGTTAACACCAGTAGTATCGGAATAGACGTAGGCATTAAAAGCCTGATGGTCACTTCTGATGGTGAAACGATTGATAATCCCAAACACCTCTACAAAGCGGAGCGTAAACTAAAACGGCTTCAACGGTCGGTATCGCGCAAAAAGAAGGGCAGTGCCAACCGAAAGAAAGCGGTGAAGAAACTGGCTCTGCAACACCAGAAAGTAGCCAACACCCGTAAAGACTTTCAGCATAAGGTGACTACCCGATTGATTAGGGAAAACCAATCTATATCAGTCGAGCAGTTGCAGATTAAAAACATGGTTAAGAATCATAACTTAGCCAAATCAATCAGTGACGCGGGTTGGTATCAGCTAACGCAGATGCTCGCATACAAAGCCGTGTGGTACGGTCGGACCTTCGAGAAGGTTAACGCCCGGCACACCTCACAGGATTGTTCGGTGTGTGACTACCGGAATACTGAACTGACGTTGGCCGTTCGATCGTGGATTTGCCCTACGTGTGGGACAACCCACGACCGGGACGTGAACGCGGCTCAGAATATTAAAAATAGAAGCGTGGGACACACGCAGTTAGCTCGGAAGGTATACGCGCCCGTTGGGGTGGTAGTCCGAGAATCCCCTCGCCTTTAGGCAGGGGAGTGTCAACCACTGGTCGAAGTGTCGCGGTCGCTGACGGGCCTTTATGCTCGGGTGGACGCTTTCAGTCAGGGCAAATTACGATCTAACCCGCTGCCGCCTGGTATGTCGGCCCGCAATATGGGAAAGAATGATTTGTGGATTGCGGCCACTGCATTGTACTTCGATATGGATTTACATACCACAGATGGCGATTTCGACCATTTGCCTATGTTTGGTCTAAGACTCATAAAATACTAACGATCAATAATCTGAAAATCAACAGTTTAATACAAATATTTAGGTTTGTAACTACACCTGTTTTTACACCTAAAAAAGAGTGTAAAAACAGGTGTAAAAGAAGGTGCATTTATGAACCTAAATTATACCTCTTTTTCTCCCTTTCTACCTTCTCTTCAATTGCTTCAATTATCCAGTCTTGAAGGGAAACAGCAAGCTTCGGGCTAATTGGTTTACGTGGCCGTTGAGCGCGTAGCTGGTCAATGGTAGCGAGTTGGCCTGACATAATTTTAATGTTAAAGTTTTTAACCTGCTCCGGCTCTTGCGGCTGAGATTTACCAACAGTGGTACTACCCCTATTTATAATTTCGTCTATTCTCTTTTCCTGCCCCTTCGTCGTTTGTTCGGCAGGAATGACGGGGTACGCCTTCTTAGGTGGTGCTGATACGGCCATAAGGTTATTTTTTGATGCCTGTAACGTGACTGAATAACGCTTCCACTTCTGTAACAGCTTTATCGTCGGTGGGTATCATTTCAAAAACGGATAACCCTTTACTGGCTGCTGTGGCAAAAGATTTGCGATTGATGATCGAGTGGTCTACATAATTCAATTCTTCGTTATCCCGCAAAACCTCGGTTGCCTCGTTGTTGTCGGCTCCACGGGTATCAGCTTTGTTCAGAAAAGAATAAACCTGTAGGGGTGTAGATCGACTTCCCTGAATCTCGCTTAATAAAGCTTGCACCTTAGAAAGTGTCCAAATCTCATAGCTGCGCGGAGCAAAGGGAATCAAGTATACATCAGAGACAAAAAGCGCGGCTCGCTGGCTGGCCGTGTCACGTCCTCCGGTATCAATGACAATGTGATCGTATTTAGGCCGTAACTGCTCAATCTGTCGGCGAACGGTCGGACCGTTAAGCTGCACAAGGGTATACCCTAACTCGCCTTTTTTGGTCTCCTCACGCCAGGCGGTAAAATCACTGGCACTCTCCTGCTCGTCTGCATCGACTAACAAAACGTCTGCTCCTCGTTGAGATAACCATACAGCAAGATTCGTCGATATAGTTGTCTTTCCTGTACCACCCTTAATACCTCCTACGGTGAAAACCATACGTTTACCTACTTTTTTTAAGGTGTGATCTTGAGTGTAATTCCACACCTATTTAAAGGTGTGATCTTGAGTGCAATTCCACACCTATTTAAAGGTGTGATCTTGAGTGTAATTCCACACCTAATTGTAAGTGTGTTTCCTCAGTAGGCTGCTATTAGGCTTGCAGCGGGAATGCCAAGTATAGCATGAAGCTTGCGAATCATCTCCAAACTTAGTTTTCGTTTGCCGCTCAGTATCTCTGACTGTCGGGCGCGAGTTCCCAAGATCTTAGCCAGTTCGCTCTTTTCCTTGCCCAATTGGTCCAGTCTGAACGTAATAGCATCTATTGGACTTGGTAGAGCAATCGGATAGTGCTTGTCTTCGTAGTGTTCAATGAACAATGAAAGAGCCTCCAATTCGTCTAATTCTGGTGAGCCATCAGCCAGATTCATTTGCATAAGATTGAATACACGCTCTAAAGCGTCCTCATACTCCCGCTCGTTCTTAATTACTTTTAACATAGCTGATTGTCTTTACATCTATTTTAGAATACTCAGCATGCGTGCCGATCCAAACGACATACATCTGACTTAGCCTGAACTCGATATCAGCAACGAGTCGATACGAGTTTCCTCTTATGTTGAAGACGAACCGCTTACCGGTTATAACGTCAGCACTCGGATAGGCTTCAATAACGTCGCTGGGCTTCTCCCAATTTGCTGCTTTTACTTCCTCAGCAAAGGCCTCTAAACTTCCTTTAGCTGTGGCATGAACCGTGTAGAAATTGACAATAGTTTTCTTGGCGACCAATCTCATAGAAGGAATAGTTCATAGGCAAGCCTGGTTATAGCGCAGGCTTATTCACAAAGGCCTTTGTGAATAAGCTCCCAAAATGGGAACAGTTGCGATAGTAGAAAGTTCAAGAATGATCTAAATCAGGCGTTTTAGAACTGCATATACGTTTGGAATATGCCACTTGCTATCTACCCTGTAGGTTGGTATCTGCTGCCGGTTCAGCTCGTCTCGGATCGCCCTAACAGTTTTGAAGCCCGCTGCCTGAATGCTTTCAATGGTCGGGCGTAAACTCTCAGCAAAGGAAACCGCAGCGGTCGCGTTCTCCTGGCTTAATACCTCTTTACCGTACTTCCCTAACTGTACCCCACGTCGTTTAGCTGCCTCTAACGCGTCCTTCGTCCGAGTGCTGATCTGTTCTCTTTCGTGCTCGGCAAAGGCAGCCAATAAATGAACCATGAGCTTATTAGCATGAGGATTATCAACCGCCTTGAAATCAACCCGGCTTTCCATTAGGTTAGAAATAAAGGCAACGTTCCGCCCTAACCGGTCAAGCTTGGCAATAATCAGGGTAGCCTTTTCTTTACGGCACTGAGCGAGGGCAAGTAGTAGCTGGGGCCGTTGGTTCTTCTTACCGCTCTCAATCTCAGTGAAGGTAGAAATAACGCTGTAGCCTTCATGCTCGGCAAACTGGCTCACGACATTTGCTTGAGCTTCCAAGCCTAAACCGCTCTTACCCTGGCGGTCTGTGGATACTCGGTGATAAGCAACAGCTTTTCTCATAGTAGATAGGGTAGTTGCCAACATTTCGGGGAAATGTTTCATCAAATAGGGATAACTCTTTAAATTTCAGCGAATTATGTCTTATCCGTGAATTCTACGCTGAGCAACTTTTCTAAATCAATGGTTAGGGCATCTTTTAGGACGTCTTCGCCAAAATCATATTCGCCGTGCAGATTGATATGTTCCCAGGCAAAGGCTGCTGAAAAGGAAATCGTGTTGATCAACTGCTTTCGCTCACTAGGGGTGGCATCGAGTAGTCGTTTGGTTAAGAGGATATAATTGAAGCAGCTTATATTGTTGATAATAAGCTGCTTACTTAAGGTCATAATCATTAGTTCCTCTTTGGTGCAAAATTGAATTGCCCCTTCATCTCCCATGTCGAGCACTTTGGCTAACTTCTGAATACTCTCCAGTTGCGTAGTTTGCTGATGGGTCCGACGACGGAGCTGGCCATCATCCATGTAGTTGAGCAAAAAAATCGTGCGTACCACTTTCCCTAGCTCCACTAAGGCTTGATAGAGCGGGTGTTGATGAGCGTATGAATTGAGTCGTTTCAGTAAGGTCGAAGGCAGAGCGTACTGGAGTTTGAGACTGACTACCAGGCGTTTAATATTGTCCCATTGCTGATCAATCAGGGCCGTATTGATATTTTTATCGGCCCGGATCGTGTAATCGAGTTGTTGTAAAATCGGCATATCGGTAATACCATGCAGTTTACATTTATGAAACCCTTCGATACGCGGCTGAAAATCAATGCCCAATAAGAAGCCTAACGCAAAGTTGATCAATGTCACTCCGTGGGTATCCGTGCTATGAACCTGTTGTTGGGGCAGACTGGTAATGCGTTGATGATGCAGTAAGCCATCAAAGACATACCAGGCCTCCCGATCACCGGCCGAAAAGGTGGTCGTATAAAAAAGCGGGTAATTTTCGGCGATAAAGCTGTAAATGGTGATGCCTTTATCTTTGCCGAAGTATTTGGCCGAATAGGTGGCGTGGATCGAGTCCATGGCCATGGTATATTTCTGACCGTCTGAGGCCGAGCGCATTACTAACTCATCTTCCTTAAACAGATTGGCAATCGGCATCCGGTGCATAAAATCAACCAGTCGATCATTGGCCTGGCGTAGGTTGTCGGGCGAGAAATACCAGCGGGCTACTCGGTCAAGGGCACCTTGGGAGACATTTTTAGACCGTTGCGCCATCCGGCTCATCCCTAGATTACAGCCCCATCCGATCATAGCGGCAAAGTTCACGATGTCAGGCATGACTTGCTGGTGGTGATGGTCCTGTCGGTGATGGAGATCCTGGGTATACCCCGTGTAGCGATTAACCGTATGGAATACCTCGAAAATGGGGAACGTTCGATCGGTTGGATACAAGTCCTGAAGTGCTTGCGGGATAACTTTAGTCGGTGTCACGAACCGTAACCGGCCATCCGCTCGCTTGCGTACCAGCAGATTTTCGCCTGCATTGATATGGCTAAAGGTCTGGGTAAACTGATCCGTTAAGCGATCTGTCAGTGTTTGTTGAACCGTTGGCCAGTGGGTCAGGTGGCGCAGGGCAGCCCGTTCTAAAAGGGTTTGCTTCCCCATCTCCCATTCGGCTTCCGGCACTAAATGATCATCGAAGGATCGATGCTGATGTGAGGTGCGGACGGTGATTCGGCCGGATTTGAGCGCCCGTATCAAATAGTCAGCCAGCCATACTTTATAGAGGGGCCCATCAAAATGCCCCTCGTTCTCAACGATCTTTTTTTCGGCTGGTGTCAGAAAATCAGTCGGAGCCGTTGGTGTGATTACGCCATGCTTGTTCTGGTAGGCTACCAAGGCCAGCCATAGGGTATCGGTTTTAATCGAAGTGGTAAACTCAATATGGCGCATGATATCAGCAACACGGGTCATTAGAACCCGTGCATGCTCCCGCATAGCTTGATGCAGAAAGGAGTTAGCCAGTGTTTTTCGGGTTTGTTGGTGGAGTTTTTTAACCGAAGGCACCAGCTGCAAAAAGGCGGCGATCGAAGGATCATTCAGCTGTTTGATGAGCTGGTCAAACTTTTCTTCCTGGGTTTTATCAAACGAAAAGGCCGTCATCATCAACTTACTGATCTGCTCGGCCTGGGTTAGATAACTTTCTAAAATAGTATCCATCGTCGGCAGGTTTTCGCCATAGGAAGCGACCATCAGTTTATCCCGCTGAGCCTGAATTTGATGAAGCACCTGACCAACCGTATTCTTGAAGGTAAATAGCAGAATGTCAGATAGATGAAAGTATTGGTATTGAATGAAACAGAGGGCTAAAAGTTGGCTGTTTTGATGTCGTTTGATCTGGAAGATCTCCGCCCGTAACACGTATTGGGCATAGTGATCAACCAACTCATCGGACATCATCAATACACTCAGCACGGGCTTAAGCGTCTGATAAAGCGTTTTCAACTGCTTGAATCGGGCCATATTTTCCCGGATATCGGCCAGTTTCATCACCTCGGATGCCCGCCGTAAGGTGGACAGCCGATAGGTCTCCCGACGGGAATCATCCCGTTCTAATTTATCAAATAGCGAGTCGATCAGGACCACTTGCCCGGAAGTCAATTCTCGTCTGAGGAGCGTGAATAAATTCAGCTCAAACTCATTAAACGCCCCCGTAATCAGGACGGCCAGCGTGTAATAAGTAGGCACTTCAATTCGGTGGGTGCGGATAAATTCGCAAAGTGAGCCAAAAACAGCCGACGGACTTACTTGCCGGGTCACCAGATGACGGGCTTCCTGAAAGGCCATCTCTTTAGCGAAGCCCTGAAAAGCCGCTACGCCTAACTCGGCGCGAATGAGTTGTCGATGCCGCCCTACCGTAGCCCGATCATAGGTTTGTACTTGCTCAAACGAGACAGCAACTTTTAGCAGTTTACTGACAAATTGGACATCGCTGGCTGCAAACCGGGATGCTTTGAAAAAGCGGCCACTGGCCCTGAAATAGCCCCACTGCAAGAGAAAGCCAACCCGGTTTGTGTCCGATTCAAGACCGCGCAGTAAGGGCTTCATCCAGTTGGGTATGACAAAGAAATAGCGCTGTTTGATAAAGGAGAAGACGGGTGGCCGCTCGAATTCATCTTCCAGGTCGGAAGTCAGGACTTCTCTGAGCGTCATGAGGGAGTACAGTGAAACGACCGTATGAATGAACCACGCCAGAAGCAGGGACAATCCAGGGAGCGTGATGGGTAAAGCCCCAAATTAGTTAATCGAACTTGTTCACCAATCAAGGTTCAGTATATTCGATGCCAGACTATACTAACTTGAACAAATAACATGAAAATAGGCTATGCCCGCGTTTCGACTCAGAGTCAACAAGTCGATCTTCAGCTGGATGCGCTGCAAAAGGCAGGTTGTGAATTGATTTTTCAGGAGATCGTATCGGGTGCCAAAGCAGATCGACCTGAGTTGGCTAAGATGCGGGCGCAACTGCGCAAAGGGGATACGGTCTGTATTTACAAACTGGATCGGTTGGGCCGCTCCATGAAACATCTCTTAGAACTCGTCGATGAGTTTGGCCAAAAGGGTGTTGGCTTACTGAGTCTAACCGATGCCATCGATAGCAGCACCGCTCAGGGTCGATTGGTGTTGAACTTGTTTGCTTCGCTGGCGGAATTCGAACGAGATTTAATTCGGGAGCGCACCCAAGCCGGGTTGATTTCAGCGCGAGCTCGGGGGCGAAAAGGGGGGCGACAGAGAGGTCTATCCTCCGAAGCGGAGAAAAATGCGCGTCTGGCCGAGATGTATTACAAGGAAGGGTTATTTGGTGTCAATTTGATTGCCAAAAAGCTGGCTATCTCTAAAGTAACGCTCTACAAATACCTGCGGCATCGGGGCGTCGAAATTCATAGTAAACGGGAGGTTAAAATATAAGTAAACGACTGAACACCAGAAGCTTTACTCTAATTGATGAAACATTTCCCCGGAATGTTGGCAACTACCCTACAACGTGCTGCTGATCGAGGCGGAGGGTATACAGAAGCCCCGCCCAGCCAACG